>JAEAMF010001728.1_pt1 | contig 14395 bp, 12 predicted proteins | sample 8958721 | NCBI WGS metagenome assembly JAEAMF01 (sample SAMN16933255, study PRJNA681124) | bioreactor sludge metagenome | isolation source: anaerobic bioreactor treating anionic surfactant - SDBS | place: India: Bengaluru | collected 2019-02-28
CCGCCCAGCAGCGGGCCGACGATGGCGCCGTTGCGGCCGATGCCCGAGGCCCAGCCGAGGCCGGTGGAGCGGATCGACAGGCCATAGAACTGCGCGGCCAGGGCGTACAGCAGGATCTGCGTGCCGATGGTGGTGGCGCCGGCCACGGCGATCAGCCCGTAGAGCACCGGCGTCGGGCTCTTGAAGCCGAGCAGGCTGATCGACACCGCGGCGATCACGAAGAAGGCGATCAGCACGCGCGGCAGGTTCATGCGGTCGCCCAGCCAGCCGCCGAAGATGGCGCCGAACACCGAGCCGCAGTTGAGCGCGACCAGGAACGACAGGCTCGAGCCCAGGCTGTAGCCGGCGTTGGCCATCAGCTTGGGCAGCCAGGAGCTCAGCGCGTAGACCATCAGCAGGCAGCAGAAGAACGCCACCCAGATCGACAGGGTGCGCACCGCGCGGCCCTCGCGGAACAGCTCCAGCGCGGCGACGCCCTTGCCCTTGACGTCGGTCATTTCCAGCACGTCGTCGCCTTGCAGCTTGCGCGCCGGATCGACGCGCTCGAGCAGCGCGCGGGCTTCGGCGCTGCGGCCCTGGCGCACCAGGAAGCCGACCGACTCGGGCAGGAACAGCATGATCACCGGCAGCAGCAGCAGCGGCACGGCGGCGGCGAAGAACATCGCCTGCCAGCCGAAGGCCGGCAGCATGTAGATGCCGATGCCGGCGGAGAGCATGCCGCCCACCGCATAGCCGCTGAACATGATGGCGACCAGGGTGCTGCGCAGGCGCTTGGGCGCGTACTCGTTCATCAGCGCCACCGCGTTGGGCATCAGCCCGCCGCAGCCGAGGCCGGCGACGAAGCGCAGGATGCCGAACTCGGTCGGTCCGCTGGCGAAGCCGTTGAGCACGGTGGCGCCGCTGAACAGCACGAAGCAGATGGCGATGCCCTTCTTGCGGCCGATCTTGTCGGCCAGGGTGCCGAAGGCCAGGGCGCCGAACATCATGCCGAACAGCGCGTAGCTGCCCAGTGCGCCGGCCTGCAGCGGGGTCAGCCCCCACTCCCTCATCAGCACCGGCAGCACCACGCCGTAGATGAACAGGTCGTAGCCGTCGAAGATGAGCAGCAGGGCGCACAGGCACATCACCATCCAGTGGAAGCGGGTGAAGGGCGCGTTGTCGATGATCTGGTGGACGTCGATCTTTTTCATGGCTTTTCTCTTGTTCTTATTTGCAGCACGGAAAAAACCCGCTGCGGGCGGCCGCAGCGGGTGGGGGGAGGATCGCGATCAGCCGAGGTCGCCACCACCGACCGGCAGGGTCACGCCGGTGATGTAGGAGGCCTCGTCGGAGGCGAGGAACAGGATCGCTGCGGCCTGCTCGTCGATGCTGCCGTAGCGCTTCATCAGGCTGCTGTCGATGGTCTGGTCGACGATCTGCTGGTACCAGACCTTCTCCTGCTCGCTCTGCTCGGCGGCGTTGCGCGGGATGCGCCGCGGCGGCGCCTCGGTGCCGCCCGGCGCGGTGGCGTTGACGCGGATGCCGCGCTCGGCGTTCTCGAAGGCCAGGCAGGCGGTCAGCGCGTTGACGCCGCCCTTGGCCGCGCCGTAGGGCACGCGGTTGACGCCGCGGGTGGCCACCGAGGAGACGTTGACGATGGCGCCGCTGCCCTGCTCGAGCATCTGCGGCAGCGCCGCGTGGCAGCACCACAGGGTGGGGAACAGCGAGCGGCGCACTTCGGCCTCGATCTCGTGCTCCTGGTAGTGCTCGAACGGCTTGGCCCAGATGGTGCCGCCGACGTTGTTGATGAGGATGTCGAGGCGACCGAAGCGCTCCACCGCGGCGGCCATCACCCGCTCGCAGTCGGCGTTCTGCTCGAGGTCGGCGGTGAGGGTCAGCACCTCGGTGCTGCCTCCCAGTTCGTCGGCCAGCTCGTGGACCAGTTCGGAGCGGTCGACCAGCACCAGGCGACCGCCCTCGGCGGCCATCCGCTCGGCCACCCGGCGGCCGATGCCCTGGGCGGCGCCGGTGATCACCGCCACCTTCTGTTCAAATCGTTGTGTGTGCATGGCATGGCATCCGTGAAAAAAATAGCCCGTGCGGCGCAGCCGGACCACGGGCCCAAGGGACTGTCAGGCACTGGCCGCGAACTTCTCGTAGTAGAAGTTCGCCGGCTGGATTCCGCGCTGGCGCAGATCCTGGTTGACCGCCTCGACCATCGGCGGCGGCCCGCAGAGGTAGATGTCGACGTCGCCGTCGTTCAGTTGGCCCGGGGCGATGTGCTGGGTCACGTAGCCCTTGTTGGGATACTGGCTGTCCGGACTGGCCACGCAGGCGCTCCAGGTGAAGTTCGGCAGCTTCGCCGCGAAGGCATCCAGCTTGTCCAGCTCGACCAGGTCGAAGTCGTTGGTGACGCCGTAGATCAGGTGCATCGGCTGCTCGCTGGCAGCGGCCTCGAGCTTCTCGAGCATGGCCAGGAACGGCGCCAGACCGGTGCCGCCGGCCAGCAGCAGCAGCGGACGCTGTACCTCGCGCAGGTAGAAGCTGCCCAGCGGGCCGGTCATGGTCATCAGGTCGCCGGCCTTGGCGGCGCCGGTGAGATAGCCGCTCATCAGCCCGCCCGGCACGTTGCGGATCAGGAACGACACCTGGCCATCCCGGGGCATCGAGCTGAACGAGTAGGCGCGGGTCTGCTCGCTGCCCGGCACCTGCAGGTTGACGTACTGGCCGGGCAGGAAGGCCAGCTTGCCCAGCTCGTCGCCCTCGACGGTCAGGCTGATGGTGCTGTCGGACAGCGTGCGCACCTCGCGGATCGCCGCGCGGAAGCTGCCCTGCTTGATGCGGCAGGCGCTGGAGGACATCGGCACGCGCACCACGCAGTCGCTCTGCGCGCGCATCTGGCAGGTCAGCGCCAGGCCCTGGGCGGCCTCCTCGCTGCTGAGGGCGTCCTCGATGAAGTCCTCGCCGAGTTCGTACTTGCCGGACTCGACCTGGCACTTGCAGGCGCCGCAGGCGCCGACCCGGCAGTCCAGCGGAATGTTGATGCCCTGGCGGTAGGCGGCGTCGGCCACGGTTTCGCTGGCGTTGGCGTCGATGAAGCGGGTGACCCCGTCTTCGAAATTCAGTGCGATCTTGTGCGACATGCTGCACCTCGCTTGGAGCGGTATTCCACGCCGGCCTCGGCCGTGCGCGCACGCAGGTTGCTGCCGAGCGCTGCGGGCCGCGAGGGCGGCCCGCGCGCTTCTCCTTAGATGTGGTAGATGTCCATCACGTGGCGGACGTAGTCGTTCTTCAGGACCACCTTCTTCTCCTTGACCAGCGGGTTCGGCCCGCGGGTGTCGAGGGTGTAGAAGCTGGTGCCGTAGTACTGGTCCACGGTCTTGTAGCGGAAGCTCAGGGTGTGCCAGTTGAAGCGCACCTTGCAGTAGCCCTCGCCCTGCTCGACGATCTCGATGTTGTTGATGTTGTGCGAGGTGCGGGTGTCCGGGATGCTCGCACTGGAACGCTCGGTGCGGATGCGGAAGATGCGGTCCTCGAGGCCGGCACGGCGGCCGTACCAGATCAGCGAGATTTCCTTCTGCGGATCCTCGGTCAGCTGGTCGTTGTCGTCCCAGGCCGGCACCCAGAAGCTGGCGTCCTGCGCGTACAGCTCGAGCCAGCTGTCCCAGTCCTTGTCGTCGAGGAAGCGGGCTTCCTGGTAGAGGAAATCGCGTACGGCTTCGTAGGAGATGCTCATTGCCCGGCCTCCACGTGGATCAGGTTCTGTTGTTCTTGTTCGACGGCCTTCTGCATGGTGGCCAGCCAGTGACGGTGCTGGACCACGAACAGGCCCTCGTCCTCGGCGCGCGCACCGCTGAGCAGCGGCTTGAGCTGGATTTCCCTGGCCGCCTCGTCGGCGCCCTGGATCCAGTGCTTGGCCCCGCGGGACATGTCGTTCCACGGCGCGGCGCGGCCGTTGAAGCCTTCCTGGCAGGCGCGGAACTCTTCCAGGTCGTCCGGGGTGGCCATGCCGCTGACGTTGAAGAAGTCCTCGTACTGGCGGATGCGGTGGGCGCGGGCCTCGGCGCTCTCGCCCTTGGGCGCGATGCAGTAGATGGTGACTTCGGTCTTGTCGACGGCGATCGGCCGGGCGATGCGCAGCTGCGAGCTGAACTGGTCCATCAGGTACAGGTTCGGGTACAGGCACAGGTTGCGCGAGTTCTGGATCATCCAGTCGGCGCGGGCCTGGCCGACGTCCGCGGCCAGCTGCTCGCGGCGCTCGTACAGCGGACGGTCTTCCGGGTTGTCCCAGCGGGTCCACAGCAGCAGGTGGCCATTCTCGAAGGAGTAGAAGCCGCCGCCCTTCTTGGCCCAGCCGCCGGCGCTCATGGCGCGGATGTCGTCGCCGGCATCCTTTTCCTTGCGGTTGCCCTGGGTGGCCGCGTAGTTCCAGTGGGTGGCGGTGACGTGGTAGCCGTCGGCGCCGTTCTCGGCCTGCAGCTTCCAGTTGCCCTCGAACACGTAGGTGCTCGAGCCACGCAGCACTTCCAGGCCTTCCGGCGACTGGTCGACGATCATGTCGATGATCTTCGCCGACTCGCCGAGGTGCTCGACCAGCGGCACCACGTCGGCGTTCAGGCTGCCGAACAGGAAACCGCGGTACGACTCGAAGCGGGCGATCTTCTTCAGGTCGTGGGAGCCGCTGCAGTTGAAGCTGTCCGGGTAGCCGGCCTCGATCGGATCCTTGACCTTGAGCAGCTTGCCGTTGGTGTCGAAGGTCCAGCCGTGGAACGGGCAGGTGTAGGTGGCCTTGTTGCCGCTCTTGAAGCGGCACAGGGTGGCGCCGCGGTGGCTGCAGGCGTTGATGAAGGCGTTGAGTTCGCCGGCGCGGTTGCGGGCGATGAACACGGGCTGACGGCCCATGGTCACGGTGTAGTAGTCGTTCTTCTCGGGAATCTGGCTCTCGTGCGCCAGGTAGATCCAGTTGCCTTCGAAGATGTGCTTCATCTCCATCTCGAACAGCACCGGATCGGTGAACATCTCCCGCTTGCAGCGGTAGATGCCCTTTTCCTGGTCTTCTTCCAGCAGGGAATTCAGGTACTCGGGTCCCACGGACATGTCTGCGCTCTCCGTTGTTGTTTTTGTACTGTGGAGTGCAGGCTAAGCCCCGGCGGGTCGGGGCAATATCCGCTTTCTGCATGATCGCTATCCGCTTTCTGCACGGCGTGCGGGAAACGGACGGCGGCGGGCCGCGCAGGGCGGCGCAGCAGCAGGAGGACGGGAGGAGGACGCGGCGGGCAGGCACCCGCCGCGGGGCGGGGACTCAGTTGCGGCGGCGCAGGGTGTCGGAGGGCAGCTCGCCGAAGGTGCTCTTGTAGCACTCGGAGAAGCGGCCGAGGTGCAGGAAGCCGTAGTCGAGGGCGATCTCGGTGACGTTGCGCACCGCGGCACGCGGGTCGCTCAGCCGCGCGTGGATCTGCTCCAGCTTGCGCTGGCGGATGAAGTGCTTGGGCGTGGTGCCGGCATGGCGGTCGAACAGCGCGTACAGCGAGCGCTGGCTCATGTGCGCCAGCTCGGCCAGTTGCTCGAGGGTGATGTCCTGCTTGAGGTTGCGCTCGATGAACTCGACCAGCCGCTCGAACGACGGGCAGCCGGCCGCGATCGGCTCGCGGCTGACGTTGCTGCCGGGCAGGCCGAGCAGCTTGCTGGCGATGATCTTGGCGTAGTGCTCCTGCACCTGGGGGATGCTCTGCTCGGCCTCGGCCTCCTGGCAGACCAGGCTCAGCAGGTTGATGAAGCCGTCGAGCTGCTCGAGGCGATGGCGCGGGGTGAAGCGCACGCCCGCGCCGCCGTGGTGCCACTGGTTCTCGCTGCAGGCCTTGTCGAGGAAGGTGGCCGGCAGCTTGACGATGAACTTCTCGCAGTCGTCCGAGTAGGTCAGGTCGACCGGATCGTCGGGATTGATCAGCAGCAGCTCGCCGGGGGTGAAGTAGTGCTCCTCGCCGCGCCCGCGCCACAGGCAGTGGCCGCGCAGGAGGATCTGCAGGTGATAGAGGGTCTCCAGCGCCGGCGAGGTGACCTGCACGCGGCTGCCGTAGCTGATCTGGCACAGGTCCAGACTGCCGAAGGCACGGTGGTTGAGACTCGCCTCGGGGTGACCGCTGCGCGGCAGGCAGATGCGGTGGGAACCGACATGCTGGTTGACGTAGTCCGACACCGCATGGGGATCGGCCTGGGCGAAAACCAGACTCTTCTCGTTCAGCAGACGACAGTCCATGGCTCACGGTGCTCTTGTAGTTTTTATGGTGACGCTGGGCGGTTGGGACCACGGGGCCGCCCTTGATTCTGCATTGATCCACAAGCCGGCCGCGGCGACAACCACCACGGAGGTCGCATGGCGTCGCGCGCGACGACCGGCAAAGACCGCGCGCACACTAAGGGATTGCCCGGGCGCCGGACAGAGCCGCGGGCGGTAATCGCCCACTTTTCAGCGCAGCAGCTGCGCTCCCAGCTCGCGGCTGGCCGCCTGCAGGGCCGGCAGGTAGCGGCCCTCCAGCTCGGCGCGGGACACCCGCGAGGCATGGCCGCTGACGCTCATCGCCGCCAGCACCCGGCCCTCGCCGTCGTGCACCGGCACGGCGATCGAGCGCAGCCCGGCCTCCAGCTCCTGGTCGATGAAGCACCAGCCCTGCGCGCGCACCTCGGCCAGCCGTTCGCGCAGCGCCTGCGGCTCGCAGAGGGTGCGGCTGGTGCGCGCCGCCAGGGTGGCGCCGGCCAGGTACTCGTCCAGGCAGGCCTCGTCCAGCGCGGCGAGCAGCACCTGGCCCAGCGAGGTGCAGTAGGCCGGCAGGCGGGTGCCGACGCGGATCTCCACCGACAGGAAGCGCTGCGCGGTGGCGGTGCAGGCCAGGTAGAGCACCTCGCTGCCCTCCAGGGTGGCCAGGCTGCAGGCCTCGCGCAGCTGCTCGCTGAGGCGGTCGAGGAACGGCTGGGCGCTGACCGCCAGCGGCGTCGACGACAGGTAGGCGTGGCCGAGGGTGAGCACCTTGGGCAGCAGCGCGTAGGTGCGCCCGTCGTCGCTGCCGACGTAGCCGAGCCGGGCCAGGGTGAGCAGGCAGCGGCGCACCGCGGCGCGCGGGATGCCGGTGCGGTGGCTGATCTGCGCGATGGTCAGCTGGCGCTTGCGCTCGTGGAAGGCGTCGATCACCGCCAGGCCGCGCGCCAGCGAGGTCATGAAGGTCGGATCGCCGCCCAGCTCCTCGATGCGCTGCGCCGCGGACGGCGGCGGCGACGGGGCCGGCGCGCAAGGGCTGGCGGGGGGTGCAGGCTCGCTCATGGCAGGTTCTCGGTGTCGTTGTCCGGCCCCTCCCTGGGGCGTTGCGCGGAGTATCGACCGAGACTCCGCCCGCTCGCAATCGCCGCCGGCGCGACGGCGCCGCTCTGCAGCGCGCCCTGGCGGGCCTGCCGGGCGATCCGGGGGACAAAACCCGCCGGCGCCGCTAAGCTGTGGCGCCGACACATCCGGTTGCGATTCCTTCCCGTGAGCAGTTCCCCCGCCGCCGGCGCCATGCGCTGGCCCCATGCCGTGCGCGCCCTGCGCCACCGCAACTACCGCCTGTACTTCACCGGCCACCTGGTGTCGATCCTCGGCAACTGGATCCAGCAGGTGGCACTGGCCTGGCTGGTCTACCGGCTGACCGGCTCGGCCGCCCTGCTCGGCCTGACCAGCTTCCTCAGCCTGCTGCCGCAGCTGCTGCTCGGCCCGCTGATCGGCGCCTGGATCGACCGCCGCGACAAGCGCCGCCTGCTGATCGCCAGCCAGGCGGCGCTCGCCGTGCAGGCCGCTCTGCTCGCCGCGCTGACCGCACTGGAATGGATCGGCCCGGCGCTGCTGGTGGCGATGGCCGCGCTGCTCGGCGTGCTCGGCGCCTTCGACACGCCGCTGCGCCAGGCGCTGATGAGCAGCTTCGTCGGCGACCGCGACGACCTGCCCAACGCCCTGGCGCTCAACGCCATGCTGGTCAACGCCTCGCGCTTCCTCGGCCCGCCGCTGGCCGGCCTGCTGCTCGGTCTGACCGGCGAGGCGCTGTGCTTCGCCCTCAACGCGCTGTCCTTCCTCGCCCTGCTGATCGGCCTGCTGCGCATGCGCATCGACGCCCCGCCGCCGGCACGCGGCTCGATGGGTGCGGTGTTCCGCCAGGGCCTCGACTACGTGCTCGGCCAGGCCACGGTGCGCCAGCTGATGCTCGGCGTGATGGTGGTCAACTTCGCCGCCTCCTGCTACGCGGTGCTGCTGCCGGTGTTCGCCAAGGACGTGTTCGCCGGCGACGCCGCCACCCTCGGCTGGCTGTGGGGCGCCGCCGGCGGCGGCGCCCTGCTCGGCTCGCTGCTGCTCGCCAGCCGCCGTTCCACCGCCGGTCAGGTGCAGTTGATCCTCGCCGCCAGCGCGCTGAGCGCCTGCGCCCTGCTGGTGTTCGCCGCCAGCACCGTCCTGCCGCTGGCGCTGGCCGCCATGGCCGTGCTGGGCTTCGGCCTGACCTGCGCCAACGTCGGCACCAACATCCTCATCCAGGGCCTGGCCCCGGACGCGCTGCGCGGCCGCGTGGTGTCCTTCTACATCGCCTGCCGCTTCGGCTTCGAGGCGCTCGGCGGGCTGTGCGCCGGCCTGCTCGCCACCCGCCTCGGCGCCCCCGCCACCCTGGCCGGTGCCGGCGCCCTGCTGTTCGCCTGGTGCCTGTGGCTGCTGCCGCGGCATGCGGCGCTGGGCCGCGCGGTGGGCGCAGCGCAGAAGTCCGCCGAAGAGGAGCGCGCCGCTTCCTGACGGATGGCGCGGCACGCGCGCGCAGGCCCGCCCGCAGCGGCTATATTCGGTTGATCCCCTGCCGCCACGGGGCGAACATAGGCTCCTTCACGCTCCAGGATGCCCCGCCATGAAAGGTCACACCGCCGTCATCGACTACCTGAAGACCCTGCTCAAGGGCGAGCTGGCCGCCCGCGACCAGTACTTCGTGCACTCGCGCATGTACCAGGACTGGGGCTTCACCAGGCTCTACGAGCGGCTCGACCACGAGATGGTCGAGGAAACCGAGCACGCCGACGCCCTGCTGCAGCGCATCCTGTTCCTCGAGGGCGTGCCGGACATGACCCCCGACGCCGTGCGGGTCGGCAGGACCGTGCCGGAGATGCTCAAGACCGACCTGGCGCTGGAGTACGAGGTGCGCGCCGCGCTGGCCAAGGGCATCGCCCTGTGCGAGCAGCACCAGGACTACGTCACCCGCGAGATCCTCGAGAAGCAGCTGCACGACACCGAGGAAGACCACGCCTACTGGCTGGAGATCCAGCTCGGCCTGATCGACAAGCTCGGCCTGGAGAACTATCTGCAGTCGCAGATGTGACCCCCGGGCGCCGCCTGTGCGCGGCGCCTCCATCCTTTCCCCTCCCCTTGTCCGCCGCCCGCTTCTGCCAAGCATTCCCGGAGCGCGGCTGATCCCGGTCAATGCCCGGCCTCCGCGCGGTGTCAGGATGGATGCCAGACGCACCACCACCACCCACCGGGCAGCGCCCGCCCAGGAAGCCCGCCCGTCGCGCCCTCCGGCTGCGGCGCGCCCAGGAAAAGGACAACCGCCATGAGCTTCTTCGACTTCTTCAAGATGGACAGCCACTCCAAGGAAACCGAGAAGGCCAAGCAGGAGGCGCAGGCCGCGCTGATCAAGGCGGCGGAGACGCTCAACATCGACGTCGCCGTGATGGCCCACGACAACTGGAAGCTGCGTCTGGAAACCTACCTGACCGGCAAGTCGCAGGAGGACCTGCGCCCCGAGGTGGTGTGCTGCGACGAGCGCTGCGACCTCGGCAAGTGGATCTACGGCGACGGCGAGGCGCACCTCGGCCAGTACATGACCTTCCAGGACCTCAAGGCCACCCACAAGATGTTCCACTACACCGCCTCCAGCGTGGTGACCCTCAGCCAGGCCGGCAAGCAGGACGAGGCCCACGAACTGCTGCACGGCGAATTCAGCAAGCTGAGCACCACCGTCAAGCGCCGCCTGCACGACCTCAAGGCGCTGCTCTGAAGCACCGGCGCCGGCCCCTGCCGAACGGCGTGGCCGGCGCTGCCCCCCTCGCGGCTGGACAAGCCGCCCCCGGCTCCTAGACTGCCCAGTAGACCCGTCCGCCGCGGAGCAGCCCCCATGAGCCAGGTCATCGCCGAACTCCGGCACGAGCACGACGCCATCCTCGAAGCCCTGCCGGTCCTCGAGCGCATGGCCGAACGGGCCGCGCAGGGCCAGCTGCCGGCCGAGGATGCCGGCGAGTTCCTCGATTTCCTGCGCGCCTTCGTCGACCAGTGCCACCACGGCAAGGAGGAGGCCCTGCTGTTCCCCGCGCTGATCGCGGGCGGCCTCGCCGAGCACGGCGGCTTCATCGACGAACTGCACGCCGAGCACATCCAGGGCCGCGCCCTGGTCCAGGCCATGGCGCAGGCCTGCAGCCGGCGGCCGGGCGCAGACTTCGCCGCCGCCGCCACGGCCTACGCCGGCCACCTGCGCGCGCATATCGGCAAGGAGAATGCCGCACTGTTCTCCATGACCGAACGCCTGCTCGACGAGCCGGTCCTGGCGGCGCTGCAGCAGGCCTTCGCCGCGCACGAGGAAAAGGTCATGGGCACCGGCCGCCACCAGCAGCTGCATGCACGGCTGCAGCAGTGGCGGACGACCTATCTCGGCTGAGCGGCCCCGCCCGTCACAGGGCGAACGGCAGTCCCTGCCCCGGCTCGACCCGCTGGCGCGCCTGCAACAGACGGCGGAACTCCTCGGGATCCTTGACCAGCACGTCGGGCTGGCCGGCGAAGGCCTCGGCGGCGATCAGCCGCGACAGCCAGAAGCGCACGCAGGCCACGCGCAGCATGGCCGGCCACAGCTCGGCCTCGGCGGCGCCGAACGGGCGCAGCGCGGCGTAGCCGGCGAGCAGGGCATTGAGGCGATGGTGGTCGAACTCGCCGCACGGCTCCACGCACCAGTCGTTGGCGGCGATCGCCAGGTCGTAGAGCATCGGCCCGGAGCAGGCGTTGTGGAAGTCGATCACTCCGGACAGGTGGTTGCCGTCGAACAGCACGTTGTCGTGGAACAGGTCGCCGTGCAGGTTGGCCGCCGGCAGCGCCTCCAGGCGCTGCCGCAGACGGCCCAGCTCCTCCAGCGCGCCCTTGAGCAACTGGCGGGCGTCGTCGTCCAGGCGCAGGGCCTGCAGCGGCCCCTCGGCGAGCATCCAGTCGAGACCGCGGTCGCTCGGCCGCTCGATGATCGCGTCGCGGGTGGCCAGGTGCAGGCGCGCCAGCAGCTCGCCGACCGCCCGGCACTGGTGCGCATTGGGCAGGCCGACGTGGTGGCCGGGCAGGCGCGGCTGCAGCAGCGCCGGCAGGCCGGCCAGTTCGCCGATGGCGGTGCCGTCGGCGGTGCGCAGGGCGAAGGGCACCGGCAGGCCGGCGCCGTGCAGCACGTCGAGCAGGGCGACGCTGAAGCCCAGGCCCTCGCGCGGGCCGCGCTCGACCAGGGTCAGCACGTACTCGCCGCGCTCCAGGCTGACGAAGAAGTTGCTGTTCTCGGTGCCGGCGGCGATGCCCTGGAACGCCAGCAGGCGGCCCAGCCCGTAGGGAGCGAGGAAGGCTTCCAGCTCGTGACGCTCAAGCGGGGTGAAGACGGACATGGGGCCTCCTCGATCGGGACTCAGCGGCTTACCAGCGGAAGATCTCCCACTGCGGGATCAGCATGTCCGGGTTGTCCGAGCGGATGAAGTTGCTGTCGCCGTCGGCGCGCACCAGGAAGTACGGCTTGCCGACCTTGGGGGTGACCTTGATGGCGTAGAGGAAGCCGTTGATGCGGTATTCCTGGATGGTCTTGTCGCCTTCCTGGCGGATGGTCACGTCCGGTTCGCCGCTCGGCGCCTCGTCCTGGGCAACGGCGGCCAGCGGGGCGGCGGCCAGCAGGCCAACGAGCAGCAGACGGTTGATTGCGCGCATGGTGGTAACCTTGTCCCTTTGCAGTCATCGATACAGCCATCTTACCCGGTCGCATCGCCGAAGAGTCGATTTCCCCATGAGTCTAGCCCCTCTCGTCCTGGTGGACGGTTCCTCCTACCTGTACCGCGCCTTCCACGCCCTGCCGCCGCTGCACACCTCCGCCGGCCTGCCCACCGGGGCGGTCAAGGGCGTGCTGAACATGCTGCTGTCGCTGCGCCGCCAGTACCCGGACAGCCCGTTCGCCGTGGTGTTCGACGCCAAGGGCCCGACCTTCCGCGACGAGCTGTTCGAGCACTACAAGTCGCATCGCCCGCCGATGCCCGACGACCTGCGCGTGCAGATCGAGCCGCTGCACGCCTGCGTGCGCGCCCTCGGCCTGCCGCTGCTGTGCATCGAGGGGGTGGAAGCCGACGACGTGATCGGCACCCTGGCGCGCTCCAGCGCCGCCGCCGACCGCCCGGTGCTGATCTCCACCGGCGACAAGGACATGGCCCAGCTGGTCGACGGCCACATCAGCCTGGTCAACACCATGACCAACCCGCCGACCTATCTCGACCGCGACGGCGTGGTGGCCAAGTTCGGCATCGGCCCGGAGCTGATCATCGACTACCTGGCGCTGATGGGCGACAAGGTCGACAACATCCCCGGCGTGCCCGGGGTCGGCGAGAAGACCGCGCTGGGCCTGCTGCAGGGCCTCGGCGGCGGCCTCGACCTGATCTATTCCAGCCTCGAGCAGGTGCCGGCGCTGCCGATCCGCGGCGCCAAGTCGCTGCCGGCCAAGCTCGAGGAGCACCGCGAGATGGCCTACCTGTCCTACCGGCTGGCGACCATCAAGACCGACGTGGCGCTGGACGTCGCCCTCGACGACCTGCACCCGGGCGAAGCCGACCGCCCGGCACTGATCGAGCTGTACCGCACCCTGGAGTTCAGGAGCTGGCTGGACGAGCTGCTGCGCGAGGCGAAGGCCGCCGGCGTACCGGTGGCCGGCACTCCGGTGGCCGGCACTCCGGCGTCCGGCGCTCCCGCCGAAGGCGGCGCGGCGACTGCCACTGCCACAGAAGCCGCGGCTGCGCCCGAGACCCGCTACGAGATCGTGCTGGAACAGGCGCAGTTCGACGCCTGGCTGGAAAAGCTCGAGGCGGCCGAGCTGTTCGCCTTCGACACCGAGACCACCGGCCTCGACGCCCAGCAGGCCGAGCTGGTCGGCATTTCCTTCGCGGTCAGCGCCTTTGAGGCGGCCTACGTGCCGCTGACCCACAGCTACATGGGCGTACCCGCGCAGCTGGACCGCGACACGGTGCTGGCCGCGCTCAAGCCGCTGCTGGAAGACCCGGCCAGGGCCAAGGTCGGCCAGCACGCCAAGTACGACATCAACATCCTCGCCCGCTGCGGCATCGAGGTGCGCGGCGTGGCCTTCGACACCATGCTGGAGTCCTACGTGCTGGACTCCACCGCCACCCGCCACGACATGGACAGCCTGGCGCTCAAGTACCTCGGCCAGAGCACGGTGAAGTTCGAGGACATCGCCGGCAAGGGCGCCAAGCAGCTGACCTTCGACCAGATCGCCCTCGAGCAGGCCGGCCCCTACGCCGCCGAGGACGCCGACGTCACCCTGCGCCTGCACCAGACCCTGTGGCAGAAGCTGGAAGCCGTGCCGGCGCTGGCGAAGGTGCTGACCGAGATCGAGATGCCGCTGGTGCCGGTGCTGGCGCGCATCGAGCGCCACGGCGCGCTGGTCGACGCCAAGCTGCTCGGCCAGCAGAGCGTCGAGCTGGGCGAGAAGATGCAGCAGCTGCAGCGTCAGGCCTTCGAGCTGGCCGGCGAGGAATTCAACCTCGCCTCGCCCAAGCAGCTCGGCGCCATCCTCTACGACAAGCTCGGCCTGCCGGTGCTGTCGAAGACCGCCAAGGGCCAGGCCTCCACCGCCGAGAGCGTGCTCGCCGAGCTGGCCGAGCAGGGTTTCGAACTGCCGCAGGTGCTGATGGACTACCGCAGCGTCAGCAAGCTGAAGAGCACCTACACCGACAAGCTGCCCGAGCAGATCAACCCGCGCACCGGGCGCATCCACACCAGCTACCACCAGGCGGTGACCGCCACCGGCCGGCTGTCCTCCAGCGACCCGAACCTGCAGAACATCCCGATCCGCACCGCCGAAGGGCGGCGCATCCGCCAGGCCTTCGTCGCCGCGCCGGGCTACCGGCTGGTGGCCGCCGACTACTCGCAGATCGAGCTGCGCATCATGGCCCACCTGGCCCAGGACGCGGGCCTGCTGGACGCCTTCCGCCACGGCCGCGACGTGCACCGCGCCACCGCCGCCGAGGTGTTCGGCGTCGAGCTGGAGCAGGTCAGCTCCGAGCAGCGGCGCAGCGCCAAGGCGATCAACTTCGGCCTGATCTACGGCATGAGCGCCTTCGGCCTGGCCAA
>JAEAMF010001714.1_pt1 | contig 14380 bp, 14 predicted proteins | sample 8958721 | NCBI WGS metagenome assembly JAEAMF01 (sample SAMN16933255, study PRJNA681124) | bioreactor sludge metagenome | isolation source: anaerobic bioreactor treating anionic surfactant - SDBS | place: India: Bengaluru | collected 2019-02-28
CGGCTGGTCGTGTCCATCGCCAAGAAGTACCAGGGCCGCGGCCTGCAGCTGCTGGACCTCATCCAGGAAGGCAACATCGGCCTGATGCGCGCCGCCGAGAAGTTCGATTACCGGCGCGGCCACAAGTTCTCCACCTACGCGACCTGGTGGATCCGCCAGTCCATCACCCGGGCCATCGCCGACCAGGGGCGGACCATCCGCATCCCGGTCCACCTGACCGAGACCATCCACCGGCTGAAGAAGATCTCCCAGGCCTCCGTCCAGGAGACCGGCAAGCTGCCCGATCCCGAGGACCTGGCCCGGCGCATGAACCTGCCCGTCAACAAGGTCCTGGAGATGCTCTACTCGTCCCAGGACCCGGTTTCGATCGAGACCCCGCTCGGCGAGAACGGCGAGGGCTCTCTCGGCGACCTGCTCGAGGACAAGGCCTTCCCCTCCCCGCCCGACACGGTCATCCACATCAACCTCCGGGAGCAGATCGAGGCCGCCCTGCGGACCCTGCCCGAGCGCGAGACCCTCGTCCTGCGGATGCGCTACGGTCTCGGCGACGGACGCGAATACACCCTCGAAGAGGTCGGCCAGCACTTCAAGCTGACCCGGGAGAGGATCCGCCAGATCGAGCTGAAGGCCCTCAAGGCCCTCCAGCTGTCCGCGCCCGGCCAGAAGCTCAAGTCGTTCTGACCGGGGCAGCGCCCGCTCCGCCGGCCGGCGCCCGGCGCCTGGAACGGACGCCGGCCTTCAAGGACGCCATGACCTACGAGAAGATCGGCTTCATCGCGCCCTCGACCTGCCTCTCGCTCAAGGAGAAGCCGCTCCTCCGCCGGACAGCCCGGCGCTTGCGAGAGGCCCTGGGCGCCCGGGCCATCTACATGAGCCCGCACCTCTTCTCGAGCGACACCGAGATCGACCACGTCACCGCGCCGGTCGACGACCGGGCGGCCGTCTTCAAGGAGGCCATCCGCGAGCTCGACCTCATCATCTCGGTCGCCGGCGGCACGGGGGCCGAGGACCTGGTCCGCAAGATCGACGCCAAGGACCGGCGCATCATCCGGTCCCGGCGCCCGCTGTTCATCGGCTTCTCGGACTTCACCTTCCTGCTGAACGAGATCGTCCACGATTGCCGCGTGCCGGCCATCTATTTCCCCTCGCTCAAGGTCGGCAAGGGCGATTTCCACAACCTGCTGTCCCTCATCCGGGGCGAAGAGACCGAGTACCGGGGCGCGGCCTGGCTGACCCCTCCCCCGCCCCGCCGCCTGTCCGGCATCCCGATCGGCGGCAACCTGTCCACGTTCGTCAATTTCCTCAACCGGGGCACGCCGCCCAAGTTCAGCTGGCGGCGGCACATCCTCTTCCTCGAGGACCTGCAGGTCGACGTCGAGGACCTCCACCGGCTGCTGGCAGCCCTGCGCCGCCACGACGTTTTCGCCGGCCTCAAGGGCCTGGTCCTCGGCTCGCTCACGCCTCCGGGCAAGGGCCTGTTGCGGCGGAAGGACCAGCGGGAGGCCGTCCGCTTCGTGCGGACCTATCTCGCCGACGTCATCCAGGACCGGCGGCGCCGGGGCTCGCCCCTGCCCATCCTGACGGTCAACAACTTCGGACACGACATCCGGCGCAACCTCATGGCCGTGCCGATCGGCGGCTGGGCGAGCTTATCGCGCTCCAAGAGGATCGTCTTCCGCCTGGACCGGCGCTCTCCCCGCGGCCAACAAGGGGCGTGAGACCCGCCGGCGCGTCACCGGCCCCCCCCCTGATCCCTGTTGATGTTCGCCCGGGACGATCTGCGGCCGGCGCACGGCGAAGACGGCGGGACGGGAAAGCGGGCGGCCGGCTACTGACGAAGATAGAGGAGCGCCTGGAGGGCGGCCACGCAACCCTCGCCGGCCGCGGCCACGACCTGCAGGCCGCCGCAGGTGAGGTCGCCGGCGGCGAAGACCCCGGCGATGTTGGTCCGCTGCAGCCGGTCGACGGCCACGCACTGCTTGTGATCGAGGGTCACCCCGGCCTTCTCGAACAGGGGCCCGGACGGGATCTCCCGGAACACGAAGACGGCGGCCACCGGGAGGACCTCGGGCCCGGCCGGCGTCTCGAGCACCGCGGCCTCGACCCGGTCCTGGCCCCGGACCTCCTTGACCTTGGCCTCCCGGCGGACGACGACGCCCTTGGCCTCGAGCGCGCGGGCCTCCGGCGTATCCGCGGCCCCGCCGGCCTTTCCGGGCACCCAGACGACCTTGACGCCCATGCCGTCGAGGGCCCGGACGTCCTCGAGGGCCTCCTCGGACGCGCCGACGGCGGCCACCGTCGCCCCCCGGAAGAGCGGCCCGTCGCAGGTGGCGCAGTAGCTGACCCCCTGGCCGACCAGGCGGTCCTCGCCCTTGATCAGCCGCTCCTTGGGCATGGGCTTGCCCGTGGCCAGGATGACCGCCCCGGCCTCGATGACCGACTCCTTGGTGGTGACGTACTTGGGCCGGCCGTCGAGGGCGAAGGCGATGGCGTCCCCGGTCATCACCTCGGCGCCGAAGGACACGGCCTGCTCCCGGATGCGGCCCAGGAGCTCCTGGCTGTCGATGGACCGGAAACCCGGGTAGTTCTCCAGGGTATACGGGATGGCCAGGCGGGACCCGCTCCGGCCCTCCAATATCAGGGCCTTCTTGCCGGCCCGGGCGACATAAAGCCCGGCCGTCAGGCCGGCCGGCCCGGCGCCGATGATGAGGACGTCCGTCTTGAGGGAGGTGATGCCCATGGCCGATCGTTCTCCGGCGTCAATCCGCCAGGCGGCCGCTGTCGCCGACCTTCCAGGCGTTCTGGGTCAGGATGTAAAGGATGGTCCGGCGGATCTCGCGTCCCTCCTCGCCCTTGTACCAGATCTCGACCAGGGCCCAGTCCTCGAGGCCCTTGAACTGCATCTCCAGGACGGAGACGCCAGCCCCGGCCAGCTTGGCCCCGCGGAACCTCTTGAGAACGGCCGGGCTGGCGCCGAAATCGCGGAACTGGAGAGGCAACAGCTCCTTTTCCTCGTAGTCGGTCTTGATGAACTGCTCGAGCTCCGTCGTGGGCTGGAAATACCCGTCCATGGTCTGCCAGGCCACTCCGGCGACCGGATCGTCGCCGCCGGAGCCCTGGCCCCGGAACAGGAAATACGCGCCCGCGACCACGAGGTCGAGGACCAGGATGATCAGGACGATGCGCAGGGTCTTACTCATCGGGCCCTCCAGTTTCGGGAGGCGGGGGCGCGCTCGCGGCCCGGGCCTTGCCCAGGGCGGCCGCTTCGGCCGCCAGCATCCGGTAACGGTCGGACAGGATGGTCCGCGACTTCCGGAACAGCGTCCGGGAGCGGCGCTCCTCCTGCCCGGCCAGGCCGCCGAAGACCTCCTGCTCCCGGTCCTCGGGCCCCCGCTTGAAGAACTCCTCGAACTTGGCCTCGGGGAGCAGGCCGCGGTGGCGCAGGGCCCGCAGCATGGCCCGCGTGCTGACGCCGAAGTAGCGCTTCAGGAACAGGACGTCGTCGAAGCCCAGGGTCTTGGACCGGACGTCCTTCTCGACCAGCTCGCGCAGCTTCTCCGGCGGCACCAGGAAGCGGGAGGCGAAGACCTGGGCGTGCTGCTCCCGCGGCGGGTAGAGCGAAACGTACTCGTCGACGACGACGTCGGGATTGTCGACGATCGGACCGTCGTTCCGGTCGGCCAGGTAGTGCCCGTAGAGGTGGGCGGCGATGACCGTCTGTAGGCCGGCCGGCTCGTTGGCGTTGATCAGGGCGAAGGCGGCCTGGCGCTCCTCGTCGAAGACGAACAGCCCCGAGATGCGGTCCTCGTCGGCCAGGGTCTGGCGGACGATGCGGCAGCCGTTGATCTCGCAGAGGGCCAGGACGTCGCGGATGGGCTCGTTGCCCAGGCCCAGGCGGCGCCGCTCCTCCTCCGCCAGCCGTTCGGGGGCCATCCGGGGGTAGCGCGGGGCCAGGTCGAGCCGGCGCCCGGTGGCCTCCTCGAGCTCGAGGTAGCGTTCGCAGGTCGTTCGGAACCTCTGCAGGTCGCGGCGGAGCCGGTCGCTCGTCTCGGCCAGGTCGAACAGCCGGTCGAAGGCCGGCCGGCGGTCCTCGAAGAAGTAGGAGACGTTCTTGTTGAGGAAGCCGGCCACTTTGAGGAGGGTCTCGAAACTCGGGGTCCGCTTGCCGGACTCGAGGAGGGAGATGTACTCCGACGACAGCCCGAGGGCCTTGGCGAAGGCGCCCTGGCTGAGGTGAACCTCCTCCCGGGCCCGGCGAAGTCGTGTCCCGAGAAGCTTGTCCATGGCGGCGCACCCCTGGGCGGCGACGGCAGGATAACATGAGGTTAGCGGTGTGTCAACGACGGCCCAGGGAGAGAAAAGGATTGACAATTGCCCGGTCCGCCTTAGAATGAAGGGGAAACAAGGGAGTGTCATGGCCGAAGAGAACATCCTCGACATCTTCCCCGGCGCCAGCCGGAGCCTCTGCAACTCCGTTCTGAACCAGGTCCAGGACGCCGTCGTCGTCCTCGACCGGGAGCGGCGGATCGTCTACTGGAACAAGGCCGCCGAGCAGATCTCGGGCCGCGAAGCCGCCTCCGTCATGGGCGGGACCTGTCCCCCGGACCCGGCCCTGTTCGTCGACCTCGCCGGCCTCGACATCTGCCGCGAGAAGTGCCCCGTGGCCATGACCCTCAAGGACGGCTCCCCGCGCACGCTCGACGTCTACCTCCAGCACAAGGACGGCTTCCGCACCCCGGCCTCCCTGCGGATCACCCCGGTGCTCAATGACGGCGGCGAGGTCCTCGGGGCCGTCGAGACGTTCAGCGGGACCGCGCCCAAGATCACCCTTCCCCTGGCCCTGGCCGAGCTCGAGAAGATGGGCCTCGTCGAGAGCGAGACGGGCATCCCGTCCAAGCAGTACCTGGACATGACGCTGGCCACGCGCCTCCAGGAGTTCCAGAAATTCGGCCTGCCGTTCGGCCTGATCTACGTCGACATCGACAACTACGGCAAGATCCTAGAGAAGCACGGCCGGTTCAACGCCGGCAAGATCGTCCGGACCGTGGCCCGGACGCTCCACAAGAACATCCGCTTCTTCGACATCGTGGGGCGCTGGGGCACCGAGGAGTTCCTGGTCCTCCTGCTCAACATCGACGAGGGCCGGCTGGACATCGTCGCCAACAAGCTCCGCCTCCTGGTCGCCGAATCCTACATCACCACCGAGACCGGCATGCTCAACGCCACCGTGTCCATGGGAGCCAGCCTGGTCCTGCGTTACGACACCGTGGATTCGCTCGTCAAGCGCGGCGAGCAGCTGATGCTGCACAGCAAGTGGCTGGGCAAGAACCGCGTCAGCATGAGCTTCGTCCAGAAAGAGATGGCCTAGGCGCCGGGCTCAAGCCCTCCTAACCGGCCGACCGCAGCGGACCGGGGAGGAGCGGAGGTCGGGATCACCGCCGGGCATTCGAGGTCTTCATTTCCCCCTCGTGCTCGAGCCCGAGGGGCCGCGGACGGGATCCGGCGAGAGGCCGATCAGAACGAGCCCGGGGCCTTGGCCTTGAGGTCGTTGATCTCGGCGGCGAAGAGCACTTCGCTGTTCTCGCCGGTCAGGCTCAAGCGCAGCCCCGTGCGTTGGAAGGTCCACTCCGAGGACAGGCTCAAGCTGCCCGAGGTGACGGCCGAGCCCAGGTCCGCGCCGCGCTCGGCATAGGCCCGGTCGCGCCAAACCACGTTGTCGTAGCGGGGCTCGCCGACCTTGGCGTTCAGGAAATCCCGGATCCGGTTGTAATCGGCGATGTAGCGGTCCTTGTTCGCGTAGCGCTCGAGAAGGCACAGCCGCATCGAGGCCAGCCGGTCGCCGGCCAGGACGTAGGTGACCAGGCAGCGCTTGCCCAGGACGTCGCGGTGGTAGCGGAGGAAGGCCATGTCGCCGGACCGTTCCTGGTCGAGCGGCCGCCCCTCGGCCCGCAGGATGCCCGCTTCGGTCTGGTCCCACTGGATGTCCGGCAGGCTGGCGTCGGAGAGATCGAACTCCTTGGGGTCGTCGATGCCCGCCGCGGCGGGGGTCAGGTCGACGACCTTGAGGGTCGAGTTCAGCTTGCGGACCGAATCATCGACCACGTAGCCGGCCAGGGTCCGCCCCGAGCGCGAAGACAGGAACTGCACGTAGAACCAATGGGTCCGGAACTTCTGGGCGCTCGACAGCTTGACGACCGTGCCCCGGGGCAGGGTCTCGACGACGGGGCTGCGCCCGTCGGGGTCGAGGTGGACGGCCACGGCGGCCGCCGTGACCTCGAGGCGAACGATGATGTCGGCCCGGGCCGGCCGGGGCCCCAGCCCGGCGACAAGGCCCAGGAGAAGCAGGACGGCCGCCGTCCTGAAGAGCTTTCGGGTCGCGTTCATTCTATTCCCATCTCCCTGGTCCCCCATTCTCGGGCCGGACGACGGGGGCCGCAATCGCCGGGGGTGGTGATTTCGAGGGGGGGCGGGCCTCACCCCCAGGGGGTAATGGGACGCGGCCGGTCCACCCCCCTATTTCAGCTGGAAGCGGACGGTCACGGTGAAGACGACCGGCCGGGGCCGGCCGTTGATGATCATGGGCTCGTAGACCCACTGCCGGACGGCGTCGATGGCCGCCTGGTCCAGCAGGGGGATGGAGCGCAGCACCTTGACGCCCGTGACCCGGCCGTAAACGTCCGTCGTGGCCTCGACGATGACGATGCCCTCGACCCGGGCCTGGCGGGCGATCTCGGGGTACACCGGGGCCACCTCGTGGACGAGCTTGGGCGGCTTGACGTCGCCGATGGCCCGCACGGGCGCTTCGATCTCGCCCACGACGCCCCCGAGGACGCCGCCGACGACCCCGCCCAGCACGCCGCCGACGACGCCGCCTTCGACGCCCCCCTCCACGCCGCCCTCGACGCCGATGTCGGAAAGCCTTTCCTCGGCGATCTGCTCGGGGATCTCGACGGGCGCGACCAGGCGTCCGGCCTCGACCGGGGCCGGGGCCTGGGCCCGCTTGATGCGGGCGCTGGACTTGGCCGCGGCGCGCTTGGCCGGCGGCGGCGGAGGTGGCGGCGGAGGCGGCGGCGGCGCCAGGAAGGCGCTGTAGACCTCGACCGTGGGCAGCTGGCCCGTTTTGAGCAGGGGCAGGACGATGAGCAGGACGATGAGCGCGGCGTGGGCCATGACCGACAACGGGAAGACGACCGCCCGCTCCCTGACCCGGTTGTCCGGATGGTAAAAGGAATCCTGGAACATGGGAACCTCCGCGACGCGGGATGCGGGGGCTCCGGCTTGGGCCCGGACGATGCCGTCCCGGACGCGGCCGGGGAAGGAATCCCAGTAGCCCGGTTCCGGCGGGCCCGGCGGGGCCGAGCCGGCCTGTTCCGAAAGCCGGCGGAGGAACTCGAGATGCTGCCGGCAGGCCGGGCACTTCTTGAGATGCTTCTCCACCCGGGGCCGGTCGGCCGTACGGAGCTCGCCGTCGGCCAGGGCCCCGACCAGTTCCTGGAGTTTGCGGTGTCTCATCTCAAGCTCCCCTTCCGAGGGAATCCGCCAGAAGGTCCTTGAGCTTCCGGCGGGCCCGGTTGAGCCGCGACATGACGGTGCCGAGCGGCAGGTCGAGCGTCCGCGAGATGTCTTCGTAGCTCAAGCTCTCGTGGAACCGCAGGACAAAGACGCTCTTCTGGTCGGCCGGAAGGGACTCCACCGCCCGGTCGAGCCGGGCCTGGAACTCGGCCCGCTCCAGCCGCTCGGCCGGATCGTCGCCCCGGGCGGCGACCGGCGCGCGCCGGTCGCCGAAAGCGCCGTCCTCGAGCGGCTTCTCCCGGCCCCGGGCCTTGAGGTAGTTCAGCCCGGAGTTGACGGCGATCTTCCGGAGCCAGGGGTAGAGCGGCCACTGCGCGTCGAACCGGCCCAGGGCCTGGTAGGCCTTGATGAACGTTTCCTGGGCCAGGTCGTCGGCCGACTGGTGCGCCCCGGTCAGGCGCCGGCACAAAGCGTAGATCCTGTGCTGGTAGCGCCGGACCAGGTCCTCGAAGGCGTCCATGTCTCCCTGCTGGGCGTTCCTGACGAGGACGGCATCCTCCGGATGCTCGTTCGGCCTCGCCGGAGCTCCCATGACTGGATACACCTTGCCGCGGTCCTTATTCCCCGCTCATCATACGCTTTTTCGCCGCCCGGCGCGCGGCCGGCGGCGGCAACGGCCGGGCTCCGGCGCGGCGGGGCATCAGCGGGCGGGCACGGGGTGCTTGACGGCCTCCCAGGCCTTGTCGAAATCGAAGACCGTGCCGTGGGCGTCCTCGTGGCAGGCCAGGCAGGAGGCCTGGACGGCCGAGGCGTTGGGATAGACGGTCAGGCCGTTGCGGACGGCCTTGTCGCGGTCCTGCATGATGTTCAGCTTCTTGTAGGCGCTGCCGGCGCCGTGGCAGACCTCGCAGGTCACGCCCTCGGCCTTGAGCTCCGGCGACTTGTCCGCGAGCGGGGCGTGGCAGCCCAGGCAGTGGGGGCTGGCGGCCGGGTCGGCGACGCCCATGTCCTTGGCGACGGCCGCGCCCGCCTCCGTGCTCAAGGCGGCGAAGGACCGGGCGTGGGCGCTCTCCTGCCAGATGACGTACTGGCGGCCCTGCAGCTCGGCCTTGTGGCAGAGCTTGCAGGCGGACGCTCCGACGTACTTGCGGTCCTGGGCCATCAGCAAGACGGCGATGGCGACGGTGGCCAGAACGATCAGGAGGACGAGAAAGGCCTTCTTCATCGATAATGCTCCGTCAAACGTAGCTGTGCAGGCCGGTCAAGAGGTAGTTGACGCCGAAGAACGTGAACAGCGCGGCCAGGAAGCCGACCGGTCAAGAGGTAGTTGACGCCGAAGAACGTGAACAGCGCGGCCAGGAAGCCGACCACGGCGATGATGGCCGACCGCCGCCCCTTCCAGCCCATGACGATGCGGGTATGGAGGTAGAGGGCGAACACGAGCCAGGTGATCAGGCTCCAGACCTCCTTGGGGTCCCAGGCCCAGTAGCGGCCCCAGGCCCGGTAGGCCCAGACCATGCCGAAAACAAGGCCGCCCAGCGTGAACAGGGGGAAGCCGACGGCCACGGCCCGGTAGGCCAGGGCGTCCAGGCGGTCCTTCTTGTCGGCATCGCGGCCGGCGAGGAAGAGCAGGCTGGCCACGAAGGCCACGGCGAAAAAGGCCTCGCCGAGCAGGGTCACGGACACGTGGAGCCAGAGCCAATAGCTCTGGAGCGCCGGGACGAGCGGAGCGGCCTGCTTGGGCATGAGCGGCGACGAGGCCAGGGCGACCAGGCCGACGACGATGAGCATGAGATACGGCCCGAGCCGGGGCGCCTTCGGGGACCGCCCGAAGACGAGCAGGGCCAGCACCACGGCCCAGGACAAGAACGAGAGCGACTCGTACATGTTGGTGAACGGGGCGTGGCCGCTGGCCGCGGTCCGGACCACGAGCGCGACGCTGTGGACGGCGAACCCGGCCAGCGCCAGGAAGGTCCCGGCCTTGGACCACTTCTCGCGGCGGGCGAAGAGGGCCGCGGAGTAGACGACGAGCGAGGCGACATAGAGGACGAAGGCGGCGGTGAACAGCGTCGATTCGGTCATTCCGGCCTCCTGATCGATCCGAACAGGGCGTCGAATTCGGCGGCGAAGGCATCCTTGCTCTTGGCGGCCTGGCCGCCGGCGGCCAGCTCCACCCGCCCGTCATTCTCCTCCAGGACGACCCTGATCTCGCGCGGCGGCCAATAGAAGGCCAGGAAGAAGCCCGCCGTGACCAGGGCGCAGCCGAGCCAGATGATGTTCGCCCCGGGGTCCTGGGCCGCTTCGAGGACGGAGTACGGGGCGGCGGCAAAGGTCTTGAGGATAACGGCCAGCCGGGGCGCATCCTTGGCGGGCTCGGCCGCGGTCCCGGCCTTCATCCTGGCCGCCATGCCCGCGCCGTGCTCCTGGCCGAAATCGGGGAACTTGGCGAAGATCCAGCCGGAAAAGACCCTCTCCTCCCCTTTCCAGGCCTCGACCAGGGCGGCGGGATTGTTGGGCTCGTCGGACCGGCTGGCCACCCGTCCCCCTTCGCCCAGGACGAAGTCGGGCACGAACTGGCGGACGGTGACGCGCGTGACGTCGGGGTCGTCGACCGGGGCCGACTCCCCGACGGTCAGGACGAGAGGCTTGACGAAGGCCGCGTCGCCGGGCTTGCGGACCTCCAGGCCCAGCCGGGCCGCCGTCCAATCCGCGCCGTACGCCGACTGATAGAAGGACCGGCCCTTGTAGCGCAGCGGCTTGTTGACCTCGACGACCCGGCGGAGGACCTCGGCGCCGTTCTCGACGACGGTCACCGTGCTCTTCCAGTCCTTGACCCCGCCCTGGGGGTAGAACTCCGTGTCGAACTTGTCCAGGCGGACCTGGTAAGAGGCCCCCGGGACGTCGGCGGTCTGGCCTTCGCGGAGGGCCAGGTCGGAGCGCCGGCCGCCCAGTCCGCTGGCCAAGCCGCCGGCCAGGATGACGAGCAGGCCGGCGTGGACGATGTCCGAGCCGAACCAGCCCCAGCGCCGCTTGCGGGCCAGGAGGTCGATGCGCCCTTGGCCGGCGGCTTCGTCGATCCTGTAGCGGCGGGCCCGGAGGGCCGCCGCCACCCGGTCCCGGGCCGCGGTCAGGGGGCCGGGCAGGCGGAGCTTGACCGACGGCCGCAGGGCGGCGACCGCCTTGATCTCGCCCGGCCGGGCCGGGCCGAAAGCCCGCCGGAACTTGGGCCCCAGCCGGGAAAGCGTGCAGACCACGGTGTTCAGGGCGAACAGGACCAGGAGGGCCAAGTACCAGCCCGACTGGTAAAGGCTGGTCAGGCGGAGCCCGGTGAAGAAACCGGCCAGGCCGCCGTAGCGGGCCGCGTACTCGGCCGCGGTCCGGCCCTGGGGGATGAGCGTGCCGACGACCGAGGCCGCGGCGATGAGGATGAGCAGGACGATGGCCAGCTTGATCGACGAGAAGAACTTGATCAGGTTGCGCATGCCCTCCGCCTGGACCGGTCGGCTCGGGCCGCCCGGGCCCAACAATCTTAGGGGATTTGTCCCCCGGGCGCAACCCGCCCGTCAGGGCCTTGAACCGGCCCGGCCCGCGGACGTAGAATCAAGAAAAGGGAGAAGACCATGACCATTCAATACCTCGAGCCTCTCCGCCGGGCCTGGGCCCGGACCAAGGCGGACCTGCTCCGCCCGTTCGACCTTCACAAGTGGTTCGTCGTCGGCTTCAATGCCTTCCTGGCCGGCCTGATGGAAGCCAGCAACGGGGGCGGCGGCGCCCGTTTCGGCAAGGAAGGCCGGTTCGCGGACGTCGCCCACTTCCCCCGGACGGCGTGGGCCTGGCTGACCGGCCATCCCGGCTGGGCCGTGGCCATCCTCTTCGGCGTCCTGGTCGCCCTGGCTGTCCTGGTCGTCCTGGCCTGGGTCAGCTCCCGGGGCGTCTTCATGTTCCTGGACAGCGTCGTCGCCCGCCGGGCCGAGATCGGCAAGCCCTGGCGGGAATATCAGAAGGAAGGCCACTCGCTGTTCATCTGGCGGATCTTCCTGGGCATCGCCTCGTTCGCCGCGTTCGGCCTGGTCGGCGCGTTCTTCTTCATCAAGGCCGGCGCCATGTACGATGCGGGGTCGTCGGCCGACTGGCCCCTGCCGGTGGGCTTCCTCCTCGGCCTGGGGCTGTTCGTCCTGGCCCTGGTCCTCGTCTGGGGATTCGTCGTCCTCTTCCTCAAGGACTTCGTGGCGCCCCTGATGTTCCGGGACCGCATCTCCTGCAGCGAGGCCTGGACGCGGTTCCTGGGCGTCTTCCGGCAATACCCGTTCCACTTCGTCGGCTACGGGCTGGTCGTCATCCTGGGGATGATCGCCTTCGCCATCGCCGTCGTCATCGCCGGCTTCGCCACCTGCTGCATCGGCTGGCTGGTGCTGATCGTGCCCTACATCAGCACCGTCGCGACGCTGCCGGTCTGGTACACCTACCGGGCCTTCAGCCTGGAGTTCCTGGCCCAGTTCGGCCCGGAATTCGACGCCTTCCGGCGGCAGGAACAGGGCCCGGCCGCGGCGCCGGCGGTCTGATCGCAATCGCCGCCGTCGCCAAGCCGCGCCGGCGGCGGCCCGGCCGCCGGCCGCATTGACAGCCCCCCGGGAGTCGCCTAGAATCTAACTCCGGCCGCCGCCGGACGGACACGCACATGCGGATCAAGATCAACGGACAAGAGCTCGAGATCTTCGACGGAGCGAGGGTCGAGGATGTCCTGCGCCTCTATTCGCGGACCGCGTGGGAGCAGGCGGCGGCGGGCTTGCGGCGGGTCACCGACCGCGACGGCCACGAGGTCGCGCTCGACGGCGAGCTCGGCGACGGCGAGGAGCTCATCGTCGGGCCCGTCCCGGCCGGCGAGGACGGCCCGTGACGGCCGGCCGGACGCTCCGGCGGCGGGCCCGGCCGGCCCTCATCCCGGTCCTGGCCGTCCTCGTCGCCGCCTCGTGCGCCGGCCGCCGGCCGGCCCCCGCCCCGCCCGAAGCCTCTCACGTCGTCATCTTCCATACCAACGACGTGCACGGCAAGATCGACGCCTTCCCCAAGGTCGCGGCCATCCTCCAGGCCGAGCGGGCCAAGGGCTCCGAGGTCTTTTTCCTCGTGGCCGGCGACATCTTCACGGGCGACCCGGTCGTCGACCGCTACGATCCCCCCGGCCGGCCGATGGTGGAGATCCTGGAGCGTCTGGGCGTCGACGCGTTCACGCTCGGCAACCATGAATTCGATTACGGGCAGGCGGCCGCGGCCGACCTGGTCGCCCGCTTCCCGACGGTCTCGGCCAACATCGAGGCCCCGGAAGGCCTTCTGCCGGGGCTCAAGCCCTGGATCGTCCTCAAGACCCGGAGCGGCGCCGGCATCGTCGTCTTCGGGCTGATCCAGGTCGAGCCCGGCAACGGCCTGCCCTCGTCCCACCCCGACAAGCTCAAGGGCCTCCGGTTCAGCGAGCCGTTGGCCCGGGCCGCGAGGATGAGGGCCCGGCGGTCCCGCGGCCAGGTCCTGATCGGCTTGACCCACATCGGCTATGCGCAGGACGTCCTCCTGGCCCGTCAGTGGCCGGAGATCGACGTCATCGTCGGCGGCCACTCCCACACCCGGGTCGATCCGGCCGAGACCGTCAACGGCGTTCTCGTGGCCCAGGCCGGCAGCGACAACCGCTTCCTCGGCCGCATCGACCTCGATCTCCGCCGCGGCCGGGTGGCGCGCAAGAGCGGCGGCCTCATCGATCTCGCGGCCCGGACCGAGGAAGACCCGGCCATCGCCGCCATGGTCGACGCGTATCACAAGAACCCGGCCCTGGCGCGGGTCCTGGCCCGCGCTCCGCACGAGATCGCGGGCAAGGACGCCCTGGGGAGCCTGATGGCCGACGCCATCCGCTGGGCCCACGGGCTCGATGTCGCCTTCCAGAACAACGGCGGCATCCGGATGGGCCGCCTCCCCCTGGCCATCACGCTCAAGGACGTCTACACGCTGGAGCCCTTCGGCAACCCGGTGGTGCGCTACGCGATGAGCCCGGCCGAGATCCGCGGCCTGATCAAGAGCTCCTTCGAGCGGAACGGGGCGATCGACCTCCAGGTCTCCGGTCTCTCCTACGAGGTCCGCGCCGACGCCGACAAGAAGGTCCGCGAGATCGCGCTCCGCGGCCCCGACGGGGCGCCGTTCGACGAAGGCCGGACCTACGCCGTCGGCCTCTCCAGCTACATCGCCACGTCCTACGCCTTCGTCCACAAGGACCCGGGCCGGTCGCTGCAATCGACCGTCGTCGAGGCCCTGATCGGATATCTCGAAAGCGGCGCCGACCTCGGCGGCTACGGGCCGGGGCCGGTCCGGGCGGCCGTGGAGAAGGCGCCCCAAGCGCCCCGGGATTGACCGGGGGGGAGATCCCCGATGGCCCAACTGTATTTCCGCTTCTCGACCATGAACGCGGGCAAGTCCACGGAGATCCTCAAGATCGCCCACAATTACGAGGAGCAGAACAAGCGCGTCCTGCTGTTCACCCCGGCCATCGACGACCGCTTCGGCCGCGGCCAGATCACCTCGCGCATGGGCTTCCAGCGCGACGCCCAGATCATCGACGACGCCACCGACATGTTCGCCCTGGCCCGGGACGCCCGGCCTCACTGCGTCCTCGTCGACGAGGGCCAGTTCCTGACCCGCCCCCAGGTCGTCCACCTGACGCGCATCGTCGACGAGCTGGGCATCCCGGTCATCGTCTACGGCCTCAAGAACGACTACCGCAACCGCCTGTTCCCCGGCAGCGAGGCCCTGCTCCTGCTGGCCGACAAGATCGAGGAGGTCAAGGCCGTCTGCTGGTACTGCACCAAGAAGGCGACCATGCTCCTCAAGT
>JAEAMF010001731.1_pt1 | contig 14367 bp, 11 predicted proteins | sample 8958721 | NCBI WGS metagenome assembly JAEAMF01 (sample SAMN16933255, study PRJNA681124) | bioreactor sludge metagenome | isolation source: anaerobic bioreactor treating anionic surfactant - SDBS | place: India: Bengaluru | collected 2019-02-28
GTGATTAAAGTCAAAGAGAGATTGCCAGATGAGGAGCGGGATGATCGTGGGCAAGAGTCTGCCAACAACGAGCTGAATCCAAAATTCACGGTGCAAGAGATTGCGCTGGATCTGGATGGAAACGGTGGGGGTCGAGAGATGCAGCACAAAAAAACTATACGCGGTTTCGCCGCGAACTGAAGCGATATTATGTCTACGTTCTCCTTTGTCTTATGCTGTTTTGCAGGAGCGACGAGAGAAAATCATACGCGTCAGAAAACTGTTCCTGCTTCACCGCTTCGCGGAGGAAGACCGGCAGGTAGAGTTCCGCCGTCTCCTCGAAGAGGAACGCCCGTTTCTCCGCGGGGAGGAACTGCGCCGTCTCCAGATTGTGGAGACGATCCGCCATCTTGATGAGGAGGATCCAGGGAAGATTCGTGTTTGCACGGATCATCCGTGCCAGGTAAGCCTCCTCATGATCGCATGCGCGCGTCTTCCGGTTCCGCTTCGGTCGCGTGAGAACATCCACGGCGATGGCAACGTTCTCACCGAATTTCGCGTGAATATCCACCAACCTGGCCTTCCCGTCCTCCACGGTGTCGTGAAGCAGTCCCGCGAAGTAGGCTTCCTGCGGAAGATCTTGGCTCGCTGTGCGCAGGATCTGCAGGACGGCCAATGGGTGCGAGAGGAAGGAACGCCCGTCGAGGCGGCGTTGTCCGTGATGGGCACGACGCGCGAAGGAGATGGCATCCCGGAAGGAGAGGTACTGTCCCATGGTCAATGGGGTGGCCGGCTGCGGGCACGCGTCCTCGTTGTCGAGGTGACACGTGAGGAACATGTATTCCTGTGGCCGGAGGAGAGGGGAAGTTGCCAAGGGGAACAGTATGGAACAGGAGAGGGGCACGCATAGTAACGGTTTAAAAACTTAAAGAAAGCAATTATGGTTTACGGCTTGTACAAGCCATTTAACAGGTTCCGAAGGGCAGTGGAACAAGGTGTTCATTCAAGAGAGAATCTGGAGAAGAGCAGAGTCTTTGGCAGATGAATGCGCGAATATTGAAACTGATCTTCTTCTGACCGTCCCAGAATGCATTATTTTTCCACCTTTGTCCGGCGACAAAGGTGGAGCCAAAGCGCCGGCGCGCCAAAGCCCACTCCGCCCGGCCCTGCGCCTCCTCGCTGTCTCCTCCAAGGCTTCGGAGCCAGCTCGTCGGCAACGTCTGCGGACAGGGCCTTCCCCTTCACCCCCCGTGGCGCGCCACCTCCCTCTTGGCCCGTTTCTCCAGGCGGTTGAACGAAAAAAGACTTCCTTATTCGCTTTGAATCGTTACTTCGAAGTTTGCTTCAAAAGCGAGAATGCCTGTACGAAATCCTCGAAGTAGTGCAAATCCTTCTCAAATTTTTCCGGACTCGTGGTGTATTCCAGGATCACGATGCGATTGCCGTCTGGAATCCGGATCTGGCGCGACTGGAGATTTTTGCTCATGCAGCGGAATGTGAAGGTGCTCGTGAGAGTGCTTTTCCCTTTCCACGTGGAACGTCCGGATGCGAGGAGATTGTAGGCGAGCAGGAAGGGCCGGGTATCGAGTTCGTAGGCGTTCCTCGGCTGCAGGGTGTAGGCGGCGAAATCCTTCTCCAGATCGGTGGAGGAAATGGTTTTTCCCATGCGCTTGGTCCCTACGCCGACGTAGGTGCCCCCGACCTCCCTGGGTTCGAACACCACGCGCTCATCCGCGAGTCCCGCGATCTCCGGCGCGCTGGAGAAGCCGCGCTTCCAAGTCGCCGGATACTGCGCGGAGAACCTTCGCAGCTCGTCCACGTACCACTTAAGGGTGGTCTTCGTAGTGAGGGCTCTCCGGCGGACAGTCGCTTCCGTCTCCGGAGCATTCAGGCGGATGGCGCGGGAAGTGGGTCGTTGCGTACTTGCTGCGGTGCGTGCGTGGGCTGCCTGCAGGGGGAGGAGGCAGAGGAGGAGGGCGGCGACGGTAGAAATAAATCTTCTCGGCATCGCAATTTTATGGACGGGCGAACGACCAGTTTTTGGAATATTTCTGCCAGGCATCGATTTCCATCTCGCAGATGGCTCGTCGCTTCTCGTTCGTTATCGTTTTACAGGGAGTGGCATCTTTCTGCTTGAATGCATATCTGCCCCGGCACTCTTCGCGCCAATCCGGAAACTCCACGGGAATCTTCTGACAGTCGTCGATGCCTGGCAACACAGCTGATCGTTCCTCGTAGCACCAATTCTGTAGAACACGTTCTTTATAAATGTTGCAGTCACTGATTCCCAGATTTTTTGCATAAATATCATGTGCTCCACAGTTAATGTTCTCGGCGGTGCTTCCGCATCCCCAACCTTTCCCCAATTCGCTTTTCACCGCCCCCAGACATGACCATCCATACTCGCTTGGCATCAGGAGCTCGCAGGCGGAGGGGTCTTGGGTGAGTCTTGCATAATCGAAGATACAGAGAGCTCGTTGATCGGCGGTGGGTGGACTAAGGACATTCCACGGAGTGGAGATTATTTTTTGACAGACACTGACGGGCTTACTCTTTTGGACCACTATCTTCGCCACATACCAGCCGGGCTCATCAACATAGAATCCCAATACACCCAAAACAAGTGGCAGCCACAACGGAACCAAGGCGAGCACTGTGAGGGCCGCAACGATGCGCCATACAATTTTGGAGGATCGAGTCATGCGAGCTGGTCAAATGGTACGAGAACCTCGGTCGTCTCACCAGGCCCGAAGATGCGCAGCCCCATCGGAATTGCCCTCGGATAAATCCCGTCGGTTTTCTGCTCGAATAAAATACCTACGTCGATCACGCCTTCAAAGATGCCTTCATAGGCATCGCAGCTATACCGGGATATATCTGATTCGGCGGGATTCATGATGCCAGAGAGGGAGAAGTACCGGGAGAAACTTCCGGCGTGTGTGCGCTCGTGATTCAAAATTTCCGTAAAGGCTGTCGTGGCCAATCGATGGTTGATCTTAGGATCCAGTGACTGCGCATTGCGCACCATGAATGAAACATCGGCGGTTCGAGCGAGCGAGTCGGACCCCGCGATGAAGCTGCTGTCTATTGCCAAGGAGTTTCGCGAGACAGCGGAGAAATCAACAAGGCTGTGATCGTATCCCGAGATTGCAGGGATGTTGTTTGCCGCATCCAGAGCGACGAGGGCGTTGATCTGCTTTTCGGGCCGTAATCGCTGGATCTCTCTTGCCATCTCGTAAGCTGCATAAGTGCCATGGCTCCATCCGGCGCTATTGATGAGCGGCGGATCAAATCCGGCAGCAAGTAATTGCTGTGCCGTCCATCGGCCCACTGCTATCGTCCAAGGGGCATCCTGTGTGACGAGCAGGCCATCTCGAGCAGCTTCCTCCCAGTTGATGGTCACTACCTGTATGTTCGCAGATGTGACATAACCGTGCAGAGCCTTGGCGAGCTCATTTATTTCATCCATTCTCTCGGAACCGTTCATCCCATGTATCACCACCCAGACAGGTTTGGAGGGATCAAGCTTTGATACTTCATCAAAGTCAAGATTCCTTTGATCATTCTCAAACTCCGCCACCCGCATGCTCACCGGCATGGTCTCCATCCGTCCGGCGGTGCTGATCCTTCCGACGATTTCCTGCGTGCGGTACGGCTGCATCTCCAGGTGCACTGGAATCTGCGGCATGGAGACCGTTCCGAGCGGTCCCTGCAGGCCCGTGACGTCCTGTACCGCGAGCGTGTAGGTGCCGGGAGTCAATTTCAAACTCACCGACTCCCCGGAATTCTCCGCGCTCCCGCCGTCGGATTCCTGCTTGTCCGCAGTGTAGTCGACGCCGTTCCCCGCGATCCAAAGCGAGAGATTGGGGAAGGCAGGCACGCCCAAGCCTCCGATCGTGCCCACCTGCGTCGCGTGATTCGCTCCCATGTCCACCCACAGGTTCACCATCATGGGCACGGAGAGGGAGAAGGTGATCTCGGCATGGCCGCCCGGCAGGAGACGGACGGTTGCGACGCGCGTGTCTCCTTCCGCGGGGATCTCCCCGAGATTCAGTCTCTCAATGGCGCTCTCGAGCTCCCCCGCCATCGCCACGAGATAGCGGTCACGGAGGAGCGCGTCCGCCGTCCCCGCCGCATCCCCGCCCTTCTCCATCGCGACCCTGCCGAAGGCATCGTCGATGGCGATGGCCTCCTCCTGCGTGAGCGCGATTTCCGTGGTGCCGTCGGCAAGCTGCCGCACGCGCTGGACGTTCGCATCGTCGCGGATGGCCACCGTGCGCTTCGCCCGCGCGTCGGTGCTCGCAGAGAGCGAGGCCACCAGCTGCGCGGCGCGGCTGAGTCTCCTCTGCTCGCTTGCATCCACCTCTTCCGGCGTGTAGCCGTCGCCCGTCGTGGCGCGCCTCGTAAGGACTTCCATGTTCGAGTAGCCGCCGTGCGCGAGCTGCCACGCGCGGTTGCTGGCGCGCTCGCTCTCGCTGGCGAGGAGCCGCGTTTCCTTTTCCTGCGCGTAGAGGAGGAAGTCGATGGACTGTTCGTAGGCTTGCTTCGCCGCGTCAAGGAGCGCGGATGCATCGGGGATGCCGATGTCGAGGCCCTGGAGACGCCCGAGCGCTTCGACGCTCTGCAGGCGGTCGGCGGCGGCTTGCAGGGACTGGACGAGGGAGGTCTCCGGCAGACCGTGCCGCACGCCGATGCAGACCTCCAGCGCCTTCATGAAGACCTCCGAGACCACCTGTTCGCGGTCATTCATGTCCCGCACGTACGCGTTCACCGTCTCCTGCTTCTGGCGGACGAGGCGTGCCTGGATGTCGCCGCTGGAGTAGGTCCGGTCGTAGCTCTCCCAGACCTGCATCACGTAGGCGTAGAAGTTCTCGGGACGCCATTCGGGGTGTTTCCCGTAGATGCATTCCGTGAGCGTGTCGATGTTCAGCGAGAGAGGGGACTGTTCGAAGAGGTTGAGCCGCTGGATCCGCTCGAGCTCCCGGTTCATGTCGCTCACCTGCGTATCGCCGAGGCTCATCTGCTTCTGCAGCAGGAGCGTCAGACGTTCCTCCTCCAGTGCGTTCGTCGCCTCCTCGCTCAGGGAGAGCGCGATGCGGTTGGCGAGTGGGAGGGAGGGGTCCGTGGACTCCGTTGAGGCGGCCAGCGATGGCGACCAGCGGTCCTCTTCATTTACGAGTGAGAGTGTGCGTGTGGAGGCATTCCAGTCGAGGAGGACGCTGTCCTGCACGGCGCCGCCCGCGCGGTCGAAGAGGGAGATGGCGTAGCGGCCGCTCTGGTTGGCACTGAGTGTGATCATGGCGGTCTTCGCCGCGGTGCCGCCCTCATGCTCGAGGACGGTCTTCCCGAAGAGCCCGCCGGTGCTCGCGAGGAGCACGCTTCCGTCGGCGGGGGAGGAGACGCGCACGAGGACGTTGGGCCCCTCCATGCTGATCACTTGGAGGTCGAAGGGGAGGGGATTCTCCGCGATCCTGCCGCTCTCGAGATCATCCCAGTCGGGGGAGATGGAGGGCTGGACCATGCGCGTGGAATAGTTGTAGGAGCAGGTGCCGCGGTCGGCGAGGGTGAGCTCGGAGCCGGTGCCCGTCCAGAGCTGGAATTCGAAGACGCCGTTCTCCAGCCGGTTCGAGACGCGCGGGGCGAAGGTCCACGTGTTGTCCGCCGCTCCCGCTGGCTGGCGGAGCGTCCGGCTCTCCACGAGCTCGCCCTTGCGGAGGACATCGATGCGGGAATCGGTGAAGGGCGTGCGGTAGCGCACCGTGAACTGGGGACTCGGCCATGCGTCCTGCAAATCGCACGAGGCGCTCATGGCCATGCGCGCGTAAGGGATGGCTCCCCTTTCTTTCGCCTGCAGCTCCTTCAGTAGGGCAGCCTCTGTGGTTTGCGCCGCGGGCAGCTTCCCCTCGGCATCCGCTTTTTCGATGATTGCCTGCGCCTTCGCGCGCTCCGCCTCGGTCACCTGTGCGGCCGAAATGAGCGTGGCGGGATTCTGCTTCAGGCCCGGCACGTCGTAGGACACGTCGGCGATGCCGTCCCACAGCATGCCGCGGAGCACACGGAACGGTTCCGATGCGCCGATCTCCTCGCCCGTGGCCTGGCTCAGGAGGACGAGCCGTGAGCTCCCGACGCCGAGCAAGGGCACATCGATCACCTCCTCGCCGTCTCCCGGGCGCAGATCAGGCTCTCCACCCCTCCCGTCCACCGCGAACAGGACCCCCTCGGGCATGTTTTTGTAGGTGAGCCGGAACGTGCGTCCCCATCGCCCTCCCTCGATGACGAAGGACGGGGCGGCCTTCCCGGAGAGGATTTCTTTCTGCAACTGCGCTTTCTTCAGGAGCTCGTCGGCCTGCGCGATCGTCCGGTTGGCGGATACGATGGCGCTCTCGAGGGTCTTCACCTGCGTCCCGGCCGCGGAGTGCTCCTCTGTCAGAGTCGCGATCTCCTGCCGGATGCCAATTTGTTGCTCTTCATAGTGCTGCAGCCGATAGGCGGAGAGCGCCTGCGGAGTGACCATCGTCGTTTCCGCGGATGAGTCGATAGCCGTGGAATCCACGCTCCCCCCTTCGTTGGAGAGCGCATTTGTCGTCTGCGTATCCTCCACGAGGCTCCGCGTTTCAGCCGCGACATCCGACTGGAGAACTTTAAGGAGGGGATCCTCCGTGGAAACAGGAGGGGTGACGGAGAGGAGTTCGCGCTTCTCGAGGGCTTCAAAGGAGAGGGTGCGCGTGCGGGAAGAGGGGGAACGCATAGAGGGGAGGGAAAGATGTTCTCATTGCAGAGGAGGAGGGCGACCATGGGGATCCCCTCGCGAGCGCGAAGAGATCTGGAGACGGTGTTTGTGGCTTCGTGGAAGGATCGGTTCGGTTCCGGAGGGGAGTGGAACGGGGGGTGGAGGTCAAACAGGAACAACACACCAACCTCCGCTACCCTATTTCCATATGCCTCGGACTTCCGAAATCACCGTGCAGACCCCCCTTGGCCCTCTCCTCCTCCGCGCGGACGAGCAGGGCATGACGGAAGTGCGATTTGTACGCAATCCGTGCCGGAGAGGGAAGGCGTCCGCGCTGCTGCGGACGGCTCAGGAGCAGATCCGCGCCTCCTTCGCCGGCACGCGCCGCACCTTCAGTCTTCCACTGCATATCCGTGGGACCGCATTTGAGCGGGCGGTGTGGAGGGCGCTCGCGCGCGTCCCCTACGGGACCGTGGTGACGTATGGAGAGCTTGCGCGAGAGATCGGAAAGCCACGGGCGATGCGCGCGGTGGGGACAGCGCTCCGGAAGAATCCCCTCGCCATTCTTCTTCCCTGCCATCGCGTCATCCCGTCGCGGGGCGGCACCGGCCGGTACGCGGGCGGGGCATGGCGGAAGGCATGGCTCATCGCGCACGAGAAGCAATGCGTTCAGCGCAGGGAGAAGCAAGGGAAATGATGTATGGATTCATTGACTCTCCGAAGAGCAAAGGACGAGAATAGGTGCCAGTCTTGAGGGGGTGCCCCGCAGGGGCCTCCAGTTCTTCAGGGCTGGAGTGCTCTTTGACAGAATCAGACGGAAAACATCTGACATTGGCGCCGTGGACATGCGGGTACGTGTCCAGCGTGCCAATGTCAGACAGGATGCGTCGTCCTGTCCATGTGTTTCTTTCACCTCATGCAAAGGAAAGGAGAATACCGGGAGGATTTTTTTGGAGTGTCGAGAAGGACCTTTACTCGAGTAGGCCCTTCTGAGTTGTGTGTGAGACATTGGATTTGGCGTTTTTCTGAACCTCTTGGAATCAAGTGAAAGGATTGAATCATGAGACTTACGCAACAGCGTTGCAGGTTCTCGGACGGGAACCTGGGTGTCGATCGGCCGGCGCTCTTCATCGCGCAGTTTGCCGGTGACGAGCCGCCGTACGACAACCTGGACAACATCTGCCGGTGGGCGCACGAGCTGGGATTTGGAGGCATCCAGCTCCCAGCCGATCGGCGCTTCATCTCGATCGCAGATGCGGCCAAGTCCCGAGGATGGTGCGATGATCATGTCCTCGCGCCAATGAGGCAGAACGGCATTGCGCCGACCCACATCGCGGCGCATTTGATCGGCCAGTTGATGGCTGTCAATCCGGCGCACTATGGGCTCCTCGACTTCTGTGGTCCCGCTACGCTCGCAGGGCGCCCGAACATGCAGTGGCGGTGGGCGCAACGCGAGATGATGCGGGTGGTGGACGCCTCCGCCAACATGGATCTGAAGACAGTCTTCGCCTTCCCGGGGAACTTCTGCTTCCCCTACGTGTACCCGTGGCCGCCCAGAAACGAGACGATGGTGCAGGCGGCTTTCCGGGAGCTCGCGCGCCGGTGGCTGCCGGTGCTGCGCTATGCAGAGGAGAGGGGCATCAAGATCGCCTTCGAGGTGCATCCTCAGGAGGACGTCTTCGACGGTCCGACGTGGGAGAGATTCCTCGAGGCCGTGGGCAACAATCCCGCGGCCGGGATCGCCTACGATCCCAGTCACTTCATCCTGCAGGGGATCGACCCGCTGGAGTTCCTGAACACGTACTACAGTCGCGTGTTTGGGGCACACTGGAAGGACGCGGAGATGAAGCTCCATGGTCCCAGGCAGGGCGTCTACGGGGGGCTCCTGCCCTTTGCGCTCCGCGCCGGACGCTTCCGCAGCCTCGGCGACGGGGAGCTCGACATCAAGAGCATGGAGAACATGCTCGCGCTCCACGGGCTGAGTCTGTGGCGCGTCCTCGAGTGGGAGTGCGTGGTGAAGGACAAAGAGACGGGAGCCAGGGAAGGCGCTCAGATCATCCAGGCGGCGATCGACGAAAAGCCGCTGCCGAAGTTCCCGGTGCCGGACGTGCCGACCACGCAGTCCTTCGAGAAGTTTGCCGCCTCGGGCGGCAGCCGCAAGGTCTTCGAGCACTGCCTCGGCATCCGCATCCCCGACGCGGACGCTGCCGAGCTCGGCCTCACGTAGGACTTCGTCCTGTTCCGTTTTGATTCGTCAAAGAGAAAGCCCGGTGTCTCATCAGAGATGCCGGGCTTTCACAAAGGCAAATTCCGTTCTCAGCCGACATGCTCCGTCACGAGCCAGCGGTACAGCCAGCAGGCAGCGGCGGCACCGAGGACGGGGCCGACGATGTAGGCCCACGTGTAGGAGCCTATGCCGATGGCGACGTCGGGATTCAGGACGCCGTTGGAGACGGGCGTGGCGATGAGAATGCCGAGCAGCAGGAAACCGCCGATGACGAGGCCGGAGGCCCCGGCGCGTGCCTTCTCATAGACCACCGCGCAGATGCCGAAGAGGAGCAGGAAGGCTCCGGCTGCCTCGGCGACGAGCGTGAGGGTGGCGGAGGCGGCGTTCACCGTGGGGAGCGGCCCGAGGAGGGACTCGAAGGCCACCATGGCGGCCAGCGCGCCGACGATCTGCGCGATGATGTACTTCACCGCCTCGGCACTGCCGATCTTGCCGATGCTCCAGAGCCCCGCGGTGACGGCGGGATTGATGTGCGCGCCGCTCACCGGGCCGATGGCGTACACGAAGAGCGCGAGCGTGAGGCCCGCGATGAACGGCGTCGCGATGGAGAGGTTGTAGGCGAGGGACGCCAGCACGGCAAGCGTGAGGACGCCGGTACCGAGCACCTCGGCGACGTACTTTTTCCAGTGCATTTCCTGCATAAGAGAAATGGGGAAGAAACGTCCCATGGTATACCGCATTGCCGTCAAAAGCACAAAGGGACCTGCCGCCGCGCCTCAGTGCGGGGCGTTCATGGACGCCTGGTAGTCCGTGATCTTCTTCTTCCGCGCCTCGAGGGGCAGAGGGCTCACGATGCCCGGGCCATTGATGCAGCCGCCCTCGCAGAAGAGGATGTCGAGGAAGCGGATGGCGGGGTTCTTCTGGAATTCCTCGAGGGCCGCGGGGATGTTCTTCGCGCCCGAGACGATGCGGATCTCCTCCTCCTTCAGGATGCTCCTCACCCCGCTCGTGACGGTGAGGCCCCCGTCCATGGGATAGATGCGGGTGGAGTCCTCGGCCAGGTCGAAGGCGGCGCCCGTGGCGTCGACATCGCCGATCCCGAAGCGCTGGAAGATCCCGTCGAGCTCCTTGTAGGTCACCACGACGATCTGCAGATCCGGGTAGTCCTCGGAGGACTCGAGCTTCTTCGCGAGGCAGGGGCCGATGAACACCGGCTGGCAGTCGGGGTACTTCTCGCGGGCGATGCGCGCGGTGGCGATCATCGGGGAATCTGCTTTGAAAGCGAGGAAGGGCACGAGCTGCGGGTAATTCTTCCGGACGAGCCGGACGAAGCCGGCGCAGGGGCTCGAGATGAAGCGGGATTGCGGGTTCGCCTTGAGCAGGGCGGCCACTTCCTCGTTCGTCTTCTTCGCTCCCACCGTCACTTCGAGCACCGCCGCGAAGCCGAGCGCCTTCAGCCGCGCGACGATCTGCGGGTAGGAATAAACAATCGGGAAGGAGGGCGCGAGCATCGCCACGAGCTTCGCCTTGTTCGTGATGAGTTCGATGCAGCGATCGACGTCATTCATGGGTTGTTGCTATGAACCGCAGGACCAGGAGAGCCAGGAGGCCTCCCGCGAGGGCCGTGATGAATTGGATCACGCTCATGGACGTGAGGAAGAGCTCCGGGACGAGGCCGAAGCGGAAGTAGGCGAGGGCGGAGAGCAAGAGGAGCGCTGCCTTGAGTCCCGCACTCACGATGACGGCGAGGGGGGCGGAGAGGGAGGAGCGGATGGAGACGAAGGACTGCACGAGGAGCCAGTTCCCGGCCCAGATGACGGGGAGGAAGAAGAGGAGAAAAGGCGTCGCAGGACCGAAGAGCACCCCATGCGCCACGGCGCCAAGGCCCGGGAAGACGATGACCGGCCAGCGCCACCGCGGGGAGAGTAGCGCCGCCCCGAGGAAGAGGAGGAGATTCACAAGCGTCCCCGTGAGCCACTGGGGGCCGGAGACGAGGAAGGGGATGGCGAAGACGATGACCGGCAGGAACACCTCCGCGCGCGCCACGGCAAAGGTTCGGATGGCCGCTTCTGAAGGGTGTGTCTTCATGGGGGAGATCCTTTCTAGTATAGCAGAGGAGGCGGTTTTCGGGGAGTCATTGACAGCACTGTGGCGCGGATCTAGCCTCCGTTCCTTTCTTCCCCCCTCCTTGCGATGCCCGTCGATGCACGCGAAACGCCCCCGGATTCGTCCGAAGCGGATCAGGAATATTTGGAACACCTGGGTTTCCGCGGCCCGCAGCTGGAAGAGAAGCTGGCAGCATTGCAGTCGTCCGATCGTCCATTTTCGACGATGATGGATGCGGGGGTGACGGCGCTGGATGTGTGGGAAATGAATCAGGACATCAGCAATGATCCCGCGCGCGGGACCTGCCATACCGTCAATCCCGAGGGGGTGGTCGTCGAGACGGGGGAGCCGTTCCAGGTGCCGCCGAAAGAAGTCCTGCGCGCCGAAGGACGTCCGGGTGGCATCGGCAATGCGGGGCGGCGCATCGGGGAAGTTCTCGCGAATGAAGAAAGGGAGCGGAATGCTCCCGGAGCGGTCGCGGCAGTGACGCGCCGCCGCGTGATGTCACTTCTCGGACCCATCAGCAATGACGCCGTGGGGCAGGTGTATAAGGACAAGATCCGTGGGGTGGATACGGAACTGCTGCGTCCCCATCCGCAGATGCCCGGAGAAAGCGGCGTCTCCGTCATCCGGGTGCACGGACTCGAAAATACCCCGAATGTCCGGAAGGGCGATCGTGCCATCGTCTTCCGCCCCGGCGTGAACAGGAAGATGACTTTCACGGAGGATGATCTCTTCGAGATCTACCGGAGGCGCCCGGGAATTTTTCACTTCTCCTATCCCGGATTCGGTCCGGAGGCGATGGACAGCCCCGAGGACGACGGGCAGACCCTTGCTTGGGTGGTCGATGAGGTGCAGAAGTTTTGCCCGATCGTGAGCGTCGACGTGCACGGGCCCACGGAGCTCTGTCAGATCCGGCGAGTTCTCCCCTGCCTGGACATGGTGAACGGGAACCTCCAGGAGATCGCGCGGATTCTCTGCGGGATCGAAATCGATGCCTCCAAGGAGCTCTCCACGGAGGAAAAGATGGCGCTCCTCGAACGAGTTTTGAATCAAGGTATCCTTCCTTACCTCCAGAAGCCGACCGGACGGACGCGCCTGTTCACGGTCACCGATGCGCGCGGGTGCTTCGCGGTCCTCCAGCCCAAGAATGGGCAGACCCAGTACGGGTATCTCCTTTCTCCCTTCGCGGATATCAAGGCGGAGAACACGACGGGTGCCGGGGATGTGCGCTGCGGATTCCAGCGCTGGCACATCGCGTGCAATGCGATGCAGAAGTGGCAGGACGGTACCTTCGCGTGGAAGGATGCGGCGCTGGCCGTGCAGGTCGGCAATGGTGCGTCCGCGTTCCACATCCAGTCTCCCGGGCCGGAGGCCTTCGAGGGCGTGACCCTGGGGAGACTCGAACACCTCGCGCAGAGCGGCAGGTCATTCTCCACCATTGAGCAGGCCCGTGCCGCGTTGGCGCGAAGGAAGACCTCATAGGTGGCGGGGTGGGGGGTGTGAGGAGAGGAAAAAACAGTGCGGAGCGTGTGCGCATCTCCACCTCATCGCGCTCAGCGGGCCTCTCGTCCGCTCATCTCCTCCTCCGTGGTCCCCTGAAGGAACGGCGAGAGCGGGAGTGACGGAAAGGAGGGCGGGAAGGCGGACGTCGCCACTCGGGAGCAGGAGGCCTCTCATCGGGGAGGGGGGCACGTTTCGGGAGGACGGGCGTCGGGGGACGGCGGAGCGAGGAGCGAATGAGCCGCTCGATGTCCCGGATGTCGTTCCTCTGTTCCGCGGTGGCGAACGAGATGGCCCGGCCCTCCCGTCCCGCGCGCGCGGTCCGTCCGATCCGGTGGACGTAATCATGCGGGTCATCCGGCAGGTCGAAATTGATCACGACTTCGATCCCCACCACATCGATGCCGCGTGCGGCGATGTCCGTGGCCACGAGGATGCGGTACTTCCCGGTCTTGAAGCCCTGGAGCGCTTCGCGCCGCTGACTCAATGAACGGTTCGCGTGGATTTCAGCGGCGGAATGCCCCATGGACACGACCGCATGTGCGATCTTCTTCGCTCCGTGCTTCGTGCGGGAGAAGACGAGGATCGATCCTCGGTGTTCCTTGAGCAGCGCTTCGAGCAACGGGAGCTTCTCTATCTTCTGCACGACGAAGAGTTCCTGCAGGATGCCTTTCACCGTCGTCCCGGAGGGCGCGACCTCGATGCGAATGGGCAGCTTCATGTGGGCATTGGCGAGCTTCATGATTTCCGACGGCATCGTGGCGGAGAAGAGCATGGTTTGCCGCTCCTTGGGGACGTGCCGGAGGATCTGCTCGATCTGCGGACGGAAGCCCATGTCGAGCATGCGGTCTGCCTCGTCGAGGACGAGCACGGAGACTTCCCGGAGTGTGATGGTGCCCTGCGTGAGGTGATCATTGAGGCGTCCGGGCGTCGCGATAACGATGCGGGGATTGCGGCGGATCATCTCCTTCTGGAGGTGCATGGAGGCCCCTCCGATGAGCACGGCGGTGCGGATGCCGAAAGCGGGTGCGAAGAGTCGCAGTGATTCATCCACCTGAGTGGCGAGCTCGCGCGTGGGGACGATGACGAGTCCGCGGCCCGGATACTTCGCCAGTCTCTGGAGCATCGGGATGCCGAAGGCGAAGGTCTTGCCCGTGCCCGTCTGGGCGATGCCGACGATGTCCTTCCCCTCGATGCCCGGAGGGATGGATTGTTGCTGAATGGGCGTGGGGGTCACGAAATTGCGGCTCGCGAGGATCTGGAGGATCTGGGGTGCGATGCCGAGCGTGAGGAAGCTTGGGCTCGGCTGTTCGGGATTGTTGGGCATTGAAGGACGATCAGGAATGAAGCCCCATGATACGCTCTTTGCGGGAAAGACCTACGAAACCGAAGAGATAAAAAGAGGCCCGGGGACGTTCTCCTGCCGGCTGGAGAGCTTCGATGGTTGATTTCCTTCTTCCACAAATCTCCCCCATGTGCATTGTGGAAATCGCCCGGAGGAGTACGATCACGGTCTTACGCTCCCGTACCTTCCCCTCTTGCCATTCCCATCCAAAAGCCCACCGCCTGCAAGGTCGACGGATGCCGCAATCCCTCTCACGGGAGATCCTTCTGTCGGAAGCATATGCCTCTGAGGGGTGGGGAGGTGGTCTTCACGCCTGAGCAGCGGGCACACATGCGGTCCGTGTGTTGCAATGCCGCCTGCGCGGCTGGCAAGCATCACGAATATGGCAATCAGTACTGCGGCAAGTGCAAGGAGCCGTGCTGATGGCACGCGTGAAGGAAATGCGGATGACGGAAACACATGCTTAGAGCTTTCGAA
>JAEAMF010001738.1_pt1 | contig 14286 bp, 8 predicted proteins | sample 8958721 | NCBI WGS metagenome assembly JAEAMF01 (sample SAMN16933255, study PRJNA681124) | bioreactor sludge metagenome | isolation source: anaerobic bioreactor treating anionic surfactant - SDBS | place: India: Bengaluru | collected 2019-02-28
AGTATATTAATTCATGATTAATAATTATTTCTCACTGGAATCCTCTTAACAGTAAGTGATAGTGAAAAATTATACTCATGTCTGTTTTGGGATAGTAACAGGAACTGCTTAAAACCAGCGATTATTAGGATAAAGATAGAGAACCTGCACACTGGGAAATTTGCTCGGACGAATATTCCGCGGCAGCGGGAATACCCATCAAAAAGGAATAATCCAACATGCCGGAACGGAAACCCCTGGAAAATATTTGATACATTTGCATCAAACTAAATCGTAACGGAAGATGAAAAACCATAATCTTGCCACGGTCCTTCTCCTCCTGGCCATCGCGGTATCTGGTCTTTTTCAGCAATCCTGCAAAAAGAAAGAAACAGTAAGTGAACCCGTATATCTGAGTGTGGACCTCCCGAAACTTACCTTGCAGAACGATCTGTACTACCCGCTCAGCAATGATGAGCGTTCTATTGAACTGGAGTTCACACAGCCTGTTGATTCATCCAGTATCCGGGGGAATTTCTCATTTTCGGATAAAGATGGTCTTCTCGACTCAACTTATACCCTGATCGCACTGGAAAGGAAGATCTTTCTTATTTTCAAACCTGATTTCACCATGAAAGAAGGATGGAGGTACTTTTTAAAAATTGGTACCGGCCTGAAATCTGCTTCGGGATGCACATTTTCATCTGCCTGTATCCTTGAACTCAGGACCAGCGCTCCTGATCTGACACTGGAAGGCGGACCGCCGCAACGAAATGCCATGCTCTGTATCAGCGATATCCATCTTGGTGAATACAGGGCTGTAACAGGTAATTATTGCTGGTTTAGTAAAAATCAGGCTGCCCTGGCCGATCTGCTTGATTATGTCATTACCGGTCAACAGGTACGGAAGCTGGTAATCCTGGGAGACTTATTCGATGAATGGATAATCCCTTACCGTACTTCACCCTTCGATATGGCATCAGGTGTTACGAATTCAAGGGAGTACTTCCTCTCGGTTGCAAATTCACCGGTAAACCTTCCCATCATCAATAAATTGAGGACAATAGCATCAAGCAGTGACATACAGCTGGTATATATTCCGGGAAATCATGACATGCTTTTGACCCAGAGTATCCTGGAAGAAATCATCCCGGGGGTCATCTGGCAGGGAAACATTCCCGGACTTGGAAATTATTCGCCGGTTGATGAGATAATCATGGAACATGGTCACCGTTATGATTTCTTTAATTGCCCCCAGCCCCTGGTCAGTTCCGGCCACAGTTTGCCGCCCGGGTTCTTCATATCCCGGCTTCAGGCAGCGGGGTTGCAGGAACATGGACAAACGTTTCTGAAAGAGGGATATGCAACAACCGGATCGGTTGAATTTTTGCTGGCCTGGACCATTGCTTATGAATATCTGCGTGCCCAGTTTTCGTTGACCGTTCATCCGGATTCCGTCAATATTTCAATGGGCGGTATCGACGGGTACACCAATCCCTTCTCATTTAACGGTGCCCGGAATATGTATGCCGCTTCGATAGAAAACCAATGGGCGGCAACACAGACACAAAACGCAGTTCCGGTTCATATACCTGTAGCAATGGCCATTCTTGATGGAAACTTCGATATGTACTTGGCCGCAGTATATGAGTATATGTCGGATTTATCCCCCAAAAAATATAAAATAGTAGCTTTCGGGCATACCCATAATCCGGAAGTGATTGTATATCCGTCGGGCAAAAACCACCAGGGGATCTATGCAAATACCGGTTCCTGGGTGAATGCAGAGCTGAGCAAGAAGCCGGTTCGGACTTATCTGATGATATGGCCCGGACAATGGACAGGATCTGATCTGGATATCGTTTCGTTATACCAGTATAACCTGGACAGTGGCAGCGGAGATCCGAACCCGGATTATATCCATACACTGCTTGCCGAAGAAAGTATTGATATCGGGAAATGATACGGGATGACCGGTTTAGATCCGGCACCGGACAACGCTTTTTATCCGCCGTTTGTATCGATAAACTCAGTCAGTTTCCCGAGACAGCGAACATAACTCCCGTATTCGTTGTCGTACCAACCAAAGATCTTCACATGGGTCACCGGCAGGTTGATCGAGTGCTCTTTCGACGTATCAGCCGTTTCACCGGGTGAATTGGTTATGGTCAGAAAGCCGGTACGGGTATGGGTCTCGTGGCCCTCAATGACCACTGCAGCCGGGAATCCCATCATGTCGGCTGAGACATTTTGTTTCTCACTGAAATAGAGTAATTCGTTCTGGGAACCCTCTGCAACTCGTTTGTAAATCTTATTGATATAATCGGCATTGATGATAGGTTCTCCGAATTTATTGATTCGTGAATTAAAGGTAATATTGAGGGAGATGAGGGATACCGTATTGGTCGGAATCCTGACGGAATCGGCCATAAATCCGATGTTGGCTATCTGAGGAAGAACCTTCTCAAGGGCTTTTCCTGCACCGGTCGTGGAAAGTATAATATTGTTCATTACTGACCGGTTTTTCCTTAGATCAGAAGCTTTGGTCGCCGGAACGGCATCCAGAACGCTCTGCGTATTGGTGGCAGCATGAACCGTCGACATCGAAGCGGTCAGGATCCTTGAGGTCTCCTTATCCTCAAGTAATGGTTTCATCATATGGGCCAAACCTGTAGTAGTACAGCTGGCAGCAGAAACAATATGATGATGCCGGAATTGATATTCAAAATGATTGATCCCGAAAATCAAAGTCGGACTATATGCCGGAACAGGTTTGGATGAATCTTTGATCTTGAAGGGTGCACTAACAATCACCTTCTGAGCCCCGCCTTCTAAATGTCCCCACAGACTCCCTTTGGGGTCATCGGCCGGAGTTGTCGGATCCAGGAATTTCCCTGTACAGTCGACAACAACCCGGATACCCTCATTCGACCATCCGATATCCTTCGGATTTCTTTCTTTCCGCAGGATCTTGGCCTGAAATCCTCCCAGATCCAGTAATCCGGTTTGAGAATCCACAATCCTGATCTCACATTTCTTCCCTGAAAAACCATATAAAAAATGATTCAGGGAGCCGTAGGTCGAATCCGTTTCGATCGAATGAATAACATCCTCAAGACCTTTCCCCACTTCTCTTCCAACATTGATAACGACACCATCAAAATGACGCGATAGAAGATGATACCACAGCGATAACTTTCCGATCCGTCCCAATCCATTGATCCCAAGTAGTTTCTTTTCCTTTTGTACAATTTCCATAATGTTATTGATTTAAGGTTTTAAGTTTATTACAGCTCCTGGATCCGGGTAGGATAGTTGCCCTTGTAAATAATGCCCAGGGCGCTGTCAATCGCAATTTTATCAAATGGTGAAAAAATTTCATCGCCGATCCTGCATGTTTTATTACGTTCATCCATAATAAGATCCGTACAATTAACGATGCAAACCTTTCTCAATCTTGCGGCCGTCACCGCGGCGTGGGAGGTGGCACCGCCTTTCCCGGTAATAAGTCCATTGCATTCAAAAATCAGTTCGATATCATCAGGGACCGTGTCCGGACGAACCAAAATACATTTGTCGTCCGGGTGATTTGTCTGAATCATCCGGATATCGTCCATGTCGAAAGCAAGAAGCCCGTTCATTACTTCATTTCCGATCCCGATCCCCCGGCCGACCTGTTTCATTTTTTTCTGTGGAGTCGTAAAGAACAATCGTTGCTTTTGTTTGGTAATAGACATGTCTCTTATCTGAAGAATATACAAATCTTTTTCCTCCGGCGTTTCAAAGGTAAATTCAATTTCCAAATGACCAAAACCGTGTTTTTCGATAAGATCAACAGAGAGCTCTTTCAGCCGGTCGAATATTTTTGGAAATGCCTCCTCGAGGGAAATAGTGCTTTCGGAAAAATATTTCAATCGCTGATTTTTACTGATGGGAAGCGTATTCACCAGTCCTGCAACAATATCTTCTCCCTGGCTCAGAAAGGAAAAATCGCCTGTAAGATTTATATCTGGCGTAGTCTCATGTGGATCATGCGTAAATAAAACTCCGGAACCCGATTCTCTGTGAATATTTCCAAATACCATTTTCTGAATGATAACGGCAGTTCCCCATTCATCCGCAATTTGCATATGGTTTCTGTATACATTCGTTCTGGGTGTATCCCATGAACTGAAAACGGATATGACCGCCTGTTTGACTTGAAGAAAAGGATCTTGTTCGAAATAAATGTGATTGTCTGCCAGTTGCTCCTTATAGGAAAAAGCAATTTCCTTCATAACAGCGGGTGAAAAATCGATTTTCCGGGTTATTTCATATCGTTTTTTATAATCAAGAATGATCTGGTCAAAAATATTCCTGTCGATACCAAACGACATTCCCCAGGTCTGCAATAAACGCCGGTAACAATCCCAGGAGGTCCACCCAAAATTATGCTGTTTACTAAGCTTTTCGGTAATCTCATCATTTAAGCCGACATTCAAAAAGGTATTCATGGCCCCGGGCATGGAAATAGCTGAACCTGAACGTACGCTAAGCAGCAACGGATTCAGGGGATTGCCAAATTCACGATGGGTAAGCCTTTCCAGTTCTGCGATATTATTTTTTATTTTGGTATCGATCTCCGCATTAAGCGATGGTTGTTTTAATATCGAGTTCTTACGGCGGAAAATTTCCGTGGTCAGGATGAAACCAGGTGGAATGGGATAATCAGCGAGAAACAGTTTTTTGAGATAATATCCTTTGGATCCGAGGAAGATCTGACTGTCGATGGCAGGAGTGGGTTTAAAGAACGGGGAAAAGATTACATCGGGGTCGTATGACATTATACTGCGGATATCTTCCGTTGAGAAATCATCCACCATTTTTCTCAGATTATTAAGAACCTTCCCAAGGAAATTATCAAGATGCTGAATAAGAAATGCCGAAGCCAGAAGATCACGATAAAAAGCTTCTGACTTTTTACTGATAAACTGATTGACCGATTTTTCATTTGACCCTGCCTCTCCTGGAAAAACCTCCGGGATAATGATTTTTAAAAGATCATCATAGGGCCGTATAAAATAGTGGTTGATGATCTCTTTCACACTATCTTCCATGAATTGAAAGATATTGATATACTGTTTTACGGTAAAACTTCCCGAAGTAAGACTATACTGAAGCATCTGGAGATTGGAATTCAATCCCTGGTCGGATATTCCGTCAAGCTCAAGACCCTCCTTGATCAATTTAAGGATAGAATAAATATTTTTCAGGGTTTGGGCAGTAATATAGTCGGTTGGGCGGTTCCGGATGATGCGTTCCATAAGCATGGTCGCAATCTGCTCAAGGCGAAAAGTCACACCAAGTGCTTCAAATTTGGTTTCATGATATTCTCCGTACATGGATGGAATACCAAAAGCAATATGACGTTTATGATAAATATTTTCCCATCCCTGGCTTTTGGCCGGATCGAAAATGATTTGATTCAGCCGGGCCATGAAACCGTAAATGACCAGCAAGGCCTCTTCATCCTGATGAGTTTCAAGATATTCAGTCAGCTTCCGGATCTCCTCCTGATTGAAAAAGATGTAATGACTCAGAAAGGTGCAAATATTCCCGGTCTCAAATGAATATTTTTCTTTAAGAAGCTGATACAGTTTAATGATCAGCAATACTCTTTGTTTATCCTTATCTCTGCCCTCGCTTATTTTTGAACTCAATTGATCAAGCTGCTGCGTATCCAGTTCCGAGAGTTCTGAAACAGTAAGTCCGCTGGTTTCGCACATTTCATTTACCACATCATGAACCCCTGTCACCCAAGGTCCCTCTAAGTCGATACTGTTCAGTAAATCGGAGGGAACATGAGGGATCAGATATTCAAGATGCCTGGTTTTCCAGAAGTTCAGGATCTGAAGCGTAATATTTATATGGGCATTATTTCCCTCGGTATGGATTTGCTTACGCAGAAAGTGAATCAGTTTATCGTTTCGCTGAGTGATTTCATCCAGCGAAGTGGTAATATCCCTGAGCTCTCCTTCTGCTCCGATCTCATTGAAATATACAGGAAAAATACGTGTAAGCTGTTTGATTTGTTTATACAGCGGGGAGATTTTAGAGTTCAGTAACTGGGTTATATCTAGTTGGAAAAGATCATTATCGAAAATAAAAATACCTCCCAGATGCAAATTGATGATCAATGAGGAGAGTAATCTCTTCATGATCTCCGGACCATACTCTATCAACTCAAGGTAAACCCTGATGTTTTTAATGTGATTCCGGTCAACCCTCACTTGCCAGTTATCCGTGACATAAGCCAGACCAGGGGAGGTAAATCCGAGCCGGATAACCTTATTCTCAAAATAATGGATAAGGGTCAGGTTAGAAGTATTCATTATCTCCTTCCCCAGGGTCAGAACAGAATCCAGTACGGTACCGACATAGTTCTTTTTAAATTCATCAAACAACATAAAAAGATCATCAATGGAGGCAATAATCTGCTCTTCATTAAGTTCCTGGCTCATGTTCTTTATCACCTTATTCAGATCCCACAACAGATTGTCTCTCTGATTATCCATTCCGGGAAGATGAAGCAGATAAAAGATATAATGAAATTTTTCGATGGAGGTCTCAAATTCATCGGTGAATTTCCTGAACCGGGAAGCGATGTCAGCAAATGTGTATGTCCGTTGAACCAACTCCTCCCAACCTGATGCATCATCGGTCATTTTATACTGGGCATCAAAAAATCCCGGTCCGATCTGATTGATTTTCGAACGATACTCCTTTCTGAAGATCTTTTCGTTCGATGAATACCAGGCTTCTATATTTGTTGTTGACTGCCAGAAATCGAGATTTTCCCTGATGATTTCCCTCGTAAGGCCAAGAATACGTGCAGAGAAAACCGGATCGGATGCGAGGATGTTCAGGCTTTTAAATGAAAAACCAAGATTATTAATAAAACTGAATGTTTGTGTTTTATGATTCTTTTCAATGAGGTCAAGGGCAAAGTCAATCGCTTTCTGATTTGCTTCGGCCTTTTTGGATAGGTCTTCCAGGAATTTCAGAAATGTGTAAACTACCTGGTTCGAAAGTTCAGCCGGGAGATTTTCCTTCAGCAACGATTCAATGATCTGTAAAATAATTCCGAATGCCCTCGGAGCTTCAGCATTTTCCTGATAAAACCAGAAATCTCCAACGATCAGATTGGGAAGTTGTTTGACGACTATTGAACGGTTGGAATAGGGGTGATGCAGCTCGTTAAAAAAATCTTTTGTCCGGTCATTAATTCCAAAATAGCTTCCGGATAAACGTATAAACCATTCATGTTCATCAGGAATAATGATATGAAGTTTTCTGGTTTGTTCCAAATTTATTTCAAGAGCCTTTGACTGAATTGTTTTTTCCATCTCATTATTTTCTAATGGATTGATGAACATTCCCGGTATAATTAATTACATCAAGGATCCTGTTTGAATATCCGCTTTCATTGTCATACCATGCAAGAATCTGAACAAAATCCTGATCAATGACTTTGGTACTAAGGGCATCAAAAACTGCAGAATGCGGATTGTTGATTATATCACTCGATACTATATGATCCTCACTGTATTCCAGTAGATCTTTAAGACGGTGCTCAGAGGCTGACCGGAATGTACTTCGGATGATTTCCGGATTTACCTTTTTTTTCAGGTGAGCCGTCAACTCGACGAATGATCCGTCAGGAACAGGCACCCGTGTTGCGAAGCCATCGAAACGATGTCGCATCTCTGGCATAACAAGGCAAACAGAACGTACTGCACTGGAAGTGGTAGGGATAATATTTGAAGCAGCAGCCCTGGCACGCCGGAAATCTTTATGTGGCCCATCAAGCAACATCTGGTTGTTGGTATAGGGGTGAACAGTATTCATAAAAGCCTTGTTCACTCCGAATGAATCGTTGAGGACTTTCAGCATCAGGGCAACACAATTTGTTGTACAGGATGCATTTGAGATGATCCGGTCGGTCTCCAGGATCTGCACTTCGTTAACTCCCATAACAACCGTCCGGTCAATAGAGTCATCATCAGGAGGACAGGTAAGGATTATCTTTTTAACACCTTTTCTCAGATGAGGTTCGAGTTTCTCCCGTGTTTTATATCGTCCGCTGGATTCAATCACCTGGTCAACAGAGGATTCATCCCATGGAATTGAAGCGGGCGTCTCTTCATGGGTGACTCTTATTCGCCTGCCATTAACCTTAATAAACGCTTTCTCATCTTCAATTTCTGCATTGAATTTGCCATGAATGCTGTCGTATTTCAGAAGGTGGACAAGCAGGGCATTGTCCATCGGATCATTGATGTGTACAACTTCGATTCCGGTCGAATTAAAAATAAGACGGAAAACCATTTTCCCGATCCTCCCCAATCCGTTAATACCAACACTGACAGCCATATCAAATAGTAGAATTTAAATGAGCAGACGAATGGATACGATCCATGCGATCTGTCTCATGATATTGATAATAAAAGTTTTATGATCTAATTTACAAACTTACAAAAAAATCCGTCACCCTCCCTTTCTGATCAATGATACCTTCAGAATCGGAACATTGCCATAGCGGAAGCGGAATTTTTATTTTTTTGCTCGCTAACCCTGCGGAAAACCGCGGAGAATGCGCTCACGGGATTCAAACATCCATAAAGGCGGATCGCGGTCAGCTCACACGAAGACTTAGCCACAAAGGGTTGAATCGGACGGTACGATATATTCTCAGATAAAATTAATATTTTTGATTCCGGAAATATCCATATACAGCAATAGTTAGATAAACCGCGGAGAATCATAATAGATATTCCTTGGGGCCATTAAAATCAAAAATTATCTGCCAATGAAAAACCAAACCAGACGCTTTCTGTTACTGATACTCCTTTCCACCGGTTATATTGTATATGCCCAGGAATGGCGTCCTGCCGGTGATAAAATCAAAACCCAATGGGCCGAACAGGTTGACCCGGACGCTCCTTTACCCGAATATCCGCGGCCTGTTTTGGAACGGGAAGCATGGCAAAATTTAAATGGTTTGTGGAATTATGCAATCCTTCCAAAGGGAAGTCCTGTCCCTTTACAGTTCGAAGGAAAAATATTGGTACCATTCCCGGTGGAATCAAGTCTCTCAGGAGTTCAGAAAAGGGTCGGCTCAGATAGTGAACTCTGGTACCACCGTGAATTTTCAATTCCGTCATCATGGACAGACATGAAAATCATGCTGAATTTTGGAGCTGTGGACTGGAAATCCGACCTGTGGATCAACGATGTGAAAATCGGTTCCCACCAGGGCGGGTATACTCCGTTCAGCTTCGATATCACCCCTTTTCTCTTGAAAGGACAAAAGCAAAAGATCGTGTTAAGGGTATGGGATCCATCCGATAAAGGATTTCAACCCCGGGGAAAGAAGTTAAATAATCCGCGTGGCATATGGTATACACCGGTAACAGGGATCTGGCAGACAGTCTGGATTGAGCCGGTCGGCATCAACCACATCACGGCGGTCAAAACCATCCCTGATATTGATCAGGGTACAGTTTCCATAACGGCAACTGTTGCCTATCCAGGTGAAAATGATCAGGTTGAGGTAAAGGTTTTTGATCGGGGAAAAGTCATTGCCAGCGGGAAGTCAATCCCCGGGCAGGAAGTTTTATTGGGCATTGATGAAGTCAGGTTGTGGAGTCCCGAATCACCCAATCTGTATGACCTGGAAGTATCGGTGTTGCGTCATGGAAAAATAGTCGACAAGATCAAAAGCTATTTCGGTATGCGTAAAATATCGACCCTCAGGGATGCTTCCGGTGTAGTCAGAATTCAACTCAATAATAAAGACTACTTCCAGTTTGGTCCGCTCGATCAGGGATGGTGGCCCGACGGTCTTTATACCGCTCCTACCGATGAAGCATTAAAGTATGATATTTTAACAACAAAATCGCTGGGATTCAATCTGATCCGTAAACATGTTAAAGTTGAGCCTTCCCGTTGGTATTACCACTGCGACCACCAAGGTATCCTTGTATGGCAGGATATGCCAAGCGGTGACCAGGGGCCACAGTGGCAGACAGGTAATTATTTCAACGGTCAGGAAAAAATCCGCACCAGAATCTCGGAAGATAATTTCATGGCCGAATGGAAAGCCATTATCGATCTCCTCATTTCCAATCCCTGTGTGGTGACCTGGGTGCCTTTCAATGAATCATGGGGACAGTTTAAAACAGTCGAAATAGCCGAATGGACCAAAAACTATGATCCGTCGCGGTTAGTCAATCCTGCCAGTGGCGGGAACTTTTATCCTGTAGGCGATATGCTGGATATCCATCATTATCCCGATCCCGAAATGACCCTGTACGACGGAAGCCGCACCTGTGTTCTCGGTGAATATGGTGGACTTGGTCTTGCCGTCCCCGGTCATCTCTGGGTCAAGGACCGTAACTGGGGTTATGTCGAATATAAAAACCCTGAAGAGCTTACAGAAGCGTATATCAAACTGGCAGAAAAACTTAAAAAATTAATTATTTCAGGCTTTTCAGCAGCGATCTATACACAGACCACCGATGTGGAAATTGAGGTTAACGGATTGATGACCTATGACCGGAAGGTGATTAAACCCGATGCGAAACGGATCCGGAACATGAACCTCGAAGTTTGTCACTCTCTCGACAAAGACAGATGATAAGCAAATCATAAGCAGACCCGGATGTCAGAACTTGGGTTCAACCTGGGCTGTAATACTGCGGGCAACCGATTTCCGGAAATAAGAGGGGGTTACTCCGATCTGCTGTTTAAAGTTTGAATGGAATGTAACTTTTGAACTGAATCCGGCCATTGCGCCAATGCCTTCGATCGAGATATGATCGAATTTTGGTTCTGTCAGTAACAACCTGGCTTCCCTGATCCTTAACTCATTGATGAAACTGTTGAAGTTCTGATGGTAATTTTCATTGATCAGTTGCGACAGGTATGTACGATTGGTACTGATCTTCCGGCATATGTCCTCGAGTGTGATCCCGGCGTCAAGGTATGGCTTTTCCTCTTCCATCAACCGGGTGAACTTATGAAGTAAGTTCAGGCGGGTGAATTCAATTTCATCTTCAGGATACGCATCCGGAATACGCTTACCTGCAGTCATGATGTTGCTGCGTTGATACTCCAGCCGTTTCTCGGACCTGACGATCTCGAGGTTTTTTTGCACGATCTGACGGTATGCCTTGCTTTTTTCAGTTTCTTTTTTCTCTGGTTCGTATTTTGTCAGCATTTCCATAATGGTTTGAGCCGTTTCTCTGCTGAAAAGGCTGTCGGAAGAAATCCTATACTCGATAAAATAATCTTTTGCGTCATCTTTTTCTCCTGTCAGAATACTTATCTCAGTCAGATACTGGCTGCTCTTCCGGATCAGGTCGAGGGCATTTTCTTTTTTTGCATAAGAAAACGCTTTCCTGAACAGATCGGATGCTTCGGCTAATTTCTTCTTTTTGTACAAAAGTTCTCCCTGGCTAAGATTCAATTCGGCAATCTCATGCACAGATCCGATCTCAGTCGCTATGGAAAGGGCCTTCTCATAATAATCAAAAGCAGCCTGATCATTCATCAACAAACCGGAATAAACATTAGCAATCCCCTTCAGGGAAGAAACCATCCCGAATTTATATTTTATCTCCGTCTTAATTTCCAGGGATTTCCTGTAATAAAAAAGAGCCGAATCGGCCTGCCTGAGGATTAAAAATAGACCACCAAGACCATTAAAATTAACAGAGAGACCTTTTTTATTCTTCTTTTTAATGTTGATTGCAATGGCTTTCCCAAAATATTTTCTTGCTCTTTCCGGATCTCCGCAGTCTTTGTATACCAGTCCGATATTATTATAGGTTACTGCCATTCCGGCTGAATCATTCAGTTCTTCTTTCAGCTTTACCGACTCGAGGTATAAAGAAGTTGCCTTTTCATAATACTTTATTTGCATGAAGACAGATGCCATATTGTTATACAGTAAAGCAAGCCGCTGTTTGTCGTTAAAGGGTAAAAGCACCTCCTTTGCCTTTTCATAATTATTCAATGCTTCAGTATACCTGCCCATGACAGAATAAATATTACCCATATCGGTATAGATCTTCACCGAATTAAGCGGTTCGTTAAGCTCATGGGCAAGGATTAGCGAATTATTTGAATAAAACAGCGCGCTGTCGTACTTTCCCAGCATATAATAAATGTTCGAAAGATTCCCTTGAATAATCATCCCGGAATAGGTCTTCCGATAATCATTCTTTTTGCTGAAGATAAGTAATTTTTCTTTCGCTTTCTGGTAGTTTCCCTGCTGGATATCGATAAGCATAAGGTTGTTAAAAACTTCTGCGGTAAGATCTTTAATCTCAGCACTGGCATCTTTCTTCAAAATGATTCGGTTACATTCTCCGAAGGTTTCCAGGAAAATCTTTTCTGCCATTTCAGTTTTACCTGTCTTCAGATTTACCATCCCGACCTGGTTTGAAGCCCTGATAATACCTTCCGGCCGACCTATTTCCCTGAATAGCTGCAACGACTTTTTTGCAAAAAACATAGCGCTGTCAGGATTTAACTCCCTGGTATATCCTTGTGACAGTAACAAACAGGCCTCCGCCGATCTGTTCCTGTCCTTAAGCTCCGTAGCCAACTCCAGTGCCCGGCGTGATAAGGAAACTGTTTTTCCGGGGGCGGATTTGATCGATTTATTGGCGGCGCTGATAAGTAAATCGAGTTTTTTTCCCCCCTTCAACATCCGTAAAACCTCTTCCGTACTGTTGGGTTTTTCCTGTGGGAAACCGATACAATAACAGAGGATAAAAAAAGAAGAAAGAAAAAATTTATGCATCTGTTACATTTTTGTATCCTGTGTTTTTGTGATGCAGGAAACGAATGCAAATTTAAAAATCGCGGAGTTCAATTAATCCTAAAATTTACGATTTCTTGCCCTTGTTTTTCGAAAATTTACGATTCCTTACTTCTGTTTACAAATCTTTACCTATACTGTTTGGTGATTCAACCTGTAGAGAATAAATTAGCCTGAAAAATGCAAGGGAAAACCTTTCATATAAACTATAAATGTTAACAAGAAACAATCCATGCGAACTATTTGTCTGATCCTCATCGGGATAAATATCCTTTTTTCCATTGGCTGCAAAAAGTCAGATGACAACAACACCCCGGCGCCAACAGGGGTGACGGATGCTGACGGCAATGTATATTCAACAGTTACCATAGGTACGCAGGTATGGATGGTGGAAAATCTGAAAACTACAAAATTCAACGACGGAACATCCATCCCCCTGGTAACCGACAATACATGGGGTACTCTGACGACGCCGGCATATTGCTGGTATAATAATGATGAGTCTATGAAGGTTGTTTACGGGGCTGTATACAACTGGTTTACAGTCAACACGGGAAAACTGGCCCCAAAGGGATGGCATGTCGCAAGTGATGCCGAATGGAGTGCTTTGATCGCCTTTTTGGGAGGAGAAGCGATTGCAGGGGGCAAGCTTAAATCCGTGGGAACCATAGAAGCGGGTACGGGATTGTGGATTGAACCCAATACAGGGGCTACCAACCTATCGGGTTTTTCGGCTTACCCTGGGGGTTACCGAAATTCTTCCGGATTTCAACAAATTAGCATGCATGGTTATTGGTGGACATCAACGGTTAACGGAGCAACTACCTCTTGGGTCTATGACATGAGTTATGACAACGCTGGGGCATTCCGGAACTTCAGCGCCAAAACCGACGGTTACCATGTACGCTGTGTGAAAGACTAATTATGTACTTTTACGGAAAGAAATAATTTAACACTTAACAATCAGATAGTATGAAAAACAACCTCGTTTTCACCCTCTTTCTTTCTTTTATTCTAATAGGCCTTGCCGGCTGTAAGAAGGATAACAAAGAAATTACCTGCAATCTCAGCGCTCCGGTCAACCAGGCTTCCGTTGGGATGAATGTCGTTTATACTGCAACCCAAACGGGCGACGGGACAATTGCAACATTAAGCTATGTTTCAAGCACCGGAACGATCACGGTTCTCAACCCTGTTCTCCCCTGGACGGTCACAGTGTTTGTCCCTGCCAACACGGATATTACAATTTCTGCCGCCGGGACAGTAACAAACGGAAGTCTTAATGTTGAATATGCAGGTAGCGGAGGCGGATATACCATCAGCGGGAAAGATGCCTGCTCTCAGCAAACAAATTAATTACCATTAAAATCAAAAATTATTGACAAATGAAATATCCATCCGAACATCGTTCATGCAAACCGCGGATGATAATAATGGAT
>JAEAMF010001739.1_pt1 | contig 14283 bp, 12 predicted proteins | sample 8958721 | NCBI WGS metagenome assembly JAEAMF01 (sample SAMN16933255, study PRJNA681124) | bioreactor sludge metagenome | isolation source: anaerobic bioreactor treating anionic surfactant - SDBS | place: India: Bengaluru | collected 2019-02-28
CCAGACGAGAATCGAGGAAAGAATACAGGAAACAATACGCAACAAAGCATGCAAAGAAACTCAGAAAACCGCAGCGTTGTTTTCCGGCCCGTTTTTTCTGCCGAGTCCATCATTCTAGGGCCTCGATGGCCACTTCCACCCCCTTGTGCCTCTGTCCTCTGCCCGCATCCCTGCTCTCTGGTCTCTGGTATCTGCTCTCTGGTCTATCCGCCTCCTCGACTTTGCCATTTGCCGTCTGCAATCTTCCATCTGCAATCACCCGCCTGTCCCGCTGACGACTGTCTCGTTACCTGGCTCTCCTTCGCCCGCCTCTCCGCTACTATGTTGCACCTATGCACCAGCATTTCCGAGGGGCGAGAATGCATAACCGTCTGTCAGTGAGCAGGTTAGCCTGTTACACTTCTGACGGCAGGCCATCCAGGGGAGCACGGGGCCCGTTGCCCCCTTCGATACGGTGCAGGATGCGGGCGCCGATGCCGGCCACGATACGGCTGTGGATGTCTGCGCCGAGGCGGCCGCGGATACGGCCTGCGCTACGGTCAAGGATGAGGCCCGCTATACCTTGGCCGCAACGGTCGGCTCATCGAACTGCGCAACGGTGCCGAATACGGCCGGCGATGCGGCTCCGGATGCCGTGACCGATGCGGCACCGGATGCGGAGCAGGATGCGGCGAAGGATGCGGTCCTCTTATCCAGGGCCGATACGGCTCAGGATACGGCCAGCGCAAAGGCCGCCGTATCGGTCCTCGTATCGGCGCCCGTATCGGCCTCTTGACCGGATTCCTCTCAGACTTGACACGGGGCGGTTTCAGCGTAGTAGTTATGCCAATGATTGACCAGCCGGGCGGCAACCTGCACTACTGCGGCGAAGACGCCGATGTCCCACGCCGGCCGAGAGGTATGAAACGTGGGTAGCGTCCCCTGCAATCCCCGGCCGCTTCCACGTCTTCCCTGTTGACTACTGTGCCGAATGGTGTAGAGTCCGTCGTCGGTTGGATAAGGACCTCTCCGCCCGACTGCAGCAATTGCAGGTCCATAACAGCTTGTGTTCGATTCTCGACCTATGACTCCGGTCCGTACTGCCAGCCGACCCGGCCGTAGACTCCAGTAACGATTCCCAAGCTACAACATCATCGGAGGTATCTGATGAGTCAGCGTATTTTCGTGGGCAACCTGCCCTTCAGCGCGACCGAGGAGCAGCTCACCGAGCTGTTCGGCAAGCACGGTGAAGTCACCTCGTCTTCGGTCGTCAAGGACAAGTTCACCAACCGCTCGCGCGGCTTCGCGTTCGTCGAGATGGCGTCGGGCGAGGCGGCCAGCGCCGCCATCGCGGCCCTCGCCGGCTACTCGATGGACGGCCGGGCCCTCACCGTCAACATAGCCAAGCCGCGGTCCGAAGGCGACCGGGGCAACGACGGCGGTCGGCGCGGCTAGGGTCTCTCGACCCGAACGCAGTCGGTAACTCGGACGGCGACCCATTTGGTCGCCGCCCTCCTTTAATGCTCGGGGAATCCCGGGGACAGGAATCCCGGGGACATAATAGAGGATTATTGACGTCTGAAAGAGATCCGTGACGCTTACCGAACTACCGGCTCTGTCAAGATCCGCCCGCATCCGCCCCGGCATCTCCCCAATGACCAGGCGGAGGGCAAGAGGAACGAGGAGTGAAGAATCAGGATGGAGGAACGGGGATTGAGGACTAAGGATAAAGGAAAGGACTAAGGACTTCGCCCGGCCGTTTGACATCTCCTCCTTCACGCCCTAGCATCTGACCAGGCGGGACGCCAGTTGTGCGGCCCGCCCAAGGAGCTGCAGAATGTCTAGAATCCATCTCTTCGCGGTCTTGGCCGCTGTTCTAGTCCTGGCCGCGGGCTGCGCCAGCGACAAGACAGGTCAGCAGTCCGGCGTCGTAACCGGCAGCGAGTTCCGGCTCGTGGACGCCGATGGTGCGACGCGGGCCGTGCTGGCGTTGGACAACGGCAACCCCGTGCTGCGTTTCATGGACCGGCAGGGCAAGATCAGGACAAGCCTGTTGATGTACGAGGATGGCGGCTCGGGTTTGGTGTTCACGCAGGAAAGCGGACGCCCCGGGGCCAGCATCGGCTCAAACGCGGCCGGGCCGGCCCTGGCGTTCGGCGACGGCGCCGGGAACGTCCGGGCGCTCCTGACCGTCGGCAAGGATGGCACGCCGAAGCTCGTGCTCAAGGATACGACCGGCCACGCGGCCTGGACCGCACCCTGAGCCGGGCACCGGGCTGCTGCCCTTGTTTCCTATGCGGTGCCGGGTCGGCCCCGCCCGGCTGGCATCCCGTCCGCCCCGCACTGACCGCGCGCCGATGGAGCTGCCGCCCGGCCACGACTCGTCCCCCGTCCCTCACACCTCTCCGCCTCGCCCGCTTGACTCGCTGATTCCCCGGCCTAGACTCGGCGAAGTGGAACAATCAGGAACCGTGACCGAGGTCAACCGACGGGCCGTATGCGGCCCTTGTTCCCCCTTTTCTCGATAGCCCGCTAACTCCGGGAGGCTCTTACTGTGGACTGTAACCATTTTCTGCCCGCCATGCCCTTGTCGGACTCGCTCAGGGCCGGGCTGTCAATCAGCCGGGCCGATGCCTGCGCGCTCCTTTTGCCCAGCAACCCGAAGCACGAGGAACATCGTGCGACCCTGCAGGCCGAGGGTCTGAAGCCCGTGCCCGTGTTCGCCTGCCCGTTTGCCGCCGGCGGCCGCTGGAAGGCCTGCCCGTATTTCAGCAAGCCCGCGCGCCGCACCCACCGCCGGCGCTGACCGGCCGCGGGCAGCGCCATGACCCGGGACTCCCTCACCTGCCGTACCGCGTCGCCCGGGCGCTACACGGTCCGGACAGGCTTCTGACCCGGGCCGCCCTTCCGACGTCTAAACCACGTTGAACCGCTTCGCCGCGTTCACCGAAAGTCGGGCTGGACTCGGGCTTGTGGCCGGGTTCTCGCTCGTCTCCAAGCTGGGCCTCGGCATCCTGGTCTGGCTGGCGAACCGGGCCGCGGTCTGGCACCCCGATTCAGCCTCTTACCAAAACACCGCGCTCAACCTGCTGTATAACGGCCGGTTCAGCCGCGCCACCGCGCCGCCGCTCCTGCCCGAGGTGTTCCGCACGCCCGGCTACCCGCTGGTGCTTGCCGGCACCTACGGCCTGTTCGGCCCGACGACCCTGCCGGTCGTCATCCTGCAGTCGCTCTGCGCCACCGCCACCGTCGCCCTCACCTGGGCTCTCGGCCGCCGGCTGTTCGGCGCGCGCGTCGGATTCTGGGCCGCCGCCGTGCTGTGCCTCGACATCGCCAGCATCTGCTCCTGCCAGTTGCTGATGTCCGAGACGCTCTTCGCCCTGCTTGTCCTGCTGGCCTTCTGGTGCTACCTGCGCGGCCCGGAGCACACCGGCTTCTACGCCCTGTCCGGCCTCGCCCTCGCCTGCGCGGTGCACGTGCGGCCCATCGGCTACTACCTGGTGCCGGTCGCCGCGGTGGGCGTGGTCATCCAAGCGGTCCGCGGCCGGCTTCGGCCGGTCCGTTCCGCCATCGCGTTCCTGGCAGCGCCGCTCCTGCTCGTCGGCGGCTGGCAGGCGTACAACCTGCACCGGACCGGCGTCGCCCGCTTCTCGAGCATCGAGGGCCTGAACATGTACTTCTACCGCGCCGGCGGCGTCGTGTCGCTCAAGACTCACCGGCCGCTGTTCGAGGTCCACCGCGAGATGGGGCTCGAAACCGAACGCACCGACTTCTCGGGCTACCTCGCGCAGCGGCCCGAGTACCGCGCGACCAACCCGGCGGTCATGGCCGAACGCTGGCAGCGCGACGGTATCAGGACCCTGCTCGCCAACCCCGGCTGGCTCGCGGTCCTCCAGGCGCGCAGCACCGCCGCCCTCCTGCTCGACCCGGGGACGTTCACGCTGGCCACGCTCGCCGGCTTCGAGTCGGACGCGCGCGGGCAGGAGCTGCTCGCCGGCCTCCAGCAATCGCCCGCCGCCTTCTTCCGGGGGCTGCTGCGCGACCACCGCGGCCTCTTCCTGGTGTCGCTTTGGGGGCTCGCGTACCTGGTCCTGCTCTACGCCGGCATCGGCCGCTGGCTGGCGCGCGCGCAACGCCGGGACTGGAGTGCCCCGCTCGTCGCGGCGGCGGCGGTCGTCCTCTATTTCGTCGTCATCTCGGCCGGGCCCGAAGCCGCATCGCGCTTCCGCGTCCCGGGGTCCGCGTTCCGCCCCCTCTCCGCCGCCGCGGGGTCCGCCTGCAACGAGGGGGGGGCGGCCGCAGCCGCCCGCCGTCCGGTAAGTCAGCCTTAGTCCACCAGCACCAGCTTGCGGGTCTCCGGGGCCGCGCCCGAGAGCTGGACGAAGTACATCCCGGTACTCACTCGTCGGCCCTGCGCGTCGGTGCAGTCCCAGGCAATCCGCTCGTTGTCACCGGCCGCTAGCTCGCGGACCCGGTTCCCGGCCGCGTCATACACCGCAATGGCCGAGCCGGCGCCGACCGTGCCGGTCTGGAACAGGACCCCGCTCTTGCGGCTGGCGACCGCCTCGCAGCTGAACCGCGCCGGGCGCGCTGTCGCCGGCTGCTCCTCGACCCCGGTCTGGAATCTCACCCAGAACGACCAGGGCGTTCCGAGTTGGCCCCAGCCGAACTGGTTGTGAGACCGGCAGGTCCACTTGTAGGACCGGCCGTAGGTCAGGAGCTGGTTGGGCACCGCGACGGTCCAGCCGGTGGTCTTCTGGCGCAGGATGGTGTCGCCGGAGTAGATGAGCCGGAAGTCCAGGCTGTCGCCCGAGAACAGCGAGTCGACCGTCAGGATGACCGGCCCGGAGAAAAGCTGCTGGCCGTTGGGCGGGGCGATAAACTTCGGCGCCTGGGGCTCGCGGGTGAGCTTGAAGCAGCCGAAGGTGCCGTCGCCCGAGGTCAGGGTCGAGTTCTGGTACTGCTTCATCCTGAGCCGCACCGAGTCGCAGGCCGAGAGCGAGGGACTTAAGTACCAGCGGTACAGCCCGTTGTCGGGGAGGTTGCCGGCCAGCGCCGACCAGGTCCGTCCACCGTTGGTGGAGATCTCCAGGTCGACCTTGGTGCCGGGCGTGCCTGAGTTGTTCCACGTCACGCTGACCGTGTCGCCGACCTGCAGCACTTCGCCCCGGCCGGTCGAGTTGTAGAAGGTGTCGCCCATCGGCGCGGTGAACTCGGCCCGCCGCGCGTCGCCGCCCGCCGGCGTCGGCGAGCAGACCTGGGACCAGTCGTCCCCGGAGTAGTGCCACCAGGTGCCCGGCGCCCACCAGGTGTTGTGCACGAACACGTCCTTTTCCGGCGTGCGGTAGCCGAAGCAGCCGAGCGAGTGCGACTCCCAGAACGCCGACCAGATGAACGCCCGGCCCGCACCGATTTCCGAGGTTATCGTCGACCACGCCCAGTCGTTGCCGCTCGAACCGGTCCGGTCCAGCACGGTGAACGAGTAGTTGTTGGAGTAGCTGTTGGCCGCGTTCCGGAGGCCGCTGGCGATGTTGGTGCTCCACGTCGAACCGGTAGTCGTGTCGGTGGACATCGCAAGCGCGCACTCGCGCTGGGTGTAGGGAATCTGCCAGTCGTTCTCGCCCTCGACCATGTCGTAGCGCTGCCAGAGGTAGTCGACCAGCCGGCCGTAGTTCTGGGTCCGGTCGATGTAACCGAGCACGATGGCGCCCGACGTCGGGGTGCAGCCATAGCTCCAGTCGTAGAACGGCGCCCGCCCGACCTGGGGCACGTAGGTCTCGGCGAAGTCGGTGAAGTCACGCTCCAGCGCCTCGCGCCACTCGCGGCCGTGGACCGCGCTTATCTCCGCCCGGTCGACCGCGACGACCTCGCCTCGCGCCGCGACCATCGCCTGCTCGAACGCCGGCCGCGAATCCCAGGCCCGCTCGAAGTGCGCGGCATAGATGGCGACGCGGCCGTCCCGGGCCGCGAACTCGAGGAACGTCCGGCGGTTGGCGAAGTAGATGCGGGAGAGGTACGCGTCCTGGCCCAGCACCTGCCGCGCCCGGGCCTGCGCCTTGCGGCCGACCGCGTAGTACTCCGAGCTGCCGTAGCCGTAGCAGACGATGGGCGCGCGGTCGGCCCGGGCCGAAACCAAGAGGAAGGCGTAGGGCGAGCGCCACCGGGAGATGTCGGTATTGACCGTGACGGTCTTGCGCAGAGCCGCGACCTCATCCGCCACCTCGTCGTAGGACGGGAACGCCCGGCCGTCGGTCCGGAAGTGGAACATGTAGCCGGCCGTCGCGCCGGTCTCGTCCAGGTAGGGCAGCACCGTGCCGAGCTTCGCGCCCGGCCATTCGGCCGCTGCCTTCCTTAAGGCGAGCTGTTCGACGACCGCGTACGGCACCGCGTTGTCGGGCACGCTGCCCGGCCCGGGCAGGGTCATGGCAGCGAGCGCGCCGCAAGCCAGCGCCAGCGTAACTAGTGACTTCATCCTATCTCCTTTGGTTGGCAATCAGTATGACAATTCTAGCCCGCGGGCGGGAAGCGTCAAACACGGACAATACGGAGTCTGATAAACCAGAGGTCAGAAACCAGAAACCAGAAATCAGAGACACGGACGGCTATCCCTGCTCTGTGGTCTCTGACTTCTGCTGTCCGGTTTGTCGGCGCGGCTGTTACGGAGTCAGCCGGAACCTGTCCCGCGGGAAGAAGCTCGCCTCGCGGACGTTCTGCAACCCCAGCAGTTGCTGGGTAAGCCGCTCCGCGCCGATGGCCAGGCCGCCGTGCGGCGGCATCGCGTATTTGAATACCTCGAGGTAGAACCCGAAGTTCTCCGGGTCGCCGCCGATGCGCCGGATGCTGTCGGTGAGCATCTGGTAGTCGTGGATGCGCTGGCTGCCGGTCGTGACCTCGAGCCCGCGGAACAGGCAGTCGAAGCCGAGCGTCGACTCCGGGTCGTCCGGGTCGGGCATGGTGTAGAACGGCCGGGCGGAACGCGGGTACCGGCTGATGAACACGAACTCGCTGCCCATCGTCTTCATCGCGTAGTCGCAGATCTGCCGCTCGCCCTCCGGGTCTAGGTCGACCATCCCGTCGGTGTTCCGGCCGTAGTCCTTGGCGAGGATGGCCAGCGCGTCCTTGAGCCTGACCTCAGGCAGGTCGCCGACCCTGGGCAGCCGCGCCTTGAGCAGCTCCAGCTCGGCGGCGCAGCTCTTCTCCAGGTTCTCGACCAGCTTTCGCAGGAAGCCGCGCTCGACGTCGATGATGTCGGTGTAGGAATCGATGAACCCCATCTCGAAGTCTAGCGAGAGGTACTCGTTGATGTGGCGCGACGTCGCGTGGTCCTCGGCCCGGTACACGAAACCGACCTCGAACACCCGCTCGAACCCGGCGCCGACCAGCATCTGCTTGTAGAACTGCGGGCTCTGGGCCAGGTAAGCCGTGTCCTCGAAGTACTTGATGGGGAACAGCGCGGTGCCGCCCTCGGTGCCGGCCTTGACGATTTTCGACGTGTGCACGTCCAGGAACCCCAGGCCGCGCAGGTAGTCGCCGAACGTCCGGACGATCTCGGCCTGGACGCGGAACGGCGCGGCGAACTCGAGGTTGCGCAGCGCGAACGCCCGGTGGTCGAGGATGGCGTCAATCTTCAGGTTGAGCTTCTCCTTCGACCGGCTGACCTCAAACGGCAGGTCGGCTACCGGCTCGATGAGCGGCCGGACCGCCAGCACTTCGAGTTCCACCCCGGACTTGGCCTGCTTCTCCTCCTTCACTCTGCCGACCACCTCGACGATGCTCTCACGCTTCAGGCCGGCGACCGGGACCTTGGCCGGGTCGAGCACCACGCCCTGGGCCACGCCCGTCCGGTCGCGGACGAGCAGGAACGCGATCTTACCCTTGTCGCGCAGGTGATGGAGCCAGCCGACGAGTCGGACTTCCTGGCCGATGTGCTGTGGTAATTCGATTGCCAGCGTGCGTTTCATGCGGGTAATCTACCTGGTCGGACCGGCCAGTCAAGCGGGCGCATCGGGGCCAGAAGCTGTCCGGGTCCGGTTCCGAACCATCTGGAGCTTGGTGCCTTGGTGTCTGTTCTCAAGCCGGCCGTTCGCGGACGAGGTAGATCATCGGCAGGGACACAAGCGTCGTCAAACCCTTGGCCACGATGTTGGCCACGAAGATGCCCACCACCACCGCCATCGGCATCCGGCCGACAAACGCCAGCGCGCAGAACAAGGCCGAGTCGAGCGGCACGCTCACCGCGTTCGAGGCCAGCACCCGCATCCACTGGCGGCGGCGGCCGAAACGGTTGACCCAGAGCTGGTACGCCTCGCCGTCCACCAGCTCGGACACCACCTCGGCAATGATCGAGGCGATGACGATACGCCACACCGGGGACAGCACCGCCCCGAACTCCAGTTGCGGTCCGACCTGGTTGTCGGGCGGGATGCGCGCCACCAGCCAGAACAGCCCGGCCATCACGAGGTTCACAACCGCCGCCGTCACGATGAGCCAGCGCGCGGTCCTGATACCGCCGGTCTTGTGCACCAGGTCGCGCAGGGTGAAGGTGAACGGGTAGACGAGCGTGCCGGCGTCGACACTGAACCCGGCGATGACGACGATGCGCAGGCTGGCAATGTCGGCCAGCATCTGCGCGGCGATGTAGGCCGCCGACACGATGGCTATCGCCGTCATGTCGCGACCCAGCCGTTCGTCAGTCACTAAAAGCTCACTCCTCCACCGGCCGGTGCCGCGGAATCTGGGACCGAAGCAGCGGCCGCTTGTACAGGCCGACGCCCACCACGAAGCCCCGGCACCGGGGCAGCACGAACCCGTCCTCGACCTCGGCGTCAAGCTCGAGCTCGCCGCCGTTGACAAGGCTCGCGGCCTGGGCCTCGGAGACGTCGACGACGTTCTTCGTCGCGTGCCGGCCCAGCACCTGCATCGCCCAGGTCGTCGGCTTGAGCGAGAACGGGAAGATGCGGCACAGCCTTATGCCGCGCCGCATCGGCCGGCAGGCGTCGAAGCGCATCACCTCGGGCGTACCGATGAACACCACGTCCGGAGCGCCCAACGCCTCGAGCCCGGCCGCGGCGGATTCGGGAATCCCGAACCGCGCGAACACCTCACGCTGCTGCCGCTGCATCCGGTTTCCTCACCCGGGCCAGAAAGAACGCCTCGGAATCGTTGTCCTGCGGCATGATCCTACGGCAGAGCCGGACCGGTTCGGCGAACCGCTCGCCCTGCCATTCCGCCAGCGCCGGCCGCATCGCAAACCCGGGCAGCTCCACGTCCAGTACCCGGGCCTCGGGCGAGCGCTCCAGCAGGTGGCTGACGACCGCCTCGTTCTCCTCGGGCGCGATGGTGCAGGTCGAGTAGACCATCTCCCCGCCCGGCCGCAGCGCGCGATAGCCGGCGACGATCAGGCCCTTCTGAACGCGCCCGAACCGCTCGCTGGCGACCGCCGAGCACCGGGACAGCACCTCGAGCGACTTGCGGGCCGTGCCCTCGCAGGTGCAGGGCGCGTCCACCAGCACCCGGTCGCAGCTGCCCGCCACGCGGCGCGACAGGTCCACCCCGTCCATCCGGCAGACGCAGACGTTCAGGCAGCCGGCCCGGTCGACGTTGCCGATGAGCCCCTTGGCCCGGCTGCTCGACACGTCGTTGGCGATGATGATGCCGGTGTTGGCCATCATCGCCGACATCTGGGTAGTCTTGGAACCGGGCGCCGCGGCGATGTCCAGCACCCGCTCGCCCGGTTGCGGGGCCAGCACCAGCGGCGGCACCATCGAGGAGGCATCCTGCAGGTACACGAGCCCGAGGAAATGCTCGAGCCGCTTGCCCAGGCCGTAGATATCAGGCACCTCAAAACCGAGGTCGAACCAGGGCAGCGGCCGGGGACCCAGGTCCGCGGCCCAGTCCAGCACCTGTTCGCGGGTGGCCTTGAGCGTATTGACGCGCAGGCACTTCCGCGCCGGCCTCGCCAGCGCCGCGGTGAAGGCGTCGAAGTCCGGGATGAACTCGCTGTAGCGCTCGAACACCCGACGCACGACCTTCTCGACTCGCTCGAAACCGTCAGTCATCAGGGAAGCTGACAGCCAACAGCTTACAGCCGTCCGATTCCGGGCTGGAACTATCAGTGTTCATCGGTGTTCATCTGTGGTTCTACTTTGCACCCGTAGAACCCCTCCAGCCGGCGGAAGGCGTCGAGCTTCTCCCGGTTCCCGAGGTCGGATTCGCGGATGCCCTGCTCGAGGATGCCAGCCGCGCGGTCGTACTCCTGCCGGTTGACCGGGTACGGATACCCGTCCTTGCCGCCCAGCGCGAACGAGTAGGTCGCCGGGTCACGGAAGCTCGGGGTCGCGCCGTGCGTCACGTCCGCCAGCAGTGCCAGCGCCCGGACCGTCTTCGGCCCGACGCCCGGCACGAGCAGCAGGCTCGCGAAGTCCGGCGGCGCCTGCTCGTAGGTCCGCAGCAGCGTCTTGTACAGGTATTGGCCGGATATGTCGGCGCTGAGCACCGGGTGGCGGCCGGGCAGTGACAGCCGTCTCACCCTGTCGAGTTCGCGGCAGACCGTCTCGGGCCGTTCGGCCGCCAGCTCGGTGACCGCCTGCCGCGACCCGCCGGCCTCGCGCGCCACCATGTTCAGCGGCCGGGTCGCAACGTCGCTCGCGATGCCCGAGTGCGGCTCGCAGACGAAGTCGTCCAGGGTCAGCGACAACCAGTGGTAGCGTCGTGCCCAGCCCGACCCGGTGTTCATGCCCTGCTGCACCACCGCCCACTTGTTGTCTTTCGTTCCGAAGAAGGCGTGATGGTACACATGGAAGCCGTCCTGCAGCCCGGCCGAGTCGACCTTGGCCGCCAGCCGGCTGGCCCGGGCCAGCGTGTCGGCGTCGGTTCCGAACCGCTCGCTGTGGGCCGCGATTTCCTGCGGTGTCTTGCGCGACGTCGCGCCCTTGCCCCCGCAGATGTAGATTCCCAGGTCCGCCTCCCGGCCCTTGATGCCCTCCTTCAGCGCACCGCAGACCGTGGTCGTCACGCCCGATGAATGCCAGTCGAACCCGAGCACGCACCCCAGGCTCTGGAACCAGACCGGGTCCGCCACCCGGCGCAGGACTTCGTCCGGCCCGTAGTCACGCACGATTATCTCCACGACGGCGCGCCCCAGCCTGGTCATCCGCCCGAACAGCCAGCGCGGAGCCGAACCCCAATGCAGAGGCAGGTCGGCGTACCCGGAGCGCACGGCCAATTCTACGACCCGCCGCCGCCCCTGCAAGCCCGGCCGGCCTGCTTGACTCGGCGGCCGGCCGGCCTAACATCGGCCGGACTCAGAAGGGAGAACTGCGATGCGCATACTGCTTTCGGTCGCCGTGTTCTGCTCGGTCTCGCTCGGGCTTGTCCGCCGGGATGTGTCGGTGTCCTTCGTGCCGGGAATCTCGACCAACTGGTCCGAGGCCGGCAACGTCGTGACGCGGCTGTCGTTCAATGTCGTCGGCGGTTACATCGGCGCGGTCGAGGGGTTCGAACTGGGGACCGCCTTCAACATCGACCGGTTCGACTCGCGCGGCGGCCAGGTCGCGGGTGGGCTCAACGTCGTCGGCGGCCGGATGCGCGGCGGCCAGGTCGCGCCGGTCAACGTCACCGGCCAGGAGTTGCGCGGCGCCCAGGTGGGCTGCGTCAACATCGCCGGGAACGTCGGCGCCGGCTGCCAGGTGGGCGTCGTCAACATCACCACCGACGTCAACGGCGCCCAGGTCAGCTGCGCCAACATCAGCCGGAACGTCTGGGGCGTCCAGGTCGGCAACACCAACATCGCATCGATGCTGCGGGGCGTCCAGGTGGGCAACGCCAACATCGCCGGCGACTTCCGCGGGCTGCTGCTGGGCAATGCGAATATCACCGAGGCCGGCAGCGGGTTTCTCCTGGGCAACGTCAACGTCTGTTCCGAGCTGGACGGCGAGGCGCTGGGCAATGTCAGCATCATCGGCGACGGCTACCAGGCCTTCTCGCTCTGGGCCGACGAGACCGGCATCCCGCAGCTCGGCGCCAAGCTCGGCTCGAAGCACATCTACAACGTGTTCGGCGTCGGGCTCGCCCCGCTGGCCGACCCCGGGCCCCGCTGGCTGCTGGCCTATGGCCTCGGCGGCCACTTCCCGGTCAAACGGCGGCTGTTCATCGACTTCGACGTGACCAGCCACGTCACCAGCTCAGCCGAGGACTTCCCTCTGCCCGAATTCGTGGCCTACAACTTCTACGCCAAGGTGCGGCCCCAGCTCGGCATCAGCCTCGGCCGGCATCTCTCGGTGGTCGGGGGACCAACGTTCAGCCTGCGTACGTACACCAACGGTCCGCGTGACGACCGCTACACGGACTTCACGCTCGGTTTCTTCAACCGACGCCTGACCCAGTTCATGTCGGCGGACGTCTGGTGCCAGGGCTGGGGCGGCCTGATGGTCGGCATCCAGTATCGCTAGGCCATGTCGACATCCACAGAAGCCTGGTCGTTTCGTGTTTGAGCACCGCCGCCAGCCGCTGCTGCCCAGACGCAGGTTCGCACGTCGGGTTGCAGCTTATGCAGGACTTGCCCTGCTGATCATCGCCGGCTCCTGGCTGCTTGGCATCCTGGGCTACCGGTTTCTGTGCGGACTTGGCTGGCTCGACTCAGTGGAGAACGCGGCGATGATCTTGGGTGGCATGGGACCGGTCGACACGATAGCCACGGTGCCGGGAAAGCTCTTCGCCTCATTCTACGCGATCTTCTCCGGCGTTGTGTTCCTGGTGGTGGTCGGCGTGATGCTGGCGCCGGTCATTCACCGCCTGTTCCACCACTTCCATCTCGAGATGGACGAATCGACCGGGAAGAGCGCCTGACACTCACGCCCGGCCGCACCGGGCCTTGACCGCCGCCCGTCTAAGAAGCATGAACCGGCTTGCCCGCGAGGCCAGCCCCTACCTGCGCGACCACGCAAGCAACCCTGTTGACTGGTACCCGTGGGGCGAGGAAGCGTGGCGCCGGGCCCGTACCGAGAACCGGCCGATACTGCTGTCAATCGGCTACTCGTCCTGCCACTGGTGCCACGTCATGGCCCACGAGTCGTTCGAGGACGCGGCCCTTGCCCGCTACCTGAACGACAACTTCGTCTGTATCAAGGTCGACCGTGAGGAACGGCCCGACGTCGATGACGTCTACATCGAGGCGGTGCGGTTGCTCAACTCCTCTGCCGGCTGGCCACTGACGGTGTTTCTCACCCCGGACCTGAAACCATTCTTCGGCGGCACCTACTACCCACCCGAACCGCGGCACGGCCTGCCCGCTTTCCGCCAGGTCCTGGCGGCGGTGCTGCACCACTTCCGCACGCAACGCGGTGACGTCGAGATGGCGGCCGGCACCATTGCCGCCGAACTGGAACGTCTTGCCGAGCCGTCACCCGCCGCGACCGGCGTTGACGACGAACCGCTGCGCCGGTTTGTGGCCGAACGGCGCTCGGCTTTTGACGAACGTAATGGCGGGTTCGGCCCGGCGCCAAGGTTCCCGATGCCTTCTGACCTGCTGCTCCTGCTACGTCTCGGAGCGCGGCCGGGGAATCCGGAAGCTCGCGAGATGGCCCTGCTGACGCTGTCCCGGATGGCCGCCGGCGGCATCCACGACCAACTCGGCGGCGGGTTCCACCGCTACTCGACCGACTCGGTCTGGCTCGTACCGCACTTTGAGAAGATGCTCTACGACAACGCTCTCATCGCCCGGGCTTTCCTCGAGGCGTTCGCGCTGACGCGCAACCCGTTGTTCGGCGCCGTCGCCGAGTCGACTCTCGACTTCATGCTCGCCGAGCTGCGCGGGCCCGACGGCGGGTTCTTCTCCGCACTCGACGCCGACACGACTGACGGCGAAGGCTGCTACTACTCGTGGACCGAGTCCGAAATCGAGGCGGCGCTCGGGTCCGAGCTGGGCCGGTCAGCCGCCCGATACTTCGGCGTCAGCCGGCAGGGCAACTTCCACTCCCGCAACATCCTGCATGTTGCCGAATCAGGCCGGCCCGACGCCCTGCCCGAAATCCGGCGACGACTGCTGGCCGAACGCAGCCGGCGCAGCCGGCCCAGGGTGGATGACAAAGCACTGGCCGACTGGAACGGCCTGGCGCTCTCGGCACTTGCCCACGGTTACTCCGTGCTCGGCGCGGCGCGATACCTTGAGGCCGCGCAACGGCTGGCGGGTTTCTTCGAACGCCGGCTGCTTGATGGCGATGACCTGCTCCACCTGGTCCGACCCGGCCAGCCGCCGATACCCGGCCTGCTCGCCGACTACGCGTTCGCCTGCCAGGGTTTCCTCGA
>JAEAMF010001741.1_pt1 | contig 14271 bp, 13 predicted proteins | sample 8958721 | NCBI WGS metagenome assembly JAEAMF01 (sample SAMN16933255, study PRJNA681124) | bioreactor sludge metagenome | isolation source: anaerobic bioreactor treating anionic surfactant - SDBS | place: India: Bengaluru | collected 2019-02-28
CACCAAGGCCACAGTGAAGGCGGTCCTGCCAGAGTCGGTTGCCCAGCTAGGCGCCCAGGCGGTCTTGGCGAACGCGCTGCACCTGTACCTGCAGCCCGGCAGCGACCTCGTGGACGAGGCAGGAGGGCTGGGTGCGTTCATGAACTGGCCGGGCCCCACATTCACCGACTCGGGCGGCTTCCAGGTGATGAGCCTCGGGGTCGGGTTCAAGAAGGTGCTCGCGATGGATGTCACCGGACTGCAGGACGACGACGTCATCGCTGAGGGCAAACAGCGTCAGGCCCACGTGGACGACGATGGTGTCTGGTTCGCTTCCCCGATCAACGGCGACCGGCATCGTTTCACGCCAGAGGTGAGCATGCGCGTCCAGCACGAACTGGGCGCCGATATCACCTTCGCGTTCGATGAGCTGACGACCCTGTTCAACACTCGGCAGTACCAGGAGGCGTCCGTCGCACGGACGCAGGCTTGGGCGCAGCGCTGCCTGGCGGCGCACCGAGAACTCGCCCGGCAGCGGCCGCATCGTCCATACCAGGCGCTCTTCGGGGTGGTGCAGGGCGCCCACTACGAAGACCTGCGGCGCACGGCGTGTCGAGGGCTGGCGGCGACCCAGGTGGACGGGCAGCACTTCGATGGCTACGGCATCGGTGGCGCGCTGGAGAAGCGGCGACTCGGCGAGATCGTCGGCTGGTGCAGTCAGGAGCTGCCCGACGACCGGCCACGGCACCTGCTCGGTATCAGCGAACCGGACGACCTGTTCTCGGCGATCGCGGCGGGCGCCGATACCTTCGACTGCGTCAACCCGAGCCGGGTTGCCCGCAACGCCGCCATCTACACCGCCCACGGGCGTTACAACGTCAACACGGCCGCCAACCGGAGAGCATTCGTCGCGTTGGAGGACGATTGCGACTGCTACACCTGCACGCACTACACCCGTGCCTATCTGCACCATCTGTTCAAGGCCAAGGAGATGCTCGCCTCGACGCTGGCCACCATCCACAACGAACGGTTCACGGTGCGGTTGGTCGACACCATCCGCGCCGCTATCGCGGCCGGTGATTTCGAGGCCTGCCGCACCGAGGCGCTGGGCCAGTTCTATGGGCCGCTGGCCCAGATCGGGCTCGGTGCGACGAGGGTCGACAACCGCTGAGGATGGCGCGTCTGGGCTCGCAGTGCGAGCCGCAGTGGCAGAATCTGTACATGGACAGCGACGCCGCCTTCATCGATGACACGCCCGAGTCCTCGTCCGAGCAATTGGACCAACAGGGCCCCGCCGATTCGTTGATCTATCGCGGGGTCGATGAGCCCTTGGACGAGGGATACACCGCACCCGAGAACTGGTCGCCTGCTCAAGGTTTCGGCAACACCGCGTCCGAAATGGCGCAGGGCGAGACCATTGATCAACGAGTCGAACAAGAGGTGCCCGAGCGGGACCCCAACAAGTTGCGCGGCCCCTGGAATCCGCAGGGTGAATCGCGAGAGGTCGGGTCGAAGCGGGCCGGACGTCTGGTCGCCACCAGCAACGGCTCGGTCTACGAGGACAACGAGCCCGAGGCGATCGCCAGGGACGTCGGCATCGACGGTGCGGCGGCAAGCGCGGAAGAGGCCGCCATGCACATCATCTTCGAAGAAGACCTGGAGGGCCAGGGTGACGAAGATCTGGACGTGGGGGACGAGGACGACTAGCCGTCCGGGCTACGGCTAAACTCGTTGGGTATCCCATGAAAGGACCGCCCTGACTACCAGCCACCAACCGTTCGCCGACCCAGGCGACGGTGAATCACCAGCAAGCAGTGTGGCGCACCTGCCCGGTAATCGACAGCTGACCGTCCCGGCGTCGATCGACATGGTGAGGTTGCTCGGTCCACGCGACGAATTCCTGCGGATCCTGGAGCGAGACCTGGCCGCCGATCTGCACGTTCGGGGAAACGAGATCACCCTAGTCGGGTCCACCACCGATGTCGCCCTGGGCGTTGACGTGCTGACCGAACTGATCACGATCATCCGCACCGGACAGGGCCTGACGGCCGAGACCGTGGAGCGGGTGGTCGCCATGAGCCTCTCCAGTGACGACGCCCGCCCGGCCGAGGTGCTGACTCACAACATCTTGTCCACGCGCGGCAAGACGATCCGACCGAAGACGCTCAACCAGAAGCGTTACGTGGACGCCATCGACCGGCACACCATCACCTTCGGCATCGGGCCGGCCGGCACCGGCAAGACGTACCTGGCGATGGCCAAGGCCGTCCAGGCGCTGCAGGCGAAGCAGGTGACCCGCATCATCCTGACGCGTCCGGCGATTGAGGCCGGCGAGCGCCTCGGCTTCCTGCCCGGGACTCTCAACGACAAGATCGACCCCTACTTGCGTCCGCTCTATGACGCGCTGCACGACATGCTCGATTCCGAATCGCTGCCGAAGTTGCTCACCGGCGGGGTGATCGAGGTGGCCCCGCTGGCGTACATGCGCGGACGCACCCTGAACGACGCGTTCATCGTGCTTGACGAGGCACAGAACACCTCGATGGAGCAGATGAAGATGTTCCTCACCCGGCTGGGTTTCGGGTCGAAGATCGTGGTCACTGGTGACATCACCCAGGTGGACCTGCCCGGTGGGGTGCGGAGCGGACTGCGAGCCGTGCAGGGGATTCTGGACGGCGTGGAGGACATCGCGTTCTGCACGCTGACCAACCGCGACGTGGTGCGCCACAAGCTGGTGGGACGCATCGTCGCGGCGTACGACCGCTACGACTCGACGCTGGCCGAGACTGTCGCATCGCCCCGGAAGACGCGAGGCTCAAGATGATCGACGTAAACAACGAGTCGGGCACCGAGGTCGACGAACTCGGTCTGCTGCAGTTGGCGGAGTTCGCGCTAGCACAGTTGCGTATCCATCCGCAGGCCGAACTGTCGATACTGCTGGTTGATGAGGCTGCGATGGCGGAACTGCACCAGCGGTTCATGGACCAGCCGGGCCCCACCGACGTGATGAGCTTCCCCATGGATGAGTTGCGTGCCCCCGAACTCGGCCAGTCGCCACCGCGTGGCACACTGGGCGACATTGTGATCTGCCCGCAATTCACCTCGGCGCAAGCCCCCGAGAACGGCCGCGAACCTGCCGAGGAGATCCAGTACCTGCTGATCCATGGGCTGCTTCACCTGCTTGGGCACGACCATGCGGACGCGGGGGAGCGGGCGGTGATGTTCGGCCTGAATGATCGCATCATCGCGGACTGGCGGCGTACCAAGGATGGCCAGTGACTGGACTTGACTGGATCATGGTCGGTTCGGCCCTGGTCGCGATCGTGGTGGCAGCGGTGCTGTCGGCGGTTGATGCGGCGCTGACCCTGATCACCCCGACCAGAGCCGAACGCATGGTCGCCGAGGGCCAACCTGGTGCCGCCGCGGTCAAGGAGATCACGGATGACCCGGCCCCCGAGGTGACCACCGCGCATTTCTTGCAGGTGCTTTGTGAGGTTGCGGCGGTCGTACTGGTCTGCCTGGTGGTCGTCGACAACTTCCAAGGTTTGGGCACCAGACTGGCGCTTTCGATCACGATCATGGGTCTGGTGGCCTTCATTGCCTGGGGGGTGGCGCCGGTCACCCTGGGGAGGCAGAACGCAGAGAAGGTGGCGCGGATCGCGGCGCGTCCACTGTCGGTGCTGTCGACGATCCTTTGGCCGATCTCGCAGTTGCTGATCCTGATCAGCAACGCGATCACGCCCGGCCGCGGCTACGCCGATGGTCCCTTCATCGCCCAGGCCGAGAAGATCGCCGAGGCCAGTGAAGGTGAACGCGAGATGATCATGTCGGTCTTCGAACTTGGTGAGACGCTGGTCCGCGAGGTGATGGTGCCTCGCACGGACGTGGTCTACATTGAACGCACCAAGACTCTGCGACAAGGTCTTTCGCTTGCGCTCAGGTCCGGCTTCAGCCGGATTCCGGTCACCGGGGAGAACCTGGACGATGTGGTGGGTGTGCTCTACCTCAAAGACCTGATGCGCCGCATCTACGACAACCCGGACGCCGAGAAACGCGAGACGGTCGATACCGTCATGCGGCCCGCGTCCTTCACCCCCGACAGCAAACCGGTGGACGACGTGATGCGGGAAATGCAGGTGAGCCGCCATCACATGGTGATCGTCATCGATGAGTTCGGTGGCACCGCCGGCCTGGCCACCATCGAGGACGTGGTCGAGGAGATCGTGGGTGAGATCGTCGACGAGTACGACGCCGAGCCCGACCTCGCCGAGCAGCTCTCGACCGGGGTCTGGCGGGTCTCGGCGCGGATGCCGGTGGACGACATGGGCGACCTTTTCGACCTGGAACTGGACGATGAGGATGTCGAGACGGTCGGTGGCCTGCTCGCCAAGGAGCTGAACATGGTCCCCCTACCTGGCTCCCGGATAACCTGGAACGGGCTGGAGATCACCGCCGAGAGGGCGACCCCGCGTCGCCACCAGATCGACACCGTTCTGGTGCGGCGGCTGGAGCCGGACGTGGAGCAACCCGATGGCGGAGATGATGATGAGTGATTCTGTGGGTCAGGCCGGTTTCCGGTCGGGTTTCGTCTGCTTCGTCGGACGTCCCAATGCCGGCAAGTCGACACTGACCAACGCCCTGGTGGGCAGCAAGGTTGCCATCACCAGCAGTAAACCGCAGACGACCCGGCATGCCGTTCGCGGCATCATCTCGCGTCCGGACGCCCAACTTGTGGTGATTGACACCCCGGGGCTGAGCAAACCGCGCTCATTGTTGCAGGAGCGGCTCAACGACCTCGTCTACACCACGTGGGGCGAGGTGGACGTGATCGCGGTGCTTTTCCCGGCCAACCAGCACATCGGGCCCGGGGACGAGTACCTGGTGCGCGAGATCGCCTCGTTGTCCCGTCCGCCCAGGCTGGTGGCAATCGCCTCCAAGACCGACCTGGTCGGTGCGCAGCGACTGGCCAAGCATCTGGTCGAAGTCGATGCGCTGCAGGAGCAACTCGGGGTGCGTTGGGAACACATCGTGCCCTGTTCGGCGGTCAGCGGCGAGCAGATGGACGTGCTGGCCGACGTGCTGGTCTCGCTGTTGGACGAGGGGCCCGCGTACTACCCGGACGGCGAGGTCACCGACGAGGCGACCGAGACGTTGGTCGCCGAACTGATCCGGGAGGCGGCGCTGGAAGGCGTCCGTGACGAGTTGCCGCACTCCATCGCCGTCGAGATCGACGAGATGGGGCTACGCGAGGGACGCCCGGACGATCGTCCGCTATTGGACATCTTCGCGTCCTTGGTGGTAGAACGCGACTCGCAGAAACCGATCATGATCGGACGCGGCGGTGAGCACATCAAGCAGGTCGGTTCGGACGCCCGGCGCCAGATCACCGCGCTGCTGGGCACCCCGGTGCACCTGGACCTCAAGGTCAAGGTCCTGAAGGACTGGCAGCGTGACCCCAAGTACCTGAACCGGCTCGGCGTCTGAATCAGCCGAGCCGGATCATCAGGCAGGTCGAACCTCTGGGTGGCTGGCAGCGCCTTGCCCTTCTGGTGGTTACGCGTGCCGCGCCAAGATGAGGTTGGTGGACGGGATGGCCGTGCCCCCCCACGGCCAGTGAGCCATCTGCCAGCGTGTAGACATTGGCCTAGCGGTGAGGAAGAATTCCTCCTCCCCGAAGCCGTAGGACGCCAGTTCGAGTGGGACGCGGGCCTCGTCCCGACCCTCCGACGGCTATTCGCCCAGTGCGTTGTTCGCGGCGGCCTCGACGCCGTCGGTGGTGATGATCTCGACCAACTCGGCGATCCGGTCGGTGAACTCGGCGCGCTCGCCCAACTCGGCGGGGAAGTAGCCGCCGGTCATGATCCTTTCAACATGCTCACCGATGTCCTTCGCTCCCGCGGTGGTCTTCGCCAGGTTGTCGCGCTGCGGCTCTTCCATCTCGGCAGCGATGGGGCCCGGATCGAAGCCGGCGGGCGGCGCGACGCAGGCGATCCAAGCCGCCGCAGTCAGCGCCATCTGGTGCGGCATCTCACCCATGTCGAGCATCCGCAGCGCAGGCTCGGGAATGCGCTGCAGCAGCTTCGCCGACCCGTCCGAACCCACCCGCGCGGTCTTGTCGCCGAGCGCGTGGTTCTGCCAGCGGTGGAAGAGTTGGGCGATGTAGGCATCAGGGTCGAAGCCTTGGGGCAGCGGGTCGATGCTGGGTAGGTATTCGTTGCGAATCGCGGCCTGCACCGACTTGGCGACGAACTCCTTGTCGCGGGCGGACGGGATGGTCGGCGAGTTGCTCAGTCCGCCCAGGTAGGCGATCAGCGAGTGCGAGCCATTGAGCAGACGCAGCTTCACCAACTCGTACTGCTCGACCTCTTCGGAGAAGGTGACGCCGGGCGCGGCCTCCCACGCGGGGCGGCCGGCTGTGAAGTGATCCTCCAAGACCCACATGGTGAAGGCTTCGGCTGGCACCGGGGCCTCATCACGCAGCCCGAGAATCTGCTCGACCTGCGTCTTGGTCTGTTCGTTGGTGCCCGGCACGATCCGGTCGACCATCGCGTTCGGGAAGCTGACCTGGCCGGCCACGTAGTCGAGCACCTCGCTGTCGACCTTGGCGGCCTCCAGGAACTGCAGCACCATCGAGGCGGTGGTGTTGCCGGCCGACTGCATGTTGTCGCAGGACAGCACGGTGATCGGGGCTTGTGACTCCTTGGCCCTCTTGACCAGGCCCCAGGCAAGTTGGGCGAGTGGGGCGGTTGCGGAGTCGGGGCCGGCAAGGCCCGGAGCGATCTCGGGGGAATTGAGCATCAACCTGCCGGTGACGCCGTCAGCGTTGTAGCCCTTCTCGGTGATGGTCAGCGTGACGATCTTGTGGTTGGGGTCGGCGATCGCGGCCAGCACTTCGGCGGGCTGCTCGGCCGCCACGAAGAGTCGGCGGTGCACATCCACCAATTGCACGTCGGTGCCCTCGGGGCTGAGTTGCAGGATGGAGTACAAGAAGTCCTGGTTGATCATCGGGTCGATGATGCGGCGCGAGCGGTTCGCCACGCCCACGATGCCCCAGTCGCCGCCGGCGGCGGCCATGGCCAGCGCGGTGTTCACGGCCGCGTGCGCTCGGTGGAACTGCCCGATCCCCAAGTGTACGATGCCGGTCGCATCGGGGGCGGAGGCGCCGATGCGGCGTTCGAACGGGGCATTGGAGCGATTCAGGTTGGCCATCGTGTTCACCTATCTGGTTGTGGCTGGTGCGGAGTAGTGATCGTCCACGTCGACGATGCCCATTCTCGCAGGACGCACGCCGTGGCGCTCAGCCTGCAGCCGTTCCGCGGCACTGTCCGGGACCAATGCACGGAGTCTCTGCCGCCGTGGGTCTGACACGCCGAGGAACCCAGTCCGCTCGGCGATGCTCCCGCAGCCGGTGATCGCACTGCTCTAGAGTGTGCTGCCATGAATGCCGCGGCAAGCTGGCGGCGGCCGAGCCCGCGGATGCGAAGTCGGCGTCGCCGGGCCACGGCGATCTTGGGTGTGCCGTTGCTCGTCGTGTTGGCGTCATTTGCGTGGTTGCTCGTGGGAGGGCTGGACTCCTTCGGGCATACCGCCGATGGCGTGACACCAACGGATATCGAGAGCAGGACGACGGTGGTGGTGCCGGCCGGCTGGCAGGTGGCAGGGACGCGTCTGGGGAAGGACACGGTGGACGTGTCGACGCCCGACGGTGTGCTGACCGCGACATTGCGCTTGGTTCCCGTCGAACCGGTGGTCGGCTACACCGAAGCCTGGGATGTTGCACCTTCGCTGTCCAGATCGGAGACCTTGGCGTCCGGGCTGACGGTCGTGCACGGCTTGGACGATCGACGATTCGTTGCCGCGGTCGGCGGTGAGGGGGAAGCCGTGCTGGTGGACGCGCAGGCGGTGCAGGACCTGTCCAGCTACCTGCCCGCGCTGGCGGAACTGCTCGAGGGGATCCAACTGTCGTGAACCGAACCCTGCGCGAGATCGCCGCCGCTTTCATGGTCATGGTTTTCGGGGTGGGTGGGTGTACCTCCTGCGCCACCGCCCTTGGCGCTGAATGGTCCCCTCCGCGTGCGAACGAGCCGGCACCGGAGTCGGACTGGACACCGCCGAAGTGGCAGGGGGTGTTCGCCGAGGCGACGAGTCTGCCCAAACCACTCGAGGCGACCGGATTGGGCCTTGTCGAGCGGCGCCTCCGCAACGATGAAATCGGGCTGCAAGCCCGTTGGGAGCAGCTGCCGGGAGCCGGCTCGGGTAACGCTGCGATCGTCGAGGCTATTCGCGGCATCGTCTCCTTGCGTGGCGAGTCCGTGGGCGTTGCGTACCAACCCGAGGTGTTCGCACGAGGGGCGGGCCTGGCTGCACGCGGCTGCGTGACCGGATCGACCGCGTGGCCGGCTGCCGAGGTCGTTGCCGATCCGGCGACGGGTCCCATCGGGGGCAGCGGTGTGGCCGTGGTGTGCGACATCGTCTTCGCGTCCGGGTCGGTCCTGGGTCAGCGACTGCGTGTGCTCGGGGCGCAAGACGGCATGGTCACGTCCGACACGTCCCGCGTCTTCTACTTCGACACCCGCACTGGCGAAGGGGGGTCGGGTGCGCAGCTGTGGGCGCCCGGTGCGGCCGAGGCCTTGTGGGCGGGCATCGCGCAATCGCTGCGTCGGCAGGCCGGTCTGCTCAGTCTCGCTCCCATCGCGGCCGGCCCCGGTGGTCCGGAGTTGACCGCAGGTTTGCTGGAGAGCACCGAGGTCGGTCCGGATGGCACGCTTCTGGTGAGCGTACCGGCCGGATTCAACGCGCCCGAACTCGCGGCGTTGGGGATCACGGACACGCTGCGGTCCTCGACTTGGGCTGTTCCCCGTGAGGTCGCGGAGCCCCTGTTGAGTGTCTTTGGTGTCCAAGTCGTGGCCGCCGCGGGTGCGCCGTTCATCACGCCCGCACCGGTGGCAGCCGGCCTCGACCTGGTGGGCTGCGATTTGTTGCCGTGCGTGGCGATGACCTATGACGACGGCCCGGGTGAGCTGACTGCTGGCGTCCTGGACCAGTTGGCGGCCCGGCATGCGTCCGCGTCCTTCTTCCTGATCGGAGCCAGGGTTGCCGGCAACGCCGATCTGGCCCGTCGCATGGTGGCTGAGGGACACGTCGTCGGGAATCACACCTGGAGTCATACCGCCTTGTCGAAGACGACTGTCGCGAAGGCCGCAGACGAGTTGCGCAGAACCGATGCCGCCATTCTTGCCGCCACCGGGGTGCCGGTCACGGTTTTCCGGCCCCCCTGGGGGGAGTACAACGAGGCGGTTCTGGCGGTTGCTGGAAAGCCCGCAATCTTGTGGGACGTCGACACCTTTGATTGGCGGCAGCCCAGCGACGAAGTGCTGACCGGACGCGCGGTGGATCAGCCGATGCCCGGCTCGATCGTCTTGCAGCACGACATCCACCCCAACACCGGACGCACCGCCGGCCGCGTCTACGACGGGCTGCTGGATCGCGGCTTCGTGCTGGTCAACCTGCAGCAGTTGTACAACGGGCAACTGCCGGTCTCGGGGGCACGCTTGAGTGGTCGCTGAGCACGTCCACCCATGGCCGTCGCCGGGGTGTGACCCCGGTCGGCGGCGGGACAAGCCTCAGCGATCAGTGTCTGCGTCTTCGGCCAGCATGCCGAACAGTCGCTTCCTGGTCTCGGCGAGGGTCTTGGCTGCGGTCTGAATCTGTTGCGATGAACCGGAGGCCACGACCGCCTTAGCGGCGCCGGCCAGTGCTCCGAACTCACGCCACAGGTCGGTCACGTCCCCCGACGCCATCCCTTCCGAGTCGTTCACCAGCTCCCACGGCTTGGGGTCCACGTCGGCAGCGGCGGTGCGTCCAGCCTCGGTGAGCCGGAACGCCTTCTGGCCGTCGTTGTCGAAGGGCTCCACCAAGCACTCGTCCTCGAGTTGGCTGAGTGCCGGGTACACCGCGCCCGGACTAGGCCGCCACGCGCCGTCCGTGCGTTCGCTGACCGTCTGGATCATCTGGTAGCCGTTCAGCGGCTCCTCGAGGAGCAATGCCAGGATCGCCAGGCGGACATCACCTCGGCGGACCCGACCCCCGCGCCGCGAACGGATGCGGGCTCCTTGGAAGGGGCCTCCCGGGCCGAACGGGGACTGTGCATCAAACTCCTCGAAGAAGGGGCCTCTCGGGCCGTAGCCGTGCCGTTCGCGGCCGTGGCCTGCGCGTCGCGAACGACCTGGGGGATTCGAGGCGTCTTCCTTCGCGCGCCAGTCCTCAGGTTCTTCGTCGTACTTCATTTCGTTTCCCTTTCGTTGATCACGTAACGCTCACGATATATCGCGTTAGTGTCGCATTCAAGGGGGTGCGTGCGGACAAGCCATCGCTGTCGAGGGTTTGTCACTGATGGCGGGCCGGGGTTACTCTTGTCACGTGGCTTGGCCCATGAGCGCCCCCGTTGCGCTGCTCCTTGGTCGCCGCAGCGAGACTTGCTGAAGGGCAGTCTTCCTCGCTGCGGTGTCTTGTTGTGTTTGGCTGCCACCACCATCACCCCGTAGCCGAGGAGACAGATCATGACCGTCCAGAACATTCACTATCCCAAGCCCCGCACCAAGCCGCAGTCGCGCCCGGTGCAACAGCCGTCCCCGATGCCGTTTCAGCGGTACACCCCGTTCATCCCGATCGACCTGCCAGACCGCACTTGGCCGACCAAGCGCCTCAACCAGGCACCACGCTGGCTGTCCACCGACCTGCGCGACGGCAACCAGGCCCTGATCGACCCGATGACCCCCGGACGCAAGCGCAAGCTGTTCGACCTGCTGGTTCGGATGGGCTACAAGGAGATCGAGGTCGGCTTCCCGTCCGCCTCCCAGACCGACTTCGACTTCGTCCGCTCGCTGATCGAGACCGATGCGGTGCCCGAAGATGTCACGATCTCGGTGCTGACCCAGGCGCGTCCCGACCTGATCGATCGCACCGCCCAGTCGCTGATCGGCGCCCAGCGCGGCACCATCCACCTCTACAACGCCACCGCGGAGCTGTTCCGCAGGATCGTCTTCCGGATGAGCGAGGCCGAGTGCAAGCAACTGGCCCAGGACGGCACCCGCTGGGTCATCGACGCCGCCGAGAAGTACCTGCGCGACGTGGAGTTCGGTTACCAGTACTCACCTGAGATCTTCACCCAGACCCCGACCCAGTTCGCGGTCGAGGTCTGCAACGGCGTGATCGATGTCTGGCAGCCGGACGCCGACCGCGAGATCATCCTCAACCTGCCCGCCACGGTCGAGATGAGCACCCCGAACACCTACGCCGACCAGATCGAGTACTTCTCGCGCCACATCAACTCGCGCGAGAACGTCTGCATCTCACTGCACACCCACAACGACCGGGGCACCTCGGTGGCGGCGAGCGAACTGGGCCTGATGGCCGGCGGCCAGCGCGTCGAAGGCTGTCTGTTCGGTCACGGCGAGCGCACCGGCAACGTTGACCTGGTGGTCATGGGCATGAACTTGTACACCCAGGGCATCGACCCGAAGATCGACTTCAGCCGCCTCGACGAGGTCCGTCGTACCGTCGAGTACTGCACCGGCATGCCGGTTCCGGCCCGCCAGCCCTATTCGGGTGATCTGGTCTACACCGCCTTTTCGGGCTCGCATCAGGACGCCATCAAGAAGGGTCTGGAAGACCTGGAGATCAAGGCCGACCGGGATCGCGTCACCATCCACGAGGTGGGCTGGCAAGCGCCGTACCTGCCGGTCGACCCGCACGACGTGGGGCGCACCTACGAGGCGGTCATCCGGGTGAACAGCCAGTCCGGCAAGGGCGGCATGGCTTACCTGATGAAGGCCGACCATGCCCTGGTGCTGCCGCGGCGGCTGCAGATGGAGTTCAGCCGGGTCGTCCAGGAGCACACCGACTCCGCGGGCGGTGAGGTCACCAGTGAGCAGCTGTGGCAGATCTTCTCCGACGAGTACCTGAACCGTATCGAGCCGTTCCAGGGCAAGGGATTCACCCTGGAGTCGGTGGAAGACGGCTTGGCAACGATCAAGGCTCGCATCATGGTCGACGGCAGCGAACGCGTGATCACCGGAGAGGGCAACGGCCCGGTTTCGGCGTTCGTGGACGCGCTGGGCCAAGTCGGGGTGCAGGTGCGCGTCCTCGACTACAACGAGCATGCGCTGACCGCCGGCGGGGACGCCAAGGCCGCGGCCTACGTCGAGTGCGAGGTCGAAAACGGTGAGACCGAGGTGCACTGGGGCGTCGGCATCGACCCGGACATCACTACCGCCTCGCTGAAGGCCGTGATGAGCGCGGTCAACCGGCATCGCAGGGAGGCGTACGCCGTCGCGATGTGAGTTTTGAACCCTGAGGGCGTCCCGGTGGTCTCGCTGGGGCGCCCTTGGCGTCGGCTGCGGGGGAGACGCCGCGCAACAGTGGCAGACTCGAAAGCATGACCTTGCCCCAACCTGCGCCCTTAGTGCTCCGCGGCCGACGGTTTGACGCGGCTCGTCCGGCGGTGATGGGTATCATCAACCGCACCCCCGACTCGTTCTACCCTCCGGCCCGCCACCTCGAACTGGACGACGCGCTGTCCCGGGCGGCGAGCATGATCTCCGAGGGCGTGGACATCATCGACGTCGGCGGTGTGCGGGCCGGCCAAGAGGGAGACTGGGTCACCGAGGCCGTCGAGATCGATCGCGTGCGGCCGTTCCTGGTGGCACTGCGCCTGGCGCACCCTGAGCTGTTGATCAGCCTGGACACTTGGCGCGCCGAGGTGGCGGACGCCTGTGCGGGGCTGGTCGACCTTGTCAACGACACCTGGGCGGGGGCGGACGCCGGCTTGGTCGCGGTGGCGGCCGAACAAGGCGCCGGCTACGTCGTGTCACACACCGGCGGGCTTGCGCCACGCACCGATCCGACGGGGGTGTACTACGGCCCCGGGGATGGCGTGGTTGAGCATGTGCTGAGTGGGCTGGCCGAGGGTGCCAAGCGTGCGGTCTCGGCGGGGGTGGCGTCCGAAGCGGTACTGGTCGACCCCACCCTCGACTTCGGCAAGCGGACGGTCGACTCGCTGCGCCTGGTGGCTGCCACAGGGCGCTTCCTGGCGCTCGGTCACCCGGTGCTGATGGCGATCAGTCGCAAGGACTTCGTCGGTGAGACCCTTGATCTGCCGGCCGACGAGCGTCTCGAAGGAACGCTGGCGGCCACCGCAGTGGCCGCTTGGCAGGGCGCCACGGTCTTCCGGGCACACGACGTGCGGGCGACCCGCCGGGTGGTTGACATGGTCGCCTCGATCCGTGGCGACCGGGCGCCGCTGCGCAGCGAACGGGGAAGCTAGCGTCGGTTCAGCCGGCCTTGCGGACGCGCAGGCCCGAGTCGATCAGTGCCCGGACCAGCACGCGTCCGCTCACCGGCTGGGCGCCGGCGGCCACCAGATCGGCAGGCATCAGTTCTGTGCCGAAGAGAGCCACCAACGCACAAGACGCCGGGCCGCCAACGGCAGCCCGGCGTCCCATTTGCCCATGATCAGCCCTTGTCGGAACCCAAGGTCAAACCAGAGACGAACTGCTTCTGCAGGACGAAGAAGATCACCAGAACTGGCAAGGCAGCGATGATCGAGCCGGCAGAGAGCAGGTTGAAATCGGTGAAGAAGGTGCCCTTCAGGTTGTTCAGCGAGCTGGTCACCGGCATCTTGTCACCGGATTGCAGCAAGACCGTCGCCCAGAAGAACTCGTTGTAGATCCAGGCCACCTGCAGCGTCGCCAATGCCGCCAGTGCGGGTCGGATCAGTGGCAGGGTGATGCCATAGAACTGCCGCCACAAGGACGCGCCATCGATCTCGGCCGCCTCGTACATCGCCTTGGGAAGCCCGATCATGTAGTTGCGCAAGACGAACGTGCAGAAACCGGTCTGGAAGGCGACGTTGATCAGGATGACACCGGCGTGGGTGTTGAGCAACGAACCCGAATCCGACAACCATGCCGGCAACTGCACCCAACGGAACATCCGGTAGACGGGGATCAGCAGCGATTGCGGTGGTAGCAGGTTGGCGGCCACGAAGACGGCAAGCATGGCGAAATTGAACCGGAACTTCACCCGGGCGAGCACGAACGCCATGCAGCTCGACGCGGCGAGTGTGAAGACCACCGCGGCGATGGTGATGACAGCCGAGTTGCCGAAGCTGGTGGCGAACCCGCCCCGACGCCAGGCATTCGGGAAGTTCTCCAAGGTGAACCCGCCAAACGAGACATCTCTGATTAACAGTCAGATGCTCTAACCAACTGAGCTAAGGAAGAATTTAAATAC
>JAEAMF010001744.1_pt1 | contig 14231 bp, 15 predicted proteins | sample 8958721 | NCBI WGS metagenome assembly JAEAMF01 (sample SAMN16933255, study PRJNA681124) | bioreactor sludge metagenome | isolation source: anaerobic bioreactor treating anionic surfactant - SDBS | place: India: Bengaluru | collected 2019-02-28
CGACGAGGTCGACATGGTGATCAACCTGGCCTATGCGGTCACCAACAGATTCGACCAGACCGAGTCGGAGATCCGTGCAGTACGTGAGGCGGCACCGAATGTCCTGCTCAAGGTGATCATCGAGTCGGCGGCCCTGACCGACGATCAGATCGTCGGTGTCTGCCTGGCAGCCGAACGCGCCGGGGCGGACTACGTGAAGACCTCCACCGGGTTCCACCCGGCCGGCGGCGCGTCGGTCCACGCCGTCGAGTTGATGGCGAAGACGGTGGGTGGGCGACTTGGGGTCAAAGCCTCCGGCGGCATCCGCGACGCGCAGACCGCGTTGGCGATGATCGACGCCGGTGCTACCCGTCTCGGGCTGTCCAGCAGCGCGGCCATTTTGGACGGCTTGAGCTGACCTGGCTTGGTGCTTCAGCCGACCAGTTGACCTAGGGTGAGCCCGAGCAGGCACATGGTGAGGCTGAGCATGATCATGGCCACAGCGAGTCCGCCGGCGGCGAGGGGCCGTTCGGCGCGGGTGAGGCGGACAAGTTCGACGCTGGCGGTACTGAAGGTGGTGAAGCCGCCGAGGAACCCGACCCCGGCGATCGACCGGACCAACTCGTGACCATCGTGCCCGGCCCAGCCGGTGAGCAGGCCGAGCAGGAACGAGCCCAGCACGTTGATCGTCAGGGTGGCGATGGGCAGGCCCCGGCGGCTGTGCTGGGTGAGGAAGCCGTCGAGTGTGAATCGGGCAGCTGCCCCCAGGCCGCCCGCGAGCGCGACCCACACCCCGATCATTGTCGCCCACCCTTCCCGGACGAAACGAGGGCCCTGGTCGTGTTCATGGCTACCAGGGCAGCGATGAACCCGAGGATCAGACTCGCGGCCAGGTAACCGAAGGCCATCAGACGGCCACCATGGCGGTCAAGGTTGATGGTCTCGAGAACGAACGTGCTGTACGTGGTGTAACCGCCCATGAGTCCGGTCCCCAGTGTGAGCTGAAGCGCCCGGCGCCGCTGCGGAGCGAGGTCGGACGACGCGACCAACTCGAGCAGTAGTCCGAGCAGGAATGCGCCGGTGACGTTGATCACGAGGGTGGGCCAGGGGAACTGGCCCACCGGTGGGGCGAACCTTGTCTCCAGGAGGTGACGCACTGCGGTGCCGACAGTCCCTCCCAGGATCACCAGCCCGATGAGAGGAGCTCTCAGATGTGCGGGTCTCGTCGGCGTCCCGGGTCGGTTCATACCAGAGGGGTCTTCCAGTCGACGACCTCGGTGGGCACCGCCAGTACCGGGCGGTGCTGGTGATGGGCGAGGTGGAAGCCGACCGTGCCCGACAGCGCGTCGCGGAAGCGGCCCGTCCTGCCGGGGCGTCCGCTTCCGACGACGATGACGGACGCGTCGACCGCCCGCGCCAGATGGGTCAGGGCACGGTCCGGTCGTCCCGCAAGGTAACGGAACTCCCAGTCCAGATCGTGACCGGCCAGCACCTTGCCAACCGCCGCCAGGAGTTCGTTCTCGCGGCGCCGCCAGCTCTCGTCGTCGGATAGGTCGGGGTTGAGGTCGACGTGCCGGACGTGGCCGTCGGGCAACTCCCGCTCGACCACCCGGCCAGGATCGGCGTAGGCGAAGTAGAGCTTCGCGCCCAGTGCCCGCGCCAACTCCATAGCGGTCAACACGACCAACTCCGGTTGGCGCGCGGTAATCCCGACCACGATCGCATGCCCCGCAAACGGGGTTATCCGTGACGGGTGTGGCTGCGGGACCTGACTCATCGCACCACGCCTTTCGTTGGGTCCCGGCAGGCCTGACCGCCCGCCGGGAGACCGGTGGACAGGAGCCATCAGCCATGAGGCGGTTCAGGTCGGGTCGTCGACCTTGGTGGGGTCCATCACCACCACGCACACTAGCGCCGAACGCGAACTGATTGTCGGCCCTAGACCGGGAGTCATCGTCGCTGACGTGCTTGCTGCCAACGATTCGAAATGACGCTGGGCATTAGAGTCGTTCCGTGGCTATTCCGTGGCGCAAGCACCCGTCGGGGGCCAACCGGTGAGCGGCGGCCTGGCAGCCCTGCTTGACGACATCGCCGCGCTGGCCAAACTCACCGCCGCTTCGCTCGACGACATCGGCGCGGCCGCCGGCAAGGCCGGCGGCAAGTCGCTGGGTGTCGTCGTCGATGACGCCGCCGTGACGCCCCGCTACGTCGATGGCTTCACCGCGTCGCGGGAACTACCGATGATCAAGAAGATCGCCATCGGGTCGATCCGCAACAAGCTGGTTTTCATTCTCCCGGCGGTGCTGCTGCTCAGCCAGTTCGTGCCGTGGATCATCACACCGATCCTCATGCTCGGCGGCCTCTACCTGTCCTACGAGGGCGCGGAGAAGGTCTGGGAGGTCATTTCGGGCCACTCGAAGCAGGCCGACGCGGTGCCTGCCGCCGCAGTGAGCCCCGTGCCGGAGGACGCCATGGTCCGCAGCGCCATCACCACGGACTTCATCTTGTCGGCCGAGATCATGATCATCGCGCTGAACGAGGTGGCCGACGAGCCGTTCGTGTCCCGGGCAATCATCCTGGTCATGGTGGGTCTCGCCATCACCGCGCTGGTCTACGGCGTGGTCGCAATCATCGTGAAGATGGACGATGTGGGCCTTCACCTCGCCCAACGGGAGCACCCGGTTCCGCAGCGGTTCGGGCGGGTGCTCGTGGTGGGGATGCCGGTGGTGCTGAAGGTGCTGTCCACGGTGGGTATCGCCGCGATGCTGTGGGTGGGCGGCCACATCCTGCTGGTAGGCCTCGATACCCTCGGCTGGCACTGGCTCTACGACCAAGTGCACACCGTCGAGGAATGGATCGCCCACGCGATGCCGGTGGCAGGGTCGTTCTTCGCCTGGCTGGTCAACACCCTGGCGTCCGCCTTGGTCGGACTACTGGTCGGCGCGGTCGCAGTCGCCGTCAGGCACGTGCTGCCGCAGCAGTTCTCCTGATCAGCCACCGGTTAAGCGTGCCGGCCTCCCGCTATGCCCGCCAGATGAGGGACGCGCTGAGCGCGAGCATGGTGAGCGCGATGCCAGCATCGAGCAGACGCCAGGCGCGCGGAGTGGCCAGCCAGCCGCCAAGGAGCCTGGCACCGTAGGCGAGGCCATAGAACCACAGGACGCTGGCCGTCATTGCCCCCACAGCGAAAAGCCACCGTCCCTCACCATGCCCGGCGGCCACCGACCCGACCAGGAACACCGTGTCGAGGTACACATGCGGGTTCAGCCAGGTCAACGCCAGACACGTCAGCGCTACCTTCCACCGCGTCGGCGTCGCCGGCGTCGAGGCCAGCTGTGGCGTTGCGGTCGTGGGGACATGTTGACCGAGCAGCACGTCCCCAGTTGGACGAAGTGCCCGCAGCCCGGCGCGTATTCCGTAGCCGGCCAGGAAGGCAGCACCAGCCCAGCGGACCGCCCCCGCGAGCCAGGGAACGGCGCTGGTGGCCGCGCCGATACCGGACACACCGAGCACGATCAGGACGGCGTCCGAGACCGCGCAGATGGCAGCCACCAGTCCCACGTGCTCACGCCGCAGGCCTTGGCGCAGGACGAACACGTTCTGCGCGCCGATGGCAACGATCAACGACAAACCCAGCAGCAGGCCGGCGCCGACAGAGGTCATGGGCATGACGCCTTGTGCCGGTTGGATCGTGTCAATTGACCGGCCCGATCTGCAACAACGTGCTCATGGAGATGCTCCTTCTGCAGCGCACCATTGTGCCGCCCACGGGCGCCGCTGTCCACGGGCGCCGCCTGGACGAAACGATGCGCGTCTGGGAAAGCGACGACTGGTCGTCGGGGCTCTGCGCGGCCCATCGGCGCTCCGACGGATGGGCGCAGAGGTCCGCAGAATCGGGCGTGGAGGTTTGCGGCGTTTGGGGTGACTTCTGGGGAATCAGAGTCCCCTTTGGGGTATCTGGGGGCCACTTCCAACCATCCCCGAAAACCAGCGAACCCCGGCCTGACTAGGTGATTAACCTTATCAAACCGGGACTCAAAATCGTGTCCGAGAGAGGACTTGAACCTCCACGCCCTATAACGGGCACTAGCACCTCAAGCTAGCGCGTCTACCAATTCCGCCACCCGGACAGGTGTGTGCTCGGGAACCCCGAGCGCCAAGAAACAATAGCATCCCCACCGGTCCGGACGCGAACCAGGACCTGTCTTGGACTCGTGGCACCATGGAGCGGGAGCCGATGTCCAGCTCAGGAGGCTTGATGCCAGAACCACCCACCACCCACATCACGTCGTGGTCGTTGCGGCAGGAGTTCGTCGGCGGCGTGGAGGTTGAGGTCGGCCGTATGAGTCTGCCCTGGTCGATGAGTCACCGACAGGTCCAGCGAGTCCTCACTGAGCAGGCAGAGCAGGGTGGCTGGGAGCTCATGCGGCTGCGCCGCTATCGGGACGGCAGCCGCCAGGTCTGGCTTCGCCGCAAGGTCATCAAGGCGCGACCCACCTACTTGGTGAACAGGCCCGACTGAACCACGGGTCAGCTGTTCTCGATGTCGACTGCGATCCTGGTCGGCGAATCGAGCATCGACACGTGGAAGCCGCGACTGGCATCCAGTCCGATGAAGATCTGGGCCTGGCCTTCGAAAACCGGGTCCACGAAGACGCCGGTCACGTTGCCGTGGGCGCTGTCTGCGACCAGCCCGCTCGGGGTGGAGGCCCCAGTGGGTGGATACGTCAGCCCGGTGACGATCACCCGCAGGGTGGCTGACCCCGGCAGATCCACCTCATCGCCTTTGCCCTGCGTGCGTGGCTCATCGTCGTATTCGACCCGCCAGCCCACCTGGTCGGGCGATCCTCCGGTCAGTTCGACCACGATCCGGTCGTATCCGGCGTGCGAGCCGACGCGTACCTCGGTGATGACCAGTTCTGGGCTTGGGCTTGCCGGGCTTGTCGACGTCGGGGAATCGTCGAAGACGACGGTGGGGGTGCCGTCCGGTGCGTCACTGCCCCCGGGTGGGGTGGTCGGGGACGCAAGGGGGCCGCCCGTTGCGCTGGGACCGGTGCTGGTCGGCGCCGGTGCGGTGGAAGCGGGGCTGGTGGAACTGCCCGTGCCGCAGCCCGCGATCGTGAGGACGAGCAGCCCGCCCGCTGCGAGAACCCGCATGCTTGTCATCTGGCGATCCTACGCGCGCCGGCGTCCCATGTGCGGGCCCCCGGTGATGTCGTCCAGCGCCGCAGCGATCGGCTCTGGCAGCGACTGCGACTCGGTCTGCAATAGGGAAGCCAGTTGGTCGGTCGTCCGCGCACCCAGCAGGGGAGCGGTCACCCCCGGCGCGTCGCGCACCCACAGCAGCGCGACCTGCGCGGTGCTCAGGCCCAGCCCGTTGGCGGCTCGGGCAACCGCGTCGACGACGGCGGTCGACCGGGCGTCCAGGTACGGTTCGACGAACCACGCCAAGTGATCCCGGCCACCCCGAGAGTCACGGGGGATGCCTCCGCGGTACTTGCCGGTCAATACACCGCGTCCCAGCGGCGACCAGGGGAACAGTCCCATGCCATGGTGGGCCAACGCCGGCAGCACTTCCACCTCTGCACGGCGGGCCAGCAACGAGTACTCGATCTGGCCACTGACCAGCCGAGCGCGTCCCGGAACCGCACGCTGCCAGGCCGCCGCAGTACCCAACTGCCAGCCGATGTAGTTGCACACCCCGGCGTAGCGGGCCATCCCGGAGTTGACGGCCTGGTCGAGGGCCGCAAGGGTCTCTTCCAGCGGCGCGTCGCCCCAGGCGTGCACCTGCCAGATGTCGACGTGGTCGGTGCGCAGCCGGCGCAACGAATCGGTGAGGTCATCCAGCAGGGCGCGCCGCGAGGTGTCAACCGTCTGGGCGCCGCCGTGCGTCCCGAACCCGGCCTTGGTGGCGATCACCAGGTCATCGCGGCGCAGATCGGAACGCAGATAGCGGCCGACGAGTTCCTCGGCCCGGCCACCGCCGTAGGCCGGCGCGGTGTCGATGAGGTCGCCACCAGCCGCGACGAAATCGCGCAGCAGGAGCCGAGCGGTGTCCGGGCTGACGTCGCCACCCCAGGTCATGGTTCCCAAGCCGAGTCGTCCAACGCTCAGCCCGCTGACCCCCACCGCTCGTCTTTGCATCTCAGGCGATGCATCCCGTCGTCAGCGCCGCGTCCGGGTTCAGTACCCCGGTGAGCAGCAGCACTGCCAGGCCGATTGCCAGCAGCACCCGATAGACCACGAACGGGGTGAAGGAGTGCGTGGTGATGTAGCGCAGCAACCAGGCGATCACGGCGTAGCCGACGCCTCCGGCGATCAAGGTGGCGAGAATCGTCGGGCCCCACGCGACGCAGGCGTCGGCGCCGATGTCCTTCAGCTTGAACAGCCCGGACGCGAAGACCGCCGGGATGGCCAGCAGGAAGGCGTAGCGGGCCGCAGCGGGGCGGGAGTATCCGAGGAACAGACCCGCCGAGATGGTGCCGCCCGAGCGGGAAACGCCCGGAACCAGCGCGGCTGCCTGCGCCAGGCCGTAGATGATGGCGTCGCGCCAGTTCAGGTCGGTGAGCTCCTTGGCCTCGTGCGTTCGGGCCATTCGGTCGGCCACCCCGAGCAGCAGGCCGACACCGCCCAAGGTGACCACGGTGATCCACAGGTTGCGCAGCGTGGTGTCGATGGCGTCCTGGAAGAACAGGCCGAGCACGGCGATCGGGATCGAACCGGCGATCACGAACCAACCCATCCGGGCGTCCGGGTCGGAGTGCGGCATCTTGCCCGCCAGCGAGAGCGCCCAGTGCTTGATGATCCGGACGATGTCCTTCCAGAAGTAGATCAACACTGCGGTCTCCGTGCCCAACTGGGTGACCGCGGTGAACGCAGCACCTGGGTCGTGTCCGGCGAAGAAAAGTTGGCCGACGATCAACTGGTGCGCGCTCGAGCTGACCGGCAGGAACTCGGTGAGACCCTGCACGATGCCCAGCACGATCGCCTCAAGCCAACCCATACGTGCTCCTCCTCGGTGCAATGATCGCCCGGCACGCGACGATTCGTCCGTCAGCCTAGTCCCGACCGCCAGCCGGCCGGCCTTCGAGGGTCAACCGCTTGCCATCGGCGGTGCCTCCGCCCGATTGCGTCGGACGCGTCCTCGACGTCAATTCAGGGCAAGATCTCAATTCCGGAACGGCGCACGCCGCTGCCAGCAGGCCGGCCTTGGGGAGCTTAGATTTGGCGCATGGACCTGACCCACCGGTACGCCTTTCCGGACCGGTTCGTCTCCGGGGCCATCGGTGAGCCGGAACGGCGGGTCTTCTTCGTCCAGGCGCGGCAGGGATCCCGGATGACGAACGTGGTCTGCGAACGCCAGCAGATCAAGGTCTTGGCCGAGCACTTGGAACGCGTCCTCGACGAACTGGAGCGTGCCGGGGGCCTCAGCCGGGAGCGGTCCGGTCGGCGAAATCTACCGTTCGATTCCGACCCGCTCGACGTGCCGTTGGACGAGGACTTCCACGCGGGCACGATGACCATTGCCTGGCTGTCGGAAACTGAGTCGCTCCGGATCGAGCTCTACGCACTCGGCGTCTACCACGAGTTCGTGCTGCTGGGTGGAAACCCCGCTGTCGACAAGGTGCTTGAGGTCACCATCACCCCCGACCAAGCCCGCGATTTCATCGCTCGTACCGAGATACTGCTCGGTACACAGGCCCCGTCCTGCCCGTTCTGTGCACAACCGATTGCCCCGGACGGCCACTTGTGCCCGCGCAGCAACGGCTATCGCAAACCCTTGTTGGACCGCACCGATTGATCGGCATGTCGTGCAGGCAGCACAAGCCTCGGCAGGTTGTGCCGTGTGGCTAGATTGTGCGCATGGATGCTTGGCCTGCCGCCCCAGTTCCGACTCTGCCACGCAGCGACGATCCTCGGCTCGAAGGGCGCGTTCGGGTCTTCGACACAGTGACCCGCGCACAGCGGATCGTCGGCCCCGACCACGGCACCGCCGGACTTTACGTTTGCGGCATCACCCCCTACGACGCGACCCACCTCGGCCACGCGTTCACCTACCTGACGTTCGACCTGCTGCACCGGGTCTGGCTCGACCTGGGGCTTGCGGTCGACTACGTGCAGAACATCACCGATGTGGACGACCCGCTGCTCGAGCGCGCCGCCGAGACAGGGCAGGACTGGGAGGAACTCGCTGCCGAGCAGATCGAACTGTTCCGCACCGACATGGCAGCGTTGCGCATCCTGCCCCCGCGCCACTACATGGCTGCCACCGAAACCCTGCACCTGGTCGTCGACACCATCACAGATCTGCGGGGCAAGGATCTTGCCTACCAGGTGGCTGACGACCAGTACCCGGACTGGTACTTCCGCAGTGCCGCGGTCGAGCACTTCGGTATCATCTCGCAGCTGACCCGCGAGCAGATGATCGCTATCTTCGCCGAACGGGGCGGCGACCCCGACCGCCCGGGCAAGGACGATGCACTCGATTCGCTGCTGTGGCGGCTGGCCCGTGCCGACGAGCCGGCCTGGGACTCACCCCACGGACGCGGCCGGCCCGGCTGGCACGTGGAGTGCACCTCGATCGCCCAGCGCTACCTGGGTGAGACATTCTCGGTGCAGGGCGGCGGCCGCGACCTGGTCTTCCCGCACCATGAGATGTGCGCAGCTGTCGGACGCGGCGTCGCCAACGGTGCCCGGTTCGCACATTCCTACGTGCACGTCGGGATGGTCGGGCTGGACGGCGAGAAGATGAGCAAGTCCCGTGGGAACCTCGAGCTGGTCTCAAGACTGCGGAGTCAAGGCGTCGAGGCCCCGGTGATCAGGCTGGCGTTGCTGGCCCACCACTACCGCAATGACTGGGAGTGGTTCGCCACCGATGTCGATTCCGCGCAGCGGCGAGCGGACGCCTGGCGCTCGGCCTTCGCCTCGTCCCATGGCACCCCGGCGGCCCCGATCATCGCCAACCTCCGGCGGGCCCTGCGCCACGATCTGGACGCGCCACGCGCGTTGGCAGAGGTGGACGAGTGGACGTCGGCCGTATTGGCTGGCGACGGCTCCGACCCGGACGCGCCGAGGCAGGTTGCCGATGCGGTGGATGCCCTGCTGGGCGTCCGTTTCGGCTGACCAGGCTCACTTGGGTCCGCCGCGATCGGCGGACAGGTTACGTCTGGCTCAAACCTCCGGGCTGATCCGCCGTGCCCCCCGATCAGCGGCTGAATCCTGCTCCGGGGCATTGTCGGACGGCATGGTGGGATTTGGAGTTGGGCTGGTCTGCAACGGATCGGGGCCCGATCGCTCGATGCCGGCTGCCTTGTAGACCTCCGTCTGGTCCAGCGTCTCATGCAGCAGCAATTGCTCGGCGATCGCCTCCAGCTTGTCCCGGTGCTCGGTGAGCAACGCCACCGCCTTCTCGTGACACTCGCTGATGATGCCCTTGATCTCCTGGTCGACCACCGAAAGCGTCGAATCCGAGATGCCCAACTGGCGCGGGTCCATGTCGTCGAAGACGACGGTGACCGGTCCGACCTTGGGCGACATGCCCCACTTGCCGACCATCTGACGGGCGATCGCGGTCGCCTGTCGCAGGTCAGACTCGGCTCCGGTGGTGATCACGCCATAGATGACGGCTTCGGCGGCCATCCCGCCCAAGGCGCCGACGATACGTCCACGCAGGTACTCCTCGTCGTAGCCGTACCGGTCGGTGTCGGGGGTCGACAACGTGACGCCGAGCGCCTGGCCGCGCGGGATGATCGACACCTTGCGCACCGGGTCGGCGCCCTTCTGAAGCATGCCGAGCAAGGCATGTCCGCCCTCGTGGTAGGCGGTTCGGCGTTTCTCGTCCTCCGGGATGACCACGCTGCGTTCCACGCCCAGCTGAATCTGCTCCAAGGCGTTGGTGAAGTCGGCATGGTAGACCAAGGTGTCGTCGCGGCGGGCCGCCCGCAGCGCGGCCTCGTTGGCCAGATTCGCCAAGTCTGCGCCGGTCGCCCCCGGCGTCGATTGGGCGATCGCCTTCAGGTCGACGTCCGGGGCCAACGGGATCTCACGGGTGTGCACGCCCAGGATCTTCTCGCGGCCCAGCTGATCGGGTGCACTGACCGTGATCACCCGGTCGAAGCGGCCGGGACGGGTCAATGCGGGGTCAAGCACGTCCGAACGGTTGGTGGCTGCCATCACCACCACACCCTCGGTGCCGTCGAAGCCGTCCATCTCGGTGAGGATCTGGTTCAGCGTCTGCTCACGCTCGTCGTTGCTGCCGGACGCCCGGCTGGAGCCGCGGGCGCGTCCGATCGCATCGATCTCGTCGATGAAGATGATCGCCGGCGCCACCTTCTTCGCCTCGTCGAACAACTGCCGGACGCGCTGGGCGCCGACACCGACGATCATCTCGATGAACTCGCTGGCCGAGGCACTGAAGAACGGCACTTCCGCCTCGCCGGCGGTGGCGCGGGCGAGCAAGGTCTTGCCGGTGCCGGGCGCACCTTCCAGCAGGATGCCGCGGGGTGCGCGGGCCCCCACCTTCCGGTATTTGTCGGGGTTCCGCAGGAAGTCGACGATCTCGTCCACCTGCGCCTTGACTTCGTCGATGCCTGCGACGTCGGAGAAGTTGACCCGCACCTTTGTCTTCTCGATGGGCTTGACCTCGCGCTGCATGCCGAATGCGCCCAGGCCGCCAGCACCCTTGGCGATGCGCCGGAAGGCCCAGAACATGACGGCGATCAGCACCCCCCACAAGACCAGCGACGAGATCAGGTTCGCGACCGGCCCACGCTGGTCGACCACCGGGGTGGCCCGCACCACCGCGCCGTGCTGCTGCAGTTTGGCGAGCAGGTCGTCTTGGGCGAAGGTCGGACGCTCGGTGGTGAACTTGGTGTATGTGCCTTCTGTGGTGGCGTCGTTGCCGTCGTCGGGGAGTTGGGCCTCGGTGATGAGCTCGCCCTGGATGGTGTCGCCGGTGGCGTAGATCTCCTTGACGTTGCCGTTCAGTACTTGGGTGGTGAATTCGGTGTAGGGGATGGTCGGCGGCGCGTTCTGCGCGTCCTGCCAGCTCAGCAGGCCCCAAAGACCGATCAGCAGCACGCCTGCGATGATCCAGAAACGCCAGAGGTTCTTGTTCCGCTTCGGCTTGTCCTCGCCTTCGCTGTCCTTCCCCTGACGTGGCAGGCCCTCAGTGCGCCATGGCTTCGGCGAATCCAGCGGGGGCGGTCCCGACGGGGCCTCGGAATGGGACGGACGGCGTGGCTCGTCGTTCGTGGAACGGCCGGGCGGGGGCGAGTCGGCCGTCCGCGTCGGCTGGGGATCTGACATCAAAACCTCCATGGTGGTCGGGTCAATGGTAGTCGGACGCCCGTAACCGCAGTCTGCGGCGACCTCCGGCCCCGGCGGAACTGGGCAGGCAAGCTCGGACTGCGGTCCACGCTTGACCTTCTCACGTGAACATTTGTGGCCTTACCGCCCACGCCCCGGCAGGCCGGTGGTTGACTGAGAGCCATGAAGAAGCTGATCAACGACCCCAGCTCAGTCCTTGCTGACGCGTTGCGCGGTGTCGAACTCGCGCACCCCGACACCGTGCGTGTCGACCACGAAAACCGTCTCGTCGTCCGTGCCGATGCGCCGCGCCCCGGCAAGGTCGGTTTGGTCTCTGGCGGCGGCTCGGGCCACGAGCCCATGCACAGCGGCTTCGTTGGTCTGGGCATGTTGGATGCCGCCGCCTGCGGTGAGGTCTTCACCTCGCCCACGCCGGATCAGGTCTTCGCCGCCACCGTCGCCGTCGACGGTGGTGCTGGTGTCCTGCACATCGTGAAGAACTACACCGGCGACGTGATGAACTTCGAGATGGCCGCCGAACTTGCAAGCGCCGAAGGTATTGAGGTGGCCTCGGTGTTGACCGCAGACGACGTGGCTGTGACCGACTCGCTCTACACGGCCGGCCGCCGGGGTGTCGGCGTCACCGTGCTGGTGGAGAAGATCGCCGGTGCTGCCGCGGAGGAGGGCTATGACCTGACGAAGCTTGCCGAGCTCGGGCAGCGCGTCGCCGACAATGGACGCTCCATGGGTTTGGCCCTGACATCGTGCACGGTGCCGGCCGCCGGGCGTCCCACGTTCGATCTCGCCGACGACGAGATCGAGTTGGGTATCGGCATCCACGGCGAACCGGGACGCGAACGTCAGCCGTTGGCGCCCCTGAAGGAACTCGCCAGCCGGCTGGTCAAACCGATCCTGGCCGACTTCGACTTCACCGGCGCCCCGGTGATCGTGCTGTGCAACGGGATGGGTGGCACTCCACTGATCGAGTTGTACGGGCTGTTCGCAGAGACTTGCGAACTGCTCAGTGCCGCAGGCGTTCAGGTTGCTCGCAGCCTGGTCGGCAACTACATCACCTCGCTTGAGATGGCCGGTGCCTCGATCACCCTGTTGCGCGCCGATGACGAGATGCTTCGCCTCTGGGACGCTCCGGTCGCGACTTCTGGGATGACGTGGTGACATCGGAACTCACCGTCCAGAACCTCGCGGCCTGGATGCACGCCTTCGCCGACGACGTGGTGGCCAACGAGGCATTGCTGACCGACTTGGACCGCCAGATCGGTGACGCCGATCACGGCGGCAACATGGTCCGCGGGATGAAGGCGGTGGCAGCGCTCGACGCTTCCGACTTCGCCAGCGCCCGCGACTACGCCAAGAAGGCTGCGATGACGCTGATCGGCAAGGTCGGGGGGGCCGCCGGCCCGCTGTACGGGACGCTGCTGCTGCGTCTGGCGGCAGCGCTGCCGGACGACGGCCCCATCGACCATGCCGCTTGGTCGGCGGCCCTGCATGCCGGTGTCGACGGAGTCCGCGACCGTGGGAAGGCCGCGGCCGGTGACAAGACGATGCTCGACGCGCTGCTGCCGGCGGTCGAGGCCTTCGACGCGAACCCGAACGATGCCTGGGCGGCCGCTGCTGCGGCCGCCGATGCGGGACGCGAAGCGACTGTGCCGATGGTGGCCCGAAAGGGACGGGCCTCCTACTTGGGTGAGCGCAGTGCCGGGGTGGCTGACCCTGGGGCCACCAGCAGCACTCTGCTCGTCCAGGCGGCGGCGCGGACCTTGGCATGATCGGGATCGTTGTCGTCTCGCACAGTCGTCCACTCGCCGAGGCCGCGGTCGACTTCGCGACACAGATGGTTCACGGCGAGGGCCCCAAGATCGCGGTGGCCGCCGGTACCGATGACGGGGGTCTGGGTACTGACGCCGCCGCGATTGCGCTGGCGATAGGGGAGGTCGATTCACCCGACGGGGTGCTGGTCGTGCTCGACTTGGGCAGCGCGCTGCTCAGTTCGGAATTGGCCGTCGAGTTCCTGGACGACGAGGTTGCCGAACGCGTGCGGATCAGCCCAGCACCACTGGTGGAGGGCCTGCTGGCTGCCGTGGTCACCGCGGCAGCCGGCTCCTCGCTGGATGCGGTCGACCGGGAGGCCCGTGACGCACTTGCCGGGAAGGCCGGGCACATCGCCGAGGGCCAGGACGCGCCTCCGCCGCTGGAGATCCGCCCAGCAATCCAACGCCCCCAGCCGCCACGGCGCGTGGTCTGGCGGACGACTGTGCGCAACCCGCACGGAATCCATGTGCGTCCGGCGGCGGCGATCGTCACCGCGTTGCGCGGACTGGACGCAGAAGTGCTGTTGAGCAACGCCACCACCGGACGCGGACCGGCCTCGTCCGACAGCCTGAGCCGGATCACCGCGCTGCAGATCGCGGCCGGGCAGATCTTGGAGGCTCGGTTCGCCGGTCCGGACGCCGAACTTGCCCGTGACGCGCTGGCCGAACTGGCCGGTCGCGACTTCGGCGAGAACCTGGAGTCCAAGCCCACCCGCGTCGGCTCGCAACCTGCCCAGCGCGTCGAGCGGGTGAGCGCGGACTCACTCGAGCTGCCGGCCGCAGCTGAGCATCAGACCGTGGTGGGCAGAATCAACCGAAGCACCGCGCGTCCGTCCACAGCCGGCTACAAACCCGCCGCGCCGAAGGAGGAACTGGTCCGCTTCACCAAGGCGGTGGCGGTCGTCGACGAGTTCTTGGCAGGGCTGGGGGACAACGGGTCGGGCATCGCAGGCATCGTCGATGCTCAGCGGATGATGCTGGACGATCGCGAACTGCAGCATGGCGTGGTGGGGTTGATCACCGCCGGGTTCAGCGCGTTGGACTCTGTATAGCGGTACCTCACCGACCGGGCCCATGATTTCGACAAGTTCGACGACTCATACCTGCGGGAGCGTG
>JAEAMF010001745.1_pt1 | contig 14221 bp, 14 predicted proteins | sample 8958721 | NCBI WGS metagenome assembly JAEAMF01 (sample SAMN16933255, study PRJNA681124) | bioreactor sludge metagenome | isolation source: anaerobic bioreactor treating anionic surfactant - SDBS | place: India: Bengaluru | collected 2019-02-28
TCGATATCCTGCCCCGGTTCGACGTAGGCGCTGACGCCGCGCTGCTCCTGGCTCACGCTGTCCAGCAGGAACGTGTTCACGTCGTAGCCTACGCCAAAGGCGAACAAGCGCACATTATCCGTGGCCGCGTCGCCCACGTCGGTGATAATGCGCTCCACGTCGGTCACTCCCGCCGTTGGCAGGCCGTCGGTCAGGAACAGGATGAACTGCGGACGAGCGGATGTAGTCATGCTCAGCGCTTCCAGCAATGCCTGGTGGATATTGGTACCACCTCCGGCCGACAGCTTGCGCACGAACGCCTCAGCACCGGCGCGTTCGGAGGCCGGCCGCAGCCCTGTGGCGTACGTCTTGACGCTGGTGTTGAACGCCACGACCGTGTCGGTGTTCTTCGGCGCGTCGGCCGCGGTGGTCTTCCTCGTGCAGGCGGTCCAGGACGAACTCGAGTGCCTCCTTGGCCTGGTCCAGCTTCTTTCCCTCCATACTGCCCGATGTGTCCAGGACAAAGATCACATCCTTGGCCACGACGGCGCCGGCCTCGGTTTCCCAGCTCGGCGCAACCAGCAGCAGGAAAAAGCCATCCTCATCCCGTTCCTTGTAGGACAGCAGGCTCAGGCCGATGTCCTCCTCGGCTACGCTGTAGTACAGCTCAAAATCCTTATCCGGGCGCACGTTGTTGGCCTCAAAGCTCACCTGTGCTACCCTCTCGCCCGTGCGCTCGATGGCCACGTCATGGCTGGGCGAGTAGATCGCCTTGATCGGTACCTGGGACCTGACATCTATCGTGATCGTGACCTCTTCCAGCGGGCGGCTGGAAAAGCGCTCTGTGTTCAGCGGGTACACATAGTGCACCAGACCCGCGTCGGCAGGCAGGACCTGGCTGTAGGCAAGCTGGATGCGCTTTTCGCCGTGGGCCGGAATGGGGTAGACTCTGGCCCGGAAAGCATTGCGCCCGACATACTCCAGCAGCGCCGGATCCCGGCGCTGGTTGACGATGCTCTCATAAATGCGCCGCGCTTCGTCCCTGTCCAGCATCTCACCCGACAGGCGTTCCCCATCCACGAACATGGCAAAATCGGATATCGCGGCTTCTTCGGGCAGGGGGAAGATATAGGTACCCTCCAGCTCGTACGGCGAATCGTTGATGAAAACCTGATCGATCCGGGTTCGGGCGACCTGATCCGTGATCGTCACCTCGACCCGGTGGTACTTGACCGCCAGGTTGGGCACCTCGCGCACCGGTGGTGGCGGAACGGGGATGATAAAGCCATCGGCTCTTGCGGTGGTCTGTGCCCCCAGAAACAGAAGAACGAGGGCGCCGGCCATCAGCCACAGGCGCATCGCTCTCAGCAGGCTCCGTGGGCGCACCCGTGTGGCACGTGGCGTGTCACGGCTTGTGGCCGGCAGGCTGCTCTGCGGCAGGCCACCTGCCCACAAGGGCGGCCAGACGCTCAAGCCCCGGCGACCAAGCCACTCCGAACCCCATACCAGTCTGCGATTCTCCATGTGCCCCCTCCCCATACCGCAATGCATTCGTACATCTCCCTGGACGACGCAGAATCGAGCAATGTTCCCGATACAAATCGCCTCCGCCGGATTGTCGGATCCCGCGTTGGTTTGACACCAACGGTGTATCCGGGTATACTGCTGCGAACCTCGCACGCCAGAGTGGCGCCCCCATGATGATCGGTTAAGTTCGGGACTGGACACAGAGCTCGCCTGGAGAGACTTGATGTCTACGGCTCAATCAAAGCGACGTTGGCTGTCAGGCAAATCGGCAACTGCGCGCGAAGACTTCTGGACCGGCCTGCTCTGCCTGACTCCGGCGACCCTCTTGGCCCTCGTCTTCACCGCCTTTCCCGTTCTTTTCTCTCTCTACCTGAGCTTTCATAAATGGGGCATCCTCACCCCCGAAAAGCCCTTTGTCGGGCTGGCCAACTACCAGCGCCTGTTGCACGATGCCGAGTTCTGGTCGGCGATGCGCCATACCCTGACCTACACGGTCAGCGTGGTCGTCATCGGCTCGGCCCTCTCTTTGCTGCTTGCGCTCATGCTGAACCAGAAGCTGCGTGGTCTTTCCTTCTTCCGCACCGCCTATTTCATGCCCGTGGTGACGTCCACTGTGGCTGTGTCGGTGGTCTGGGCCTGGATCTACAACCCGCAGTACGGGCTGATGAACGTGCTGTTGCGGGCGCTGGGGCTGCCACCCTCAAACTGGCTGGTGGATCCGAAGTGGGCGATGCCCGCTATCATCATCATGAGCATCTGGAAGAATCTCGGCTACCACATGGTGATCTTTCTCACCGGCCTGCAGGATATTCCCGACATCCTCTACGAAGCCGCGCGCATCGACGGCGCTTCCGGATGGGACCTGTTCCGCAGCATCACCTGGCCGCTGTTGCGACCCACCACCGGCTTTGTGCTGATTACCAACACCATCTTTTCCTTCCAGGTGTTTGGCCCCGTGTATGTGATGACCAAGGGCGGCCCCATGCGCAGCACGACGGTGGCCCTCTACTACCTCTACCAGCGTGCCTTCGAGTTCCGTGAAATGGGCTATGCCTCGGCCGTGGCCTGGGTTCTCTTTCTGATCATTCTCGTGTTCAGCATCTTGCAGGCCAGGTACACCAGCAAAGGAGTCGAGCCCCTATGACCCTCCAGAAGCGTGACCGGCAGCCCTGGCTGATGCGCTTGCTGCGGTTGGCAGGCAGGCTGCTCATGTATCTCATCCTCCTGGTCGGGGCGGTGACGATGCTGGTCCCGTTCCTCTGGATGTTGTCTTCTGCGCTCAAGCCGGAGGCGCAGGTATTTGTGCTTCCCCCACGCCTGATACCCGAGCCGGTTGTCTGGGAGAACCTGCGCGTCGCCTGGAACGCGATCCCCATGGCCCGCTACTATCTCAACAGCATCTGGATTGCGGTCGCCGCGGCCGCCGGGCAGTTGGTGACCAGCATCCTGGCCGCTTATGTCTTTGCTCGCCTGGAGCTGCCCGGCAAGAACACCCTTTTCATGCTGTTCCTGGCCACCATGATGATCCCCAGCCAGGTGACCATGATCCCCCTCTTCTTGATTCTGCGCACCTTCAAGTGGATTGACACGTACCAGGGAGTCGTTGTGCCGGCCTGGTTTCACCCGTTTGGGATCTTTTTGTTGCGGCAGTTCTTCCTGTCCCTGCCACGAGAGCTGGAGGACGCGGCACGCATCGACGGTTGCTCGCGGCTTGGGATCCTGTACCGGATTGTGCTGCCCCTGGCCCGGCCCGTCCTGAGCACCCTGGCCGTCTTTATCTTCATGTTCCAGTGGAACAACTTTTTGTGGCCACTGATCGTCCTCAACACGCCCAGCAAGTACACGCTGCCCATCGGCCTGGCCATGCTGCGCTCGGAAATCGATACGCAGTGGTCCATTCTGATGGCAGCTACCCTGATCAGCACCGTTCCGGTGATCCTTATCTTCTTGCTCGCCCAGAAGCAGATTGTCAAGAGCGTCACCATGACCGGCCTCAAGATGTAGCGGCTCATTATCGATGGAGGGAGGTGGTGCCTTCTACCGCAACCGGATCGCCGCAGATTGTATCAAATCACGGAAGATTGGAGAGGAGAAGAAGCAAAGATGAAGAAACTCTGTTCCGCATTACTGATCCTGGTGCTACTGGCAACGCTGGTCGGTGCTTGCGCACCGGCGGCTACGCCCACACCCGTACCGCCCACGCCCAAACCGGCGCCGACGTCCACGCCGGCACCACCCACGGCGGTGCCCCCGACACCGGTGCCTCCCCCACCTACACCAAAGCCACCCGTAACCCTGACCCTGTGGCACGCCTACAGCAGCACCACCGGCAAGGCGTTCGAGGCATTGGTCGCCGACTTTAACGCCACACACCCGAACATCACCATCGAGCCATCCTATGGTGGTGATCTGTGGACCATGCGCGACAAGCTCCTGACGGCCATCGCCGGCAATGCCGCTCCGGACGTTTGCCAGATCGACCAGTTCTGGTGTGCTGAGCTGGCCGATGCCAAATCCATTGTCAAGATGGCCGACCTGGTCGCCCAGGACCCCGACTATAACGCCGCGGACCTGTACGACAAGGCGCTCGAGACTGGCACATACAAGGGTGAGCTCTGGACCATGCCGTTCTCCTTCAGCAACATCGTCCTGTACTACAACAAGGCGCTGTTCAAAGAGGCCGGCCTGGATCCGGAAAAGCCGCCCACAACCTGGGATGAGCTGGTAGAGTACGGCAAAAAGCTCACCGTGGACAAAAATGGTGATGGCACCCCCGACCAGTGGGGCCTCTCGTTTGTGCTCAAGGCTGATCAGGGTGGCGTTTACTACTGGCTGGCTTCTCTCTGGCAGGCCGGTGGCGTCTTGTTCAACGACGATTTTACCAAGTCCAGGTTCAACGAACAGCCGGGCGTGGAAGCTCTGCAGTACTGGATTGACCTGGTGCACAAACACAAGATCGTGCCGTTGGCACCGCCAGACGCGGGCTTTCAGAATGGCCTGATCGCCATGACCTGGGCTTCAACTTCCAGCCTGACCCGCTACATCGGCATGTTGAAGGAGAACCTGGGCGTGGCCTTTATGCCCAAGGGCAAGGAGATGGCAACCGGCGTCGGTGGCGCGAACCTGGCCATCATGGCCAACGCCAAGGACAAAGAGGCTGCCTACGAGTTCGTGCAGTGGATGACCAGCGCCGAGACCAACCTGAAGTGGAGCACGACCACCGGCTACAACCCGCTGCGCAAGTCCGTGGTGGAATCCGCTGCCTACAAGGAATATCTGGCCAAAGAGCCGCGCGCTCAAGTGATCATTGACCAGATGCCCTATGCCATCGTTCGCCCGAACATCGTGGCCTATTCCGCCGGGTCGCGTGAAATCGGCCTGGCAGTAGAAGAGGCGGTGTTTGGCAACCTGGATCCCAAGCAAGCTCTGGACGCTGCCGCCGTCAAAGTCGACGCAATGCTGAAGTAGCAGCACGATCCTGACCTACCTGGCGAGCGGCGACCCGTGAGCGCCGCTCGCCACCCTGCAATCTTGCCGAGAAGGACAGAACGATGCCGGATTCCGCCAACCGTACAAAGCCTGCCTGGCCTCTGGGTGTCACTTCGATGATGTTCTGGACTGGCACCGTGGAACAGGCCCTGCCCAAGGCTGCACAGATGGGCTATGACGCCGTGGAGATCTGGGCCGAGCACTTGTGGCGTGCCCCTGAGGACCCTGCGCGCGTTGGCCGTGCCTTGCGTCACAATGGCCTGCGCTGCACGGTACACTGCCCGATCATGGATCTGAACATCACCTCCCCGAACCATGGCATCCGGGCCGAATCACTGCGCCAGATGCGCACGTCCGTTGAGCTGACCCACGACCTGGCCTCGGAACTGCTCGTGCTGCACCCGGGCGCTCTCTATTCCGGCCACGATTCCCTCGATGAGTACTGGCGGGTACAGCTTGAGGCATTCGAGAACCTGGTGCGCTATGCCCGAGACCTGCAGGTCCGCGTGGCCGTTGAAAACATGGACTTTCAGAGCAAGAAGGAGCCGGTCAAGAGCCCCGCGGACATCCAGCGTATTCGTGACCACTTTGCCCCGGGCGAGCTGGGCTTTGTGCTGGACACCACTCATCTGGGCACGACTGAGCGCGTCCTGGCCTTTGTGGAGGCGATGGACGACATCCACCATGTGCACTTGAGCGACGCCGAGGTGGTCTCTGCGGACAAGGTGCGCACCCATCTGCGCCTGGGCGAGGGCAATCTCGACCTCCAGCGCGTAGTCGCCGCCATCCTGCCGCGGCTGCGGGGCATTCTCTCTCTGGAGACTTTTGTCGCCCCGGGCAACGACCACTTGATCCTGGCTCAAAAAGAGTATCTGGACAGCTTGCTCCGCAACCTGCCCTGATGGATTGATCCGCCCAGTACTCAAAAACGCCTCCGCCGGTTAGGCGGAGGCGTTTTTGAGTCTCATTCTACGGCTCTAGCTCACCCTCTCCAGTGCAGCCTTGATGTCTTGCAGGAACTTGGCAACGGAGACGCCCTCCAGGATACGGTGATCTGCCGAGCAGGTCAGCACCATGATCGGTCGGATATGAATGCCGTCGTCAATCACCACTGGCCGCTTGACAATCGACCCCACCGCCAGGATGGCCGCTTCGGGTGGGTTGATGATGGCTCGGAATTGCGGTATGCCGTACATCCCGAGGTTGGTGATGGTGAACGTGCCACCGGTCACTTCATCGACGGTCAGCTTGCCCGCCCGTGCGCGCTTGGCCAGATCCTTGATCTGGGTATCGATATCGTCCAGCAGCTTGGTGTTTGCCCCTTTGACCACGGGAACGATCAGGCCGTCCGGCGTGTCGGCGGCCACGCCGATGTTGATTGGTTCCAGCAGCATAACCTTGTCGCCGTTCAGGGTGGAGTTGACCAGGGGATGCTTGCGGAGAACGCGCGACACGACATGCACGAGCAGGGCCGTGAACGAGGCGCCTTGGCGCGCATCTTCCGCCGCAGTCATGTCCACTTCTATCGTTAGCGCAATGTGCGGCGCTTGCTGGAAACTCTGCTGCATGCGATTGGCGATGATGCGCCGGCGTCCAACCAGCTGGATGGATCTGGCGGCAGTGGACACGGGCGTTACAGCCGGAGCCTCGGCCGTCACGGCTGGAGCGGGAGCGGGCACCGCAGCGAGGCGTTCGGCGGCCTGCAAAACGTCGGCCTTGGTGATCACGCCACTTGGACCCGTGCCCACAACCTGTCCCAGCTCTAGCCCCTTCTCTTTGGCGATCCTTCGTGCCACTGGGGTAGCCGCCAGTCTGCCTGGTGTCGGCACTACGGCCTCGGCTGCGGCCGGTGCTTCGGCAATGGGCGTCGCGGCAGGTGGCGAAACCTGCGCTGTGGGCACAGCGGCCGCCTTGGACTCGGCTGGCACTGGAAGCTCTTCGTCTGGCTCAGTGATATAGGCGATGACCTGCGCTACGGGCACCACCTCGTTCGGGCCAGCCTTAATGCTCTTTAGAATGCCCGACGCGGGTGCTTCGACGTCCATGTTGGCCTTGTCAGTCATCACTTCCAGCAGCGGCTCTCCCTGCTTGACCGCTTCTCCCTCTTTGTAGTACCAGCGCACGACTGTGCCTGTTTCCTGTGCCATGCCAGTGTTGGGCATGATTACCTCGGTGGCCATTGGACACCTCCTCCGCGCTTGGCAGGTCTGGCTCCCAAGATCTGTCCCACCGCGCCAGCGATTTGAGCTTGGCCGCAGCAGTCACGAACCCTTGGCTCAGACCGCCGCATCTCGGAGTTATTTGTAAAGCATCAGTTCACGCACCGCGGCCGTGATCGTCTCTTCCTGGGGAACCGTGTTGCGTTCCAGGGTGCGGTTGTAGGGAATCGGAATATCCAGGCCAGCGAGCCTTCGCACCGGGGCATTCAGATACGCAAAGGCCGGCCCCTCGCTGATCATCGCCGCAATCTCCGCTCCGAATCCGCCTGTCTTGCACGCCTCGTGCACGATGAGCACGCGTCCGGTGTTGATAACCGATTGCGTAATCGTCTCTGCATCGTAGGGCTTGAGCGTGCGCGGGTCCACCATCTCGACTTCGATGCCCTCCTTAGCCAGTTTCTCGGCTGCCTGCAGTGACCGTGTCACCATGACCCCTGTGGCGACGATGGTCAGGTCCTTTCCTGTGCGCTTGACCTCTGCTACACTGAGCGGAACGGTGTAGGGCTCCTCAGGCACCGGACCTTTGACCTTGTAAAGTAGCTTATGCTCTACAAAGATCACCGGGTTGTCATCCCGGATCGAGGCGATCAGCAGACCCTTTGCGTCGTAGGGTGTGCTGGGCATGACCACTTTGAGCCCCGGAACGTGCACAAACCAGGCTTCCAGGCTCTGCGAATGTTGGCCGGCAGCGCCGGTGCCCGACCCGGCCGGCGTGCGCAGGACCATCGGTACTTTGGCCTTGCCGCCGAACATGAAGCGGGTCTTGGCTGCCTGGTTCACCAGCTGCTCCATGGCCAGCGTGGTGAAATCCATGAACATGATCTCCGCCACTGGGTGCATGCCAATCAGTCCTGCGCCGGCAGCGGCCCCGGCGATAACCGCTTCGGAGATTGGCGTGTCGCGCACACGTTCCGGGCCAAATTCCTGCAGCAGACCCTGGGTGACACCGAACGCTCCCCCGTACACACCGAGGTCCTCGCCCATCAGAAATACCTTGGGGTCGCGCTGCATTTCCTGGCGTAATGCTTCGCGGATTGCTTCGGCGTAGGTGATCTCCCGCATCAGGCATACACCCCTTCGGCGATCTCCTCAACCTTCGGCTCTGGGCTGCCTTCGGCGAAGGCCAACGCTTCTTCAATCAACGCCTGCGCTTCTTTGTGGATCTCTTGTGATTGTTTCTCAGTGATGATGCCTTCCTGAATCAGATAGGCCGCAAAGCGGGCAATGGGATCCTGCTTTTTCCAAGCTGTGACTTCCTCGCGGGTGCGGTACTTTTCCTGGTCGCTCTTCGAGTGGCCCTTCCAGCGATAAGTCTTGCATTCGATCAGCGATGGTCCCTTGCCAGCCCGCGCCCTTTCTGTCGCTTTGCCTACTGCGTTGTACACGGCTAGGACATCGTTGCCATCCACCACCTCGCTTGGAATCGCATAGGCGCAGGCGCGGGTGGCAATGTCCTTCGTAGGGAAAGCACGGGCTACGGACATGGACATCGCGTACTGGTTGTTCTCGCAGACATAGACCACTGGCAGGGTCCATATCGCGGCCAGGTTCATTGCCTCGTGAAAGATACCCAGGTTCGCCGCACCATCGCCAAAGAAACCCAGGACAACCTGGCTGGATCCACACAACTTGACGCCCAGTGCCGCGCCGCAGGCGGTGGGGATACCCCCCCCCACCACGCCCGTCGCGCCCAGATTGCCGGACGAGACATCGGCAATGTGCATCGAGCCACCGCGCCCGCGGCAGTAGCCGGTCTCTTTGCCCAAAAACTCGGCCATCATCAGTTTCAGATCGCCGCCCTTCGCGATGCAATGTCCATGGCCGCGGTGCGTGCTCGTGATATAGTCGTCAGGTCGCAATGTGGCGATGGCCCCTACTGCCGTTGCCTCCTCCCCGATTGAGAGGTGCATCGTGCCGTGAACTTTGCCCAGGGCAAAGAGCTGGTCCGCCTTCTGTTCAAAGGCACGGATCTTGCACATCTTGCTGAACATTGCTACCAACTGATTGCTTTGGTGCGCTACCACGCTCACCTTAATCCTTCCCACCCGCAGAACCAGAACGACGTGGCACCGCCACATGAGTATGTGGGTGGGCTGCCATGCACTTGATACACGCAACACGTGCAGCGACCCTGCCAACCCGCCACATAGTCTGCGAGGAGCGTTCGACAAACGCCCAGATTCCTGTCGATTGCCTCCGCAGCTTCCCTCCATCGAGGTCGGATGTCAGGATTCGCTGGCTGCTTCATCCGAAAGCCGAAGGACCTCCCGCACTGCCGTATCATCGGTCACCAGAATGTCTACATATTCACCTCGCAGGGCCCCAAGAATTGCACGTGCCTTCTCCTTCCGCCCGGCGACCGCCACTACGGACTTGATCCGACGGATTGAGGCTAGATCCAGACCCACCAACCGCTGATGAAGCTCCAGATCCAAAACACGACCGTGGACGTCAAAGTAGTACCCACAGATGTCGCCAACTGCACCCGCTTGCACAATCGCCTGCAAGTCGTCGCTCGAGAGAAGCCCGGCACGGACAAAACCACTTGCCTGCGGATCAGCTGAACCGATACCTACGAGCGCCACGTCGGCCCGACTGGCGAGAGCTAGCACTTCACGCACGTTCCGCTCTCGCATCAGAGCCTCGTGTGCCAAGGTGCTTTCTACATAATTAGGGGCAGGCAGATAGCGGAATGTTCCCCTAACCGCCTCTGCTAGGCGACGAGCCAGCTCCGTGCCATCGATTCGGATCATAGACTGGTTACTAGTGGCGAGACCACCGATCATCTGCACGATTTGGGCGCCGTCGACCTCAGTAGGCCGCAAAGAGTTCAAGGTCTCGCACACCGCAGTGCCCCAACCTATAGCCACTATTATATGCGCGTGCAAGAGATCGCGCAGCCGCTCGGCAGCCAAGGCGCCTAAGCCTCGCAGAATCATGTCCGTGCTTTGGTTGCCACTTAGCAACACATGGGCTTCCCGCAGACGGAATCGATCCCTCAGTTCAGTCTCCAGAGATGGTACTGTAGGAAACCGGGGACGCACTCGGACCTCAACGATGTGCCGGCGGCGGGCTTCAGAAAGCAGACGCGACACGTATGAACGCGAGATACCAAGACGACGAGCTACCTCTTCTTGTGATAGGCTCAGTTCGTAGTACAGCTGGGCCACCTGAACAAGTAGATGCTCGCGGCCTTCACCCAGTTCTGGCATCGTCCCCTCACTAACAGAAATGAGGGCTGCTGGCTTCGTCGCACAAACCATCGCCGGCAGCCCAGAAAAGAACCACACTAGCCCACATCGTCGACGTCAAGTCTCTCGCACCACGGACGGGGCACAACCGGGCACAGCCCAGCTGACCAGATTTTCGAGTCACAGTCCAGCGTCCGCATGCCGCAGTTTGGCCCGAGCCAAGGCATCTCGAACAGGATCGTCAGATCGACCTTGGCCAAGCGGGATACTCACGCAATATCATGCTCACCTTAGCCGAACGTAACCGCCGGCTCTTCATCCTCAGACTTGAAACATTATAGAAGCAGCCTCAGCGCTCTGCCGCATATTCGCCCTCCAACACCCTAATAAGCATATCTTCCTTGATTGGGTATATGGGCTTGTCCTCGACGCATATGTATCCCGGCAACTGAGCTGTGGTCTGGCCGTCGAATCTAATGACCATATGCCCGAGCTCGCGGATGTTCTCGTTCGCCAGTTCACCAACAGCGGTCACCCTGTATCGCTGACCTCCGATGACCACGTAGTCACCAACTCGCACGTCCGCACGTAATTCACTCGGTTCATGTATGATGGAAACCTCAGCGAGTTCAGGGGGGGCACCGAGTTTGAAAAAGACCAGAATCCGGTGCTCCATGAACAATGACATGGACAGCCCGATGGCAACAACTCGCATCTCCTACTTCACGTCACTCGCGACCTGAGTATCCTCCATCTTGCCCCGCTTTGTCGATTAAGGTGAGACCAATCGCCGTCAGCCGACTGGGGTCAATCCTCGATCAGGGCCACATCCTCTAGTCGGATCCCGGACACGAACAGCTCCTTCTTGATCTGCCAGAAGGCCGGCCCGGAAGGCTGATTGGGTTTGGTGTTGACCGTTAGTACCCCTTTCATCGGGTATACGGCCACTCTGGCTGTTCCGGCGCAGTCGATGACTGCAACCGCCATCTGATCCCAAGCAACTCGAGAGACGAAACCATCATAGGGCGTTCCGCCAGTGAGTTCGGCGATCTTCTTCGCGACCGGATGAATCCCGCCTGGCACACACGAGTAAATGATGTCTCGGCCAGGCTTGGGCTCGATAATTAGCGGCCCACCCCACCCGCTTGCACCGTGTGCGATCCTGACCTTCCGATATTTCTTGTGCTCTTCAGACATGCCGCATACCTCCGACCTGTGGTCTGGTAGGGGGCGGCTTCCTCACGTAGGAAGCCGCCCCCTACAGCCCCCTACATTGTATCAGAACTTCATGCCCAAGCCAAACAGCCAGCCGACAAGAACTGCTGCCGGCCCGGTGATCACCCGTGAGAAGAGCACCGCCGGGACACCTATCTCAACTGTCTCAGGCTCAGCTTCAGCCAGCGACAAAGCGACGGCGGTAAAGTCCTGGCCCAACTGGGCAATGACAGCATAGAATGCTGGCATGGCCATTGCTGGAGAGATCTTGCCTTCCCCAATCTGTACTCCGATCACTGTCGCCAGTATCTGAGCAATCACTGCTCCTGGTGCCACGAATGGTGAGGTAATCGGGAAGCTCAGAATGATCGACATGAGCAACAGTCCCCAGATATTTCCAGCCAGCGGGGTCAGAATGTTTGCGAGGACCTTGCCAATGCCACTGCTGGTGATGATACCAATCAGCAGGGACACAAATGCCATGAAAGGCAAGACGTTATTGTAGACCTGTCCGATGGCGAGGCGCCCAGCCTCATAGAGTGTGGCGACGACCTTACCAGCGCCACGGCCCACGTTTTCCAGAAGCTTCATTAGCCTTTCCATTATTGTCCTCCCTGCGCTCTCTTCCGACGAGCCATAAGGAAGATAGTGAAGTACTCTGTTACGACACCTCGCATCAGAGCCACTACCACCCCTGACAGTGCATATCGTAGAGCCAACTCACCTGTGCCCAGGCCGAGCTTCTCAAATCCCGCGGCGATTCCAAGCCATACAAAAAGCTCGGACGGGTTGATGTGCGGAAACAGTCCGGTCCCCGGGTGCATCCACGCTACGGCCGCATCCCAATACGCAGGCTTCTGTTCCTCTGGTAAGAACCGGCCTGGCGTGCAGAACAACGGGTTGCTCAGCAAAAAGTCACCGACGACCGGCATTATCGCATAACGAATTAGCCAGTACTGGGGCCCCTTTCCACCCCCCTTTGCGAACAGGCGGTTTGCCCGATCCTGTCCGATCAATGTGACGATCGCGTTGATTGCGGTCATCAGACAGATGAGCAGGGGGACAATCCCAACGACAAGACTGGCGAATACATTGCCACTCGCGCGGAAAAGCCCAACGAAACCCTCTGCAAACTTCGCAGCAGCAGCCACCTCTACCCTCCTTTTGGATTTCTCTCCTGCATGTCACACAGTCTGCGATCCAGGTCCAACATAAAAGCGCCCGGCACGAAGGCCGGTAGGTTAGCCGTCGGGCTTCGCCACCTCCTTTCTGTCTATACCCGGTGTTTCCTCATTGACATTGGCCCGCCGCCCGGGTATCTTGTTTCTCCGTGTCCACGCCGTCCGTGATATCGGCCTGGATCTTGCGCTTCATCAAGCTCTCAGCCGCCCCAACGAAAGCGCTGCGGAGGCCGGGGGACAGGCCCTCAATATCGCAGTCGGAACGCAGGTCATGTAGCGAACGCCCCACTAGAAGATCAACAGGCTGAGGAACGGCAAAAATAGTCCAGCCTGTTAGCTTCTCCGCGCCTACAATGAGATTGTCGATGTCGACTGCCAAGATGCCATACACTCGGCTGGTTTTGCCGCTCACCCCGATGCCAACGCGTCCGAGCATCTTCAGCTTCTCGATTCTGGCCCGTAGCCGACGCGTCTGCCAATAGGTAAGAAGTCCTTGCAGGACCCAAGACAGAACAAATACAATTGCTACTGGAAGAACACTTCCGTCCATGTTGCCTCGCTATCCTGTTGTAGTCACCCTAGCCCGCACCACACAATCCCAAGCCACGGGATTTCGCTGCGTACCAGCAGAAACCAAGTTCTGCACCAGACTCAGTCCTGGCCATCGATACGGACGATGTCTAGGCCACTGGTCCTGACACCGGACACAAACATGGACTCCGTTACAGCAGCCAGCAAAGAGCCACTGGGCTCCGTCGGGAGCATGCTCACAACTGGCACTCCCTGCCTGATCCACGAACTCACTAGTTCCATGTCGTCCGAGTCAATGACCACGGCGATAGTCTGTTCTACCGGTGCCTGCAATGCTAAGCCATCAAACAGCGTGGCCCCAGTAACGTCCGCGATGTAGCGGGCGCAACCGTGACTGCGGGCGCGTGTAAGGGATACTACCAGGTCCCTTCCTGATACCGGCTCAATGATAACGGGCCCACCCCAGCCACCCGGGCCATGTGTTATCTTGGCCTTACTGTAGACCCTTTTGTCGGTCAGCTTCTGAATAACTCCCTCGGTTTGCAATACCTCTATGAGAACCCGTCGGGGTCGGCGGGGCCCATCCCATTCCACCAGGAATACTCCCAGCCAGGAACCCAAAACAAGCCTCCCGTCGAGAACTGGAATCGTCGTCGAGTTCCCGAAAAGGCTTACCTTAACGTGTTCGGCAGTGTTGAAGTGCTTGTAATCACACTTCTGGGGCACGAGCTCGGAGAGCGTCTGGATGATCTCGCGAGGCAGTACAGCGAACTCATTCTCGTTCAGCGTTACACAGGCCGAGGCATGTGGCACAAACACGAAGCATAGGCCGTTCTTCACAGCGCCATGATCTACGCACGCCTGGACTCTGGAAGTAATATCTACCATC
>JAEAMF010001750.1_pt1 | contig 14206 bp, 12 predicted proteins | sample 8958721 | NCBI WGS metagenome assembly JAEAMF01 (sample SAMN16933255, study PRJNA681124) | bioreactor sludge metagenome | isolation source: anaerobic bioreactor treating anionic surfactant - SDBS | place: India: Bengaluru | collected 2019-02-28
CGACCTGGCCCCACTGGCGCACATGGCACTGGTGCTGATCGGACTGGGCGAAGCGAATTTCCGCGCTCAGCGCATGAGCGGTGCGGATGCCTTGCGGCGCGCCGGGCTTGAGTCCGTGGTGCTGCAGGCGAAGGAGGGCGTTGCCCTGCTCAACGGCACGAGCCTGATGACCGCCATCGGCTGCCTGGCCGCCGACCGTGCCGGGCAGCTGCTGCAGACGGTGGACGTTGCCGCAGCGCTCAGTCTGGAGGCGCTCAACGGCACGACCCGCGCCTTTGATGCGCGGCTTCATGCCCTGCGCCCCCACCCCGGCCAGGTGGCCTGCGCCGCGCACATGCGCGCCCTGCTGGAACGCAGTGAATGCGTCCGCGGGCAGGGCAGCGCCAATGTGCAGGATGCCTACACCCTGCGCTGCATCCCGCAGGTACACGGGGCGGTGCGCGATGCGCTGGCCCATGTACAAAAGGTGCTGCACATCGAGCTGAACGCGGTCACGGACAATCCGCTGATCTTTCGCGACGGGGAAAATGACATCGCCATTTCCGGCGGCAACTTTCACGGCGAGCCAGTGGCGCTGGCGATGGACTATTTGGGCCTTGCCCTGACCGACCTGGGCAACATATGCGAGAGGCGCATCGCCCGTTTGCTCGATGCGGCCAGCAATGGCGGGGTGCTGCCGCCATTCCTGGCCGAGCACGGCGGGTTGCATTCTGGCTTCATGATGGTACAATATACCGCCGCGGCGCTGGCATCCGAGAACAAAGTCCTGGCTCATCCGGCCAGCGCGGACTCGATTCCAACCTCGGCCAACACCGAGGACCACGTCAGCATGGGCACCACCGCGGCGCGAAAAGCGGAACAGATCGTCACGCACGTGGAAACCATCGTCGCGCTGGAGCTGCTCTGTGCCGCTCAGGGTGTGGATTTCCGGCGGCGCAAGCAGCCGGCCCCGCGGCTGGGCCGTGGCACGCAACGAGCGTTTGAGGTCATCCGCGAACGGGTGCCCTTCCTCACCGCCGACGAGGTGATGTATCCGCACATCGAGAATGTCAGGCGGCTGGTGCAGGCGGGGCAGATTGCCGCAGCCGCAGAGCGGGCGCTGTCCGACGGCTGAAGTAGGACGGACTCCCAGTAGGACAAACTGTCAGTTTGTCCCCGAGTAGGGCAAACTTTAGTTTGTCCGAAGCGGGATACCAAGATCCTCACATCCTTGCCAGGCGGTGGAGATGACCGCATTGTTTAGTTTCGACATAGACAAGTCAGATACGGATTCTGGGGCACGCGTTGGGACGCTGCGCACACCGCACGGCGACATCCCGACGCCGGTTTTCGCCCCGGTCGGCACACAGGCCACGGTCAAAACACTCAGCCCCGACGAGCTGACCGAGCTGGGCGCCAGGCTCATTCTGGCCAACACCTACCACCTCTACCTGCGCCCGGGCGCCGACCTGGTCGCGCGCTTTGGTGGCCTGCATCACTTTATGGGCTGGTCCGGACCGATCCTCACCGACAGCGGCGGTTTTCAGGTGTTCAGTCTCGAAAGCCTGCGCAAGGTCAGCGATGACGGGGTGGTCTTTCGCTCGCACATTGACGGATCGGAGCACTTTTTCTCACCCGAGAGATCCATCGAAATCCAGGAAAAGCTGGGGGCGGATATCATCATGGCCCTCGACGAGTGCCCCGACCCCATGGACTATGCATACAACCAGGTGGCGCTGGGGCGCACCCACCGCTGGGCGGAACGTTGTCTGCGCGCGCACGCCCGCCCCGACCAGGCCCTGTTCGGCATCCTGCAGGGCGGCATCTTCCCCGACCTGCGTGCGGAAAGCGCCCGGTTTCTGACCGCGCTCGATCTCCCCGGCTACGCGCTGGGCGGCCTCAGCGTCGGCGAGCCGAAGGAAAAGACCTGGCAGGTATTGGATTTTACCGTGCCACTGTTGCCGCAGAACAAGCCGCGCTACCTGATGGGTGTGGGCTCGCCCGAAGACCTGCTCGAGGGCGTCGAGCGCGGCATCGACATTTTTGATTGCGCTCTGCCGACACGCCTGGCGCGCAACGGGGCCCTTTTCACCTTAAATGGGCGAATCAACCTGCGCAAGGCCGAGTTCGCCGCGGCCGAGGCGCCGGTAGAAAAGGGCTGCACCTGCTACACCTGCCGCCACTTTTCCCTGGCCTACCTCCATCACCTGTACAAGGCGGAGGAGATCCTGGGCCTGCGCCTGAACACGATCCACAACGTGCACTTTTTGCTCGAGCTGATGCGGCGCATCCGGGCCGCCCTGCAGTCAGGCACGTTCGCACAGCTCAAGACGGAATTCCTGGCCCACTATGTGCCCGTGCAGGACGAAGCGCAGCGACGAGACAACCTGACCCAGCGGCGCGGCAAGCCGGGGCACAGGCACGGCCAGACCAAAAACTGAGAACGAAGGGGCATCGATGAACATCCTGCAAGCACTCATCCTGGGCATCGTCCAGGGAGCTACGGAATTCATTCCCGTCAGCAGCTCCGGGCACCTGGTCCTGGTACCGTGGCTTCTGGGGTGGCCGAGTCCCGGCCTGACGTTCGATACCATCTTGCACCTGGGCACCCTGCTGGCCGTAGCGGCCGTCTTCTGGCGCGATTTTTTGGCTCTGGTGACAGCCTGGCTACGCAGCGTACCCGCGCTTCTAGGGCGCGTAATGCGGACCCCGTCAGAGCGGGGCGGAGTTCCGGCGCCGGCCCAGGCGTCGCCGATCTCCCCTGATGCCCGGCTGGCGTGGTGGATCATCCTGAGCACGATCCCGGCCGCACTGATGGGCGTGTTGTGGGAGGACCAGTTCGAAGCCCTGTTCAACAGCCCCATCCACGTTGCCGTGTTCTTGCTGGTGACCGGCGTGTGGCTGGTACTGGCCGAGCGCCTGGGGCGCAAGCAAGGCCTGGCGGAGGACCTGAAGTGGTCGCAGGCGCTGTTGGTCGGCCTGGCTCAGGGCTGCGCCATCGCCCCGGGCATCTCGCGTTCGGGAGCCACGATCGGCGCCGGGCTGCTGCTGGGGCTGCGCCGCGAGGCGGCGACTCGCTTCTCCTTCCTGCTATCTGCGCCCATTATCCTGGGCACCGGCCTGCTGCAGATCAAAAAGCTGGTGGAAGCAGGCGGCCTGGGTGCCAACCTGGCCACTCTGGCCCTGGGCTTCCTGGCCGCCTTTCTCAGCGGATATGCCTGCATCCGCTTCCTGTTGAACTATGTCCGCAATCGCAATCTTTCGGTCTTTGCCATCTACTGCTGGCTGGCAGGTCTGCTGGCGATCGTCGTCTACCTGACCAGGTAGCGCAGCGAGACGGCTGGTATTATGTCCACTATTGCAGACAACCTGGTGAATCGACATGTCGCACACCCCTGTACGGCGGACTGACAGTCCGCCCTACACGCAAGCCGTGCCGGTACGGCGGGCTGACAGCCCGCCCTGCGCGCAAGCCGGTTCCCTTCCCGCAACCGGGAAGGGTCGCTGGCTGGCGACCTGGCTGTGCCTGGCCACACTCCTGCTGGCCTCCTGTGCCCGGCCGCAACTGGCCGCAACGCCTGCGCCGGTCGTCCTGCACCTTGCCGGCTCGACCTCGATGCAGCCCTTGCTGCATGACCTGAGCGCGGCCTACTCCCAACGGTATCCGAGCGTCAGCTTTGACTTTGCCGCCATGGGCTCAACGGCGGGTCTCGAGGTCCTGCAGCGCGGCGGCGCGGACCTGGCTCTGGTGTCGAGAGAGCTGCTGTCGGATGAGGAGATCGACACCTCCAGCGGCAAGACCTTGCTGGCCCACACCGCCATCGCCGGAGATGCCATCGCCGTCATCGTGAACGAGAGGAATCCATTGCGCACGCTGGGCCTGCACGAGTTGCGCAAGATCTTTGCCGGGCAGGCCTCACACTGGGTCGAGCTCGGCGGGCCGGACATGGAGATCACCGTGGTCAGCCGCGAGGATGGCTCGGCTACCCGCGATGTCTTTGAGGCGCTGACGATGAACGGCCGCGGGGTCACCTCCATGGCGTTGATCATGCCCGGCAGCCAGGCCGTGGCGGAGTATGTGGCCGCACACGAGGGCGCCATCGGCTATGTGTCCATCGGCTATGTGGGGGCCGGTGTCGCTGCCCTGGCGCTGGAAGGCGTCCAGCCGGGCCGGGAAACGATCGAGAGCGGCACCTACGCGATCACCCGCCCTTTCCTGCTGGTCAGTGTCCCCGATCCGGCTCCGGAAGTCACGGCGTTCGTGCAGTTCGTGCGCAGCCCGGCCGGGCAGGCCATTGTGGGACGCACCTATGGGCGGAGCCAGTAGCGGCATCCGGCGCTACCTCACCCCATCGCCGCCACCTGCGGGGCCGGTGCGCGACCACAGAGCGATACGATAGGGGAATAACTCGGCGCGCATGACCCCCTGTTGCACTGCCGGGTCGTTACGCACCACCTCGGCTGCCGCTCCCTCGGACTCGGCGACAAAGACGACGATGCCGAAGGCACTGTCGTCATCATTGAGGGTCCGGCCGGCCATCAGGACGATACCCTGCGCAGTCAGCCTCTGCAGGTACACGAAGTGTTCGTCGACGATCCTCGATTCTTGCTCCGTTGGCCCCGCAGCAAGCATGCCCGCACGCGTGGGCTGAATGCGATAGAGGTACTGTTGCATTCTTCTCCTCACCTGGTTCCCTTCAAGAGGACGGGTTGCTACCTTCGCTGAGCTGCATCGTCCGCAAATCGCTGCACAAGTTTGAGTAGATAGCTGGCTCTGCCGGCGACCTCGCTACCGGCGGCACGCGCCAGCTCCTCCAGGGCCGGCTGCAGAGGTAAGAGCCGGCGCAAGCGCTCCAGGTCATCGCTCTCGCGCACCAGGAAGAGGAGTACCCCGTCGACCACATCGGCATCAAGCTGCAAGTACGGAGTGACCTGATCGGGCTCGCCCCGTTCCAGGTGATGCGCCACGAGACTCTGCGCCGCATAACGGCGCACGGAAAGCTCCGTAGCGGTCATACAGTGAGCCATCCAGGCGCACAGGTCCTCGTACTCGCGCTCACTCAGGAAGCGCCGGACCTGGGACGGCGTCAACCGTGTCAGCACTTCTTCATCCTCGCTACCATTGACCAGATACTCATACGACTGGTCATATTGATAGAAGGTACCACAGATGGGGCAGCGACGGACATGATGGCGCTCTTTGTCGTAGGTGGTCGTGTCCTCCACTGGCGCCAGGCGTGAAGCCGCGATGGGCAACGGGCGGGCCAGCTCATCCCACCCCCATTTTGAGAAGGATGTCTCCACATCTTGCAGCGCACTGCAGATCTCGCACTCGGCTATGGTGATCCGGCCGCTATGGGAATCAGACACTCTCGGCAATACCTCGCAATCGCTTTCTGTTGGGACGCCGTCCTGACATCGCCCGGTTAGCAGATGTGCACTATCCGCTATAGAGTGCCGCACGTGCCCTTTTCGGTATGCCCGTCCCATTGCACGCAGTACAGCCCCGCCGGGCGCAATTCGGCAACCACGCATGCCGTATAGTCAAACCCGCGGTGCAGAACCAACTCGGTGTCCACATTCCTCAAGACCAGTGGCAACATCATTGTATAGACGCCGCCATGCGATACGCACACAACTTCGGTCTCTGTCTCCCGATACCGGTCTACCAGGCCCTGGACAAAGGGCTCAAAACGCGCCCGTATGTCGTTCAGGCTCTCTCCCCCTTCAATCCGTTCCTCGCAGCGGCGATGCACCACCCAGGCATCAAACAGATCTTGCCAGAGTCGCCAGCCTTCATCGTCCGCGCGACCCTCCACAATACCACAGTCATATTCACGCAAGGCATCTGTGACCTGGTAGTGCACTCCCAGCCGGTTGGCGAGGATGATGCTGGTCTCGACAGCGCGCAGCAGAGGGCTAGAGTAGATGTGTGCGATAGGGTGGCGTTGCAGCCGATGTGCCATGGCGAGCGCCTGTGCGTGTCCCCTGGTGGTCAGACCATGCTTGAGCCCACGATTCGAGATCTCATGCAACAGATTGGCCTGGCTCTCTCCGTGCCGGGCAAAATGGATGCGCATGGCTCCACTCGATGCTGAAAGGGTCACCGCGCCTGGCGCCCAGCGCTAAGCGGGTACGAGCTCGCCGATAATCGTCTTGCCTGCCAATTCCTCCGCGCTCAGGTTCTGTGCTCGCTCAATGGTCACGCAGTTCTCCTTGAGGCCGCGCAACATGCCAATGGGCGTTGGGTTCTCGTTGCGGCGACCGTACTGCGTGGGGCAGGTGCTGAGCACCTCAATGAAGGAAAAACCGGGGTGTTGCAGCGCCTTCTCGATGGACTTGATGAGCGGCCGGATGTGCCAGACAGAGTAACGTGCAACGTACGTCGCACCGGCGGCGGCGACGAGCCGCGCCAGGTCAAAGGCGGGCTCGGGGTTTCCGGCCGGTGTGGTCAGCGTGTGTGCGCCCTGCGGGGTGGTGGGTGTGACCTGGCCGCCGGTCATACCGTAGATCAAGTTGTTGGCGCAGATGACGGTCATGTCCACGTTGCGCCGTGCGGCGTGGATCAGGTGATTCCCACCGATGGAGGCGATGTCGCCGTCGCCGCCAATGACCACCACTTTGAGCTTGGGGTTGAACAGCTTGGCTCCGGTCGCGAACGCCACCGGCCGGCCGTGGGTCACGTGCAGGGTGTCGGTGTTGTAGTGCGGACTCGGGATCCAGCCGGCACAGCCGATGCCGGACACAAACAGCACCTGCGAGAAATCCAGCCCGAGCTGGTCGATTGCGCGCAGAATGGCCGCCATGAGGATGCCATGCCCGCATCCGGCGCAGAACGGCGTCGGGAACGTCCGCGGTCGCAGGTATTTGCGGATCGATTCGGTCGAGCCTGCTCTCATCCCTACAGCTCCACTTAGTACTCGTGGCGCAGGCTTTCCAGCCTGCGCAGGGGCAGACTGGAAAGTCTGCCCTACTTCGGCTCTTTCTGCATCGCCGCCCAGATCTCCGGTGCGGTGATCACCTCGCCATCCGTCCGGTGATAGCCGGTTGCCTGCGGGATGGCACGCTGCACCTCGCGCAACATCTGGCCCCGGTTCATCTCCGGCACCAGGACCCGCCGCGCCCGTCGGCCCATGGCGGCAACCACGCTCTCCGGGAACGGCCACAGAGTGGTCAGGCGCAGCAATCCGGCCTTGACGCCCGCGGCGCGCGCCTGCCGCACCGCGCCCAGAGCGCTGCGCGCCGTAAAGCCAAAGGCGATCAGCAGGACGTCCAGCTCATCCTCGTCACAGTGGTGGGCATACGTGCGCTCGATCTCATCGCGATGGTTGAGGACCTTGTCCACCAGGCGCCCGACCAGGGTCGCCTGTGCCTGCGGGCTGGACGTGCGGCGATAACCCCACGCATCGTGGGTAGAGCCCGTCACCAGCAGCCGGGCACCCTCGCCAAAGGCAGGCATGGGCGGAACCTCGGCCTCGCCAAAGGGCGCTTCGCTCAGCGTCTTGATGCGCGGAGAGAATGGCACCTCCGGCGGGATGGTCATGTTCTCGCGCAGGTGGCCGACGCCCTCGTCCATCAGCAGGATCACCGGCACGCGAAAGCGGTCGGCCAGATTGAAGGCGCGGATCGTCTCCTCGTAGGTCTCCTGCACCGACCAGGGAGAGATAACGATGATCTCATAGTCGCCGTGCGCGCCCCAGCGCGCCTGCATCACGTCGCCCTGCGCCGGACGGGTGGCCTGGCCGGTGCTGGGCCCGGCGCGCTGCACATCCACCACCACACAGGGCGCCTCGGTGATAATTGCATAGCCAATGTTCTCCAGCATGAGGCTCAGCCCCGGGCCGGAGGTGGCAGTCATCGCACGCGCGCCGGCCCACGAAGCCCCGATCACCGAGGCAATGGAGCCGATCTCGTCCTCCATCTGGATAAAGACACGTCCCGGAAGTTGGGCAAACCGCCGGCAGATGTGCTCCATGATCTCGCTGGCCGGCGTGATGGGATACCCGGCGTAATAGTTGCAGCCGGCAGCGATGGCCCCTTCCGCGCAGGCCTCATCGCCCTGGAAGAAGTAGCGACCCGGTTTGAGAATCGACGGTTGCGAGTTAGCGGTCACAGGTGTTGCATCCCGCATCTTGTATCCTGCATCCTTCACTCCGCCTCATCCACGGTGATCGCCAGGTCCGGGCACAGCAGTTCGCATTGCAGGCACGTGCTGCAATCCTCCGGTTTGGCCACCACGACGGGGTGGAACCCGCGCAGGAAGGTCTCCCTGTCCACGGCAAGCACGTGGCGCGGGCACACCTCCACGCAAATGTGGCAGCCTTTGCACCACTCTGAGTTGACCGTGATGTTGGGCATACGCACCTCATCCCTAATGGCGAAGCAGTGCCATCGACTGCCTTTATTGTAACCCGGCAGTGCAAAAGGGGCAAAAGCCTCCCGCTGCAGGCCCTCCCGAATCCGGCCTGGCACTACCGGGCGTGGCTCACGGCTGTTGGATTGCTGCTGACGAGCACAGAGCACGCGCCCCTGCCGCACGCCACGGCCAGATGGAGTTTGCGGCGGTCTTGCATCTGCGAGGATTGTATAGTATCATTTCGGTATCAAGTTGTCACGGTTGCTGCTTGTCTCTCGAAGCATCCGCACCCCTTTCCTCAGGGCGCTATCAGGGAGGCATCATCATGGAACCACGCGACTTGAGCCAGAGCCTCGCCTCAAGCAAGGGCACAATGGGCCGGCGCAAATTCCTGGTGCGACTGGGAGGACTCGTCGCCTGGCTGATGGCCGGCTGCAGCCCGGGACGAAGCGAGCCGATAGCGACTCCAAACACCCCCACCAACATTCGCCCCAAGCCCACCTTCACATCCCGACCGACGGCCACGCCGGTTCCACCCACATCCACTCCCCGCCCCACGCCCACCGTGCAGCCCACGGCCATACCCACGGCTACCGTAGTTCCCTCGCCAACACCCCTCAGCCTGGAGGGACCTGCCGACATGGCGCTGATCAACGGCAAGGTGATCACGGTAGACAGCGCGGATGCCATCGTCGAGGCATTGACGCTCAAGAATGGCCTCATCCAGGCGAGAGGCACGACGGCCGAGCTGCGCGGTCACATTACCGCCGCGCCTCAGGTTGTGGACCTGCTGGGCAGGGCAGTCACCCCGGGGCTCATCGACTCGCACTGCCACCTGCAACTCATGGGGATGTACAGAACGTACTTCACGCCCTTGATTCCGCCGGAGGTCAGGGCCCTCAGTGACCTGCAGAGCAAGCTGGCTGAGCTGGTGGCCAAGACGCCCAAAGGGCAGTGGATCAAGCCCTACTACCTCACCGCCGGTCAGGGTGTGACGCCCAGGCGACAGGACCTCGATGCAGTTTCGCCCGACCATCCGGTCTGGCTGATGCAGCAAGGCGGCCACTATGGCACGGCCAACAGCCTGGCACTCAAAATAGCCGGCATCACCGCCAGCACAACTGACCCAAGCGGCGGCCTGATCGAACGAGACAGCCAGGGCGATCCGACCGGGGTTCTGTACAACCACCCGGCCATGGACCTGGTGCGCAAGTACATCGAGCAGGTCACAGCAGGCGACGTACGTGGCTACATTGCCTATGGCCAGGAGCTCCTCGCCGCGTGTGGCGTAACGAGCTTCCAGGATAACAACGTACGCGACTTGGATGTTGTCAACACCTACCTGGAGACCGCCCAGCAGGGCAAGATGGCCTTGCACGGCGCGGTCTACTTTACCCTGGAAGGCCCACGGGACCTGAACACTGCCCTGAAGCAGGTCCAGCAAGCTTCGGATCCCTTCATGCGTTTTGCCGGATTCAAGTTCCTGCTGGACGGCCAGGCACCAACCGCCTACTGCCACGAGCCGCACAACGGTGCCACCTGGGATATGCCCGCGTGGGATCCAGCGACTTTCAAGAGACAGGTGCGCGCCCTGCACGACACCGGCCTGCAGATCTCGGTCCATTGCTGTGGGGATGCCGCCGTAGACCTGACGCTGGACGCCTATGAGGAAGCGATGAGCGCCAACCCCCGGCCGGACCCTCGCCATCGTATCGAGCACGCCGTCCTGACCACGGCGTGGGCCACCCAACGCATAAAAGACCTGGGCGTAGTGGTCGGCATGCACCCCAACTTTATCCGTTCCGGAGGAGATAGCTACCTGGGCATGTTCGGGGAAGAGCGCTTCACGCGGGTCATGGTGGCGCGGGAGTGGCTGGACGGGGGTGTGCATGTCGCCCTGGGCTCCGACACGCCAACGACGCCATGGTACACTCCGCAGATGAGCATCTGGGGTGCTGCCGCCCGCGTAGCGTACTCCGGGCAGGTGATCGGCGAGGAGCAGCGCATCAGCGTGCAAGAAGCGTTACGTGCCCACACGATGGGTGCCGCGTACGCCGCTCACGAGGAGCGGATCAAAGGGTCCATCGAGGTGGGCAAGCTGGCGGACCTGGCGGTATGGGAAGAAGATCCCTACAGCGCCAAACTGCAGCGCCTGCGCGAAATACCAATCACCATGACCATCGTCGGAGGCAAGATCGTTTACCAGACATGATTGCAGGGGCAAGACACGGCCAGCAGTCCGCGCCAGGCTGCCCCGGCACAGGAGGGAAACGATGAGCACTTGGTTACGGGCGAATCACAAGTTGCAGGCAGTTCTTGTCGCAGTGACGACCTTTGCCGCCCTGGTTCTTTTGGCAGGATGGGCGTTTCCTCTGCAGGATGCCGCCGACGCCACCTTTCCCGGCGCGGACCCGCGGGACGCAGCAGGGACGCGCGTGGCCATGGTTGGAGATGTAAACGGAGATGGCCTGGATGATTTCCTGATCGCCGCCACCGGCGCCGCAGTGGCTGGCTGGCAGCGCGGAGTGTCCTACCTGTTCCTGGGCCGGCCGGCAGCCGGCTGGGGTAGCGGATTCGACGTCACACAGGCCGATGCCGCATTCCGGGGCGAAGGAGCCAGTAGTCTTACCGGACGCGACATCTCAGCCGCCGGCGATGTGAACGGTGACGGGTACGACGACTTTTTGATCGGAGCATACCACTACACTGTCCCTGGAGTTGTGACCGAGACGGGCAAGGTCTACCTTCTCCTCGGCCGGGCAGCAGCGGACTGGGGGCAAGATTTCGACCTGGTGAACGCCGATGCCTCTTTTCTCGGGGAAGCGGCGGGGGACTTTTTCGGCGCTGATCTCGACTCGGCCGGAGATGTCAATGGCGATGGCTACGACGATTTCCTCGTTGGCGCCTACCTGAACGACGCCCTCGGCCGGCAGAACAGCGGCAAAGCCTGCCTCTTCCTGGGACGCCACGCCGCCGGCTGGGGGCAGAATGTGCCCGTGAGCAGCGCCGACGCCAGCTTTGTCGGAGAAGCGGCGCAGGACTTTGCTGGCGGCGCCGTCGCTGGCGCCGGAGACGTCAATGGCGACGGCTACGATGACCTGATCATCGGCGCCTACGGCACCGACGACACGGGAACCAATTCGGGCAAAGTCTACCTGATCCTCGGGCGAGCCGCTCCCAACTGGGGAACAGATTTCAACCTGATGGGCGCTGATGCCGTCTTTTTGGGCGAGCGTGGCTTGTCCTACGCCGGGTGGGCCGCGGCCGGGGTTGGTGACGTGGACGGCGATGGCCTTGCCGATTCCGTCATCGGTGCGAACTATGACGGCGAGAACGGCACCTACGCCGGGCAATCGTACCTGATCCTGGGGCGGGCCACGGCCGACTGGGGCTCCGGCTTTAGCCTGGCCAACGCCGATGCCTCTTTCCGCGGTGCTCACGCCGGTGACGAATCGGGCAGCGCCCTGGCCGGCGCAGGCGATGCTAATGGGGATGGCTATGCGGACTGGCTCATCGGCGCCCACTTTTTCGAAGCCACAACCAACGTCACAGACACGGGAAGGGCCTACCTCGTGCTGGGCAAGCCAACCGGCTGGCTTAGGGACACCGACCTGTCCGATGCGGATGTGGCGAACGACATCCTGGCCTTTGACGGCGAGACAAACGGCGATGAGGCGGGCACGGCCGTTGCCGGCGGCGGTGACCTCAACGGGGATGGCCTGGCCGACCTGCTTTTCGGCGCGCCCGGTAACGACGACAATGGCGACGGCGCAGGCAAGGCCTACATGGTCCTGGGGCGAGGCCTGACGCTGGCCAAGGCGGCCAGCAGCGCATTCGTGCCCCCCGGACAGCGAATCACCTACACCATGCGCTACACCAACACCGGCTACTGGGGTGTACAGTCGGTACGCATCATCGATCGCATTCCGGATGGTATCAACTATATTAACTGCGTGGGGGGCATCACCTGCACCCGCCAGGGCTCGCTGGTCACGTGGGTGCTGGGAAATGTGGTTTCAGAGACGGCCGGCCTCGTTCGGTTGATCGCCTCGATCCCGGCGGGAGCAGCGCTCGGAACGGTCGTTACGAACACGGCATGGATCACGTCACCAACCTGGCTCAACCCCAGGGATAGCCAGGCGGTTATCACCGTCGGTGTGCCGCCGCCGACGCCAACGCCCACCGCGACCGCATCCCGCACGCCTTCACCGACTGCCACCCTTCCGCCGCAGGCGACCGCTACGGCAACGGCCACAGCGACGGCTCCGGTCAGCGGATGCGTGCCGAGTCTCATCTCACCCGCGCCCGGGGCTGTGCTGGACAACGGACGGCGGGATTTCCGGGACGTCACTATATGGGATTTTGACTGGTCCGATTGCCCGGCAGCGACAGCCTACCATCTGCGGGTGGCCCACGCCGAGGGAGCGGCATTCGTTGACCGGCAGGATCTGACTGCTTCCTCTTACCACTATGTCAATGACGGGTATTTCTCAGAGGACCATCGCTTCGGGTTCACCTGGAAGGTCAGAGCCATGGTGGACGGCGAGTGGGGATCCTGGTCGGAGACACGCACCTTCGACGCGGAGCCGGTGGATACGGATCCGCCCATGCCAACGCCGACGCCAACCGCCGTGGCACAGCGCGTTTACCTGCCCGTTGTGCTCCGCAACCACACTCAGCCGGTGCCGCCCACACCCACTCCAACGCCAACCGTACGCTTGGTAACACTGGAATACGTGTACAGCGACCAGACCGCCGAATCCTACCAGTCGGCGGATGCCGGACGCGGCTTTGCTACGTTTTTCACGAGTGTGCCGGAGAACTGGTGCCTGGTCCGCGTCCGTTTCTATTTGCGCAACCCGGCACCCATTCAGGTGCACATCTGGGACCAGAACAAGGTAGACCGCTGCACCCCCTTCACCGCCAGCCCGGGCGCGGATGGCTGGCTTGAGGTCGACCTTCGTGGGCTGGGTCTCTATACCACAGCCGACGGCTTTTACGTGGGTTTTGCCTATCTGGAGGGCTACCGGCCGGACATGGGCGTGGACACAAGCAACCCGAAAGGCCACAGCTACGAGGTGGACGGGGCCTACTTCGAGCCCAGAGGCGGCCTGGAGTACATGATTAGAGTTACTGCCGAGGGTTAGAGTCGGCAGGGGCGACAAGCCGGCCCAGCGCAGCCCCACCGGCTCGGATTGCCGGCACAGACGGCCAGAGTAAGAAATCGCCCGTCCCCGGGTGCGAATCCCTGGGGACGGGCGATTGTGCCGCTTGGCTCAGCAGTACTGTTTCTTATAGTTCTCCATCGCCTGGCGGATGATCTCATGGGCCGTCGGGGCGTCCTCCCAGTCCAGGGCCTGGACGTGGATACCCTCCAGTTCTTTGTAGGTCTCGAAGAAATGGCTCACTTCGGCCAAAAAGTGCTTCGGCACATCCTTGATGGAGTCAAAGTCTCCGAAGAGCGGGTCCCCCGCGGGTACGGCCAGTATCTTGTCATCGCCCTCCTGGTTGTCGATCATGTGGAAAACCCCGATCGGCCGCGCCTCGATGACACAGCCCGGGAACGTGGCCTCCGTGGTCATCACCAGGATATCCAGGGGGTCGTTGTCGTCGCCGCAGGTCTGCGGGATAAAGCCATAGTCGCCCGGGTAGTGCATCGGGCTGTAGAGCACGCGGGTCAACCCGATCACGCCAAGCTTTTTGTTGTACTCGTACTTGTTGCGATGGCCGCGTGGGATCTCCACTACGGCGTAGACCACGTTGGGCGCGCGCTCCCCCGGGGGGATATCGTGCCACAGATCCGTCTTGAGCATGGTCAGGCCTCCTACAGCTCCCCGACTTCCGAAGTCTAGGAAGACTTCGGAAGTCGGG
>JAEAMF010001752.1_pt1 | contig 14201 bp, 15 predicted proteins | sample 8958721 | NCBI WGS metagenome assembly JAEAMF01 (sample SAMN16933255, study PRJNA681124) | bioreactor sludge metagenome | isolation source: anaerobic bioreactor treating anionic surfactant - SDBS | place: India: Bengaluru | collected 2019-02-28
CCTGTAGGAGCCGGGCTTGCCCGCGATGCAGCCACCGCGCACTCACGGACACCCCGCCGACGCCATCGCAGGCAAGCCAGCTCCAACAGAGACCGCGCAACCTGTAGGAGCCGGGCTTGCCCGCGATGCAGCCACCGCGAACTCACGGGCACCCCACCGACGCCATCGCAGGCAAGCCAGCTCCAACAGAGCCCGCGCCAGCTGTAGGAGCCGGGCTTGCCCGCGATGCAGACGCCGCGAACGCACTGACACCCCACCGACGCCATCGCAGGCAAGCCAGCTCCAACAGAGCCCGCGCAGCCTGTAGGAGCCGGGCTTGCCCGCGATGCAGACGCCGCGCACTCGCGGGCACCCCTGCGTACCAATAGATTTCTTCTGTTGCATCCATGCGTTATTCCGCGTTGACCCCCAGCCCGTGCTGGCCAAGACTTGGGCTTTTCCGGCAGCCAGGAGCCCCCCATGTCCGACCAACTCACTTGCGAACAACTCAACGACGAAGCCATTGCCTTTGCCGAGCAGGTTTTCGATTGCGCCCGTCAAGGTGATGCCGTTGCTTTTGAGCGCTTGTTGCAGCAGGGGCTGCCGGCCAATCTCTGCAACCACAAAGGCGACAGCCTGTTGATGCTTGCCAGCTACCATGGCCATGTCGAGGCGGTGCGTATGTTGTTGCAGCACGGTGCCGATCCGCACGTCGCCAACAACAATGGCCAACTGCCGCTTGCCGGTGCCGCATTCAAGGGCGACCTGGCCATGGTGCAACTGCTGGTGGAGCAGGGCGCCAGCGTCGAGGCGGCGACGGCTGATGGTCGTACGGCATTGATGATGGCGGCGATGTTCAACCGAACCGCAATCGTGGACTATCTGCTGGCACAGGGGGCCGACCCCAAACGTGCAGATGCCAAGGGCATGACTGCATTAGGCGCAGCCCAGGCCATGGGCGCACAGGACGCCGTGACGCAGTTGCAAGCGCTGGCCGGCTAACCCTCGGTGGGTGTTTACCGTTATCCTTGGCGCCTTTTATCGTCGTAAGGGGCCCCTCATGAAAAACCAACTGGTCGAACTCATCGGCAAAATCAGCTCCGGCTGCCTGCGTGAGGATGACATCGAGCGGATCGCTGACGAAGCCGCTCAGGCGTATGCCGATCCAGCCGGGTTTCTGGCCGCCAACCCCGATATCAACTACGACGACACCTTCCCGATTCCCCTGGGTGAATGGGTTGTGGTGGGCAGCCTGCCGGACACCGTGCTGTTCCAGGCTGACAGCTACCAGGACCTGTTCGCCCAGATCGTCGCCTCCTTCGGCCCCGATGTGGCGTTCAACATCAAGCCCAAGCAATTGGCCAAGACTGAAGCCTTGACCGCACTCAACCGCATCCAGATCCAGATGAGCAGCATGAACAAAGAGGCGGGCGGCTATGTGTTGCTCGACTTCAGTGAGCCGCTCGACGATGAATTGCAGGTCGTGCTGGTTTACGGCAACGACCTGGAGCGGGTGCTTGAGTTGTCTGCCGAAGTCGGGATTTCCGCCGCGCCGTCGCTTGAAGCACTGCGGCTGGCCTTGCACGTTTAAGTCGGTGTGGACACCAGGGTGTTGAGCGCTGGCTATGCTCAGTGACACATCCCGTCACAGGAGCGGCATCATGGGTTCGACATTTAATGGCTTTCTTGGCCTGATCATCCTGGCCCTGGACATCTGGGCAATCATCAACGTGATTAAAAGCAGCGTAGGGACCGGGCCCAAGGTGCTCTGGGTGCTGCTGATCCTGCTGTTGCCGGTGCTGGGCCTGATCATCTGGGCGATTGCCGGCCCCCGGGGCAATGTCCGTCTGTAGGTGCCTGCGCGGCCTGCGGTACCTCGACGAATATTCGACCTGTCATGATCGACAACGTACACTGCGCCCTTTTCTATGGCGGGTGCGTTTGCGCCCGTTGTCAGCCGCTTTTATTGGAGGTCCCGCAATGAGCGACTACCTGGAGACGTTGTACGAAGGCTATGGCCAGCGCTTTCGCATGGACAAGCTGCTGCACGAGGTTCGTACCGAGCACCAGCACCTGGTGATTTTCGAGAACCCGCGCATGGGGCGCGTGATGGCGCTGGACGGTGTGATCCAAACCACCGAGGCCGATGAGTTCATCTACCACGAGATGCTCACCCACGTCCCGATCCTGGCCCATGGCACTGCGCGGCGCGTACTGATCATTGGCGGCGGTGACGGTGGCATGTTGCGTGAAGTGACCAAGCACCGTGGCGTCGAGCACATCACCATGGTCGAGATCGACGGTACTGTGGTCGACATGTGCAAGGAGTTCCTGCCGGAGCACTCCAAGGGTGCCTACGATGACCCGCGCCTGAACCTGGTCATTGATGACGGCATGCGGTTCGTCGCCACCACCGAAGAGAAGTTCGACGTCATCATCTCCGACTCCACTGACCCGATCGGTCCGGGAGAGGTGCTGTTCTCCGAGAACTTCTACCAGGCCTGCCACCGTTGCCTGAACGACGGCGGTATTCTGGTCACTCAGAACGGCACGCCGTTCATGCAGTTGTCTGAAGTTCAAACCACCGCAAGCCGCATGCGCAGCCTGTTCGCCGATTGGCACTTCTACCAGGCCGCGGTACCGACCTACATCGGCGGTGCAATGACCTTCGCGTGGGGCGCTACCAACACCAGTTACCGCAAACTGCCGCTGGAAACCCTGCGTCAGCGTTTCGCCGGCAGTGGAATCGTTACGCGTTATTACAACCCGGAGATTCACATCGGTGCGTTTGCCTTGCCGCAATACGTGCTGCAGGCTGTAAACAAGCCCAGCAACGATTGATGCTGCACTACGGCGCCTTAGGGCGCCGTAGTCGATTTCATGAAGCGTGGCAAGTTTCTGAACAGAATTTTCACATTCGATTGCCGACAATTCGTGCGCTCAAATGCCTGTTCGACGAATGGCTCCCCAGTGCCCGGTTGTTTAGGGCAGGCTTGTTATTTCGCTCTTCGTTTCTTTCAAATCTGAATCTTTGGGATCTTCCTATTCATGGCTAACACGGACGCCTTGAGTCATCAGCGTGCTGCTTCGCGCGCGCTGCAACCGACCGTCAAATCGCACCTGGCCTATACGCTGCTGAGCGGCCTGGTGATCATGCTGATGCTCAGCCTGGTGAGGCTGGCGCTGCTGGTTTACAACAGCGATCAGATCGGCAACACCCCGGTCTCGACGTTGGCCGAGGCGTTCGCCAACGGCCTGCGTTTCGACCTGCGCCTGGTGGTGTACCTCTGCATTCCGCTGATGCTGGCACTGTTGAGTGTTCGGGCGATGGCCGCACGCGGCCTGTTCCGTTTCTGGTTGACCGTGACCGCCAGTGTGGCCATGTTCCTCGGCCTGATGGAGATGGACTTCTACCGTGAATTCCACCAGCGCCTTAACGGGTTGGTCTTCCAGTACGTCAAGGAAGATCCGAAGACCGTACTGAGCATGCTGTGGTACGGCTTCCCTGTCGTACGTTACCTGTTGGCCTGGGCCTTCGGGACCTGGTTGCTGAGCCTGCTGTTCAAAGGTGTCGACCGCATGACGCGGCCTCGTGGCGTATACGGCAGCAGTGTGGCCGGTGCGCGTAGCGTAGCGCCTTGGTATGTGCGCGGCGGCGTGTTCTTCATGGTGCTGTTGGTGGCCGTGGTTGCCGCACGCGGTACCTTGCGTCAAGGCCCGCCGATGCGTTGGGGCGACGCTTACACCACCGATTCGAACTTTGCCAACCAGTTGGGCCTGAACGGTACGCTGACCCTGATCACCGCTGCCAAGAGCCGGATGTCCGAAGAGCGTGACAACATCTGGAAGGCCACCCTGCCGCAGGATGAAGCGCAGGAGACCGTGCGCAGCATGCTGCTGACGCCTCACGACAAGCTGGTCGATGCCGATGAAGCGGCTGTGCGCCGTGAGTTCACCCCGCCAGTCGAGAAAACCCTGCCGATCAAGAACGTCGTGGTGATCCTGCTGGAAAGCTTCGCCGGGCATTCGGTGGGTGCGCTGGGTGCCACCACCAACATTACGCCGTACTTCGACAAACTGGCCAAGGAAGGGTTGCTGTTCGACCGTTTCTTCTCCAACGGCACCCATACCCACCAGGGTATGTTCGCCACCATGGGCTGCTTCCCCAACCTGCCAGGTTTCGAATACCTGATGCAGACGCCTGAAGGCAGCCACAAACTGTCGGGTTTGCCAGCGCTGCTCAGTGCACGCAAATACGATGACGTCTATGTCTATAACGGCGACTTTGCCTGGGACAACCAATCCGGGTTCTTCAGCAACCAGGGCATGACCACTTTCATTGGCCGTAACGATTTCGTCAATCCAGTGTTCTCCGACCCGACCTGGGGCGTGTCTGACCAGGACATGTTCGACCGTGGTGCTGAAGAACTGGCGAAAAACTATGGCAAGAAACCGTTCTATGCCTTGCTGCAAAGCCTGTCCAACCACACGCCGTACGCGTTGCCGAAAAACCTGCCGGTAGAACCTGTGACGGGCCAGGGTCGTCTCGACGAGCACCTGACCGCCATGCGTTATTCCGACTGGGCATTGGGTCAGTTCTTCGAGAAGGCGCGCAAAGAGCCTTACTTCAAGGAAACCCTGTTCGTTATTGTTGGCGACCATGGTTTCGGCAACAACCAGCAGGTCACCGAACTCGACCTGAGCCGCTTCAACGTACCGCTGCTGCTCATTGCGCCGGGTATCCAGGAGAAGTTCGGTGCGGTCAGCCACACCGTGGGTACCCAGATCGATATCGTGCCGACCATCATGGGTCGCCTCGGTGGCGAAACCCGTCATCAGTGCTGGGGGCGTGACCTGCTTAACCTGCCGGAAGGCGACCAGGGTTTTGGCATGATCAAACCGTCGGGTAGCGAGCAGACCGTTGGCCTGGTAACGGGTGATCGGATTCTGATCGAGTCCAAGGACATGTCGCCACGCATGTACCGCTACCAACTGGGTCGCGAGTTCAAGGCCGAGCGAATCGAAAGCCCGGACCAGGCTGAACTGACGCGCAAGCTGGAGTCGTTCATCCAGACGGCGACCAAGAGCCTGCTGGACAACACCGCCGGTGTGGTTCACGGCGTGCCGGACTGATCACCGGTACTACGTGATGCCTGTTTGACCAAAGCCCCGATTTATCGGGGCTTTTGTTTTTTGATGTGTCGATACGACTTACATCGGTTGGCACGAGCGCTGCGCAAGCGCTAGGATGCACTCAGGGTCTACCTGATTCACGCTTCCCGGCCCTGTCTTGATCACTAGCTCGAAGGCCCGCGCCTCTACTGTGGGCGATAGCGTCACGCACTGAAGGTTAATCCATCGGTATTTGCGGAGGACGATTCATGAGCAGCCAATATGATGACATCAGCATTAATGTCTTGCGCAGCATGAAGGAAGGCGGGTTCGACTTTGCCCGTATCCACCCCATCGAGTTCTATGCCGTTTTCCCCGATGAGGAGCGTGCCCGCAGAGCAGCCGGGAAATTCCGCGGCGAGTCGCTCAATGCACAGGTCTGTGAATGTGCAGATGGCGGCTGGCATCTGGAGTTGAGCAAGGTGATGTATGCCACCCATGGCGGCATCGATGAGTTCGAACAGGGCTTTGAGGCGGTGATCGCACCGCTGGGTGGTGAGGTTCAAGGCTGGGGGGTCAAGCAAGAGCGTTTGCTGGCCTGAGCCAATCAACCGTCAGCCGGGCACTGCCTCGCAATGAGGCGCCGTCGCCCGGTTGACGGTGTATCTCGCACTGCTCTGGTGCGGTGTTTTCTCCTCGCTTCTATAACCACTTGAAATAAAAGCATTTATGCCGATGGCACGGGGCTTGCGATGACGTCTTGGTCCGGATGACAAGGAGTTCGGCATGATCCGCAGCTTTTATGACGAAATGTATGCCGGCAACGGTGAAGTCCGAGCGCACTACAGCGGATTCGCCAGTTGGCTGGCCGAGACCCCGCCGGAACTGTTGGCTCAGCGTCGTCGGGAAGCCGACCTGCTGTTTCATCGTGCCGGTATTACGTTCACCCTCTATGGCGATGAGCAAGGCACTGAACGCCTGATCCCGTTCGACACCATTCCCCGTAGTATTCCCGCCGCTGAATGGCGCGTGATCGAGCGGGGCTGCATCCAGAGGGTCAAGGCCCTCAACCTGTTTCTCGCCGACCTCTACCATGATCAGCGCATTCTGCGGGCCGGCATCATTCCGGCCGAGCAGGTGCTCGCCAACGAGCAGTATCAGTTGGCAATGCAGGGGTTGAATCTGCACCGTGATCTCTACGCGCATATCTCCGGGGTCGATCTGGTGCGCGACAGCGACGGCAGCTACTACGTACTCGAGGACAATCTGCGTACCCCCAGCGGTGTGAGCTACATGCTCGAAGACCGCAAAATGATGATGCGCCTGTTCCCGGAGCTGTTCGCCGCTCAACGCATCGCCCCGATCGATCACTACCCGAACCTGTTACTCGACACCCTGAAAAGTTCCAGCCCGCTGGATAACCCCAGTGTTGTGGTGTTGACCCCCGGTCGTTTTAACAGTGCCTTCTTTGAGCATGCTTTTCTCGCCCGTGAAATGGGCGTGGAACTGGTCGAAGGCGCGGACCTGTTTGTACGGGACGAGCATGTGTACATGCGCACCACGGACGGCCCCAAGGCGGTCGATGTGATTTACCGGCGCCTGGACGATGCCTTCCTCGATCCACTGGCCTTCAACCCTGACTCAATGCTGGGCGTACCCGGCCTGTTGTCTGCCTACCGCTGCGGCAACGTGGTACTGGCCAACGCAATTGGTACCGGGGTCGCCGACGACAAGTCGATCTACCCCTATGTCACCGACATGATCCGTTTCTATCTGGACGAGGAGCCGATTCTGAAGAACGTGCCGACCTGGCAATGCCGCAAACCGGCTGAGTTATCCCATGTGCTGGCGCATTTACCGGAGCTGGTGGTCAAGGAAACCCAGGGCTCGGGCGGCTACGGAATGTTGGTCGGGCCTGCCGCCAGCCGTGCCGAACTCGAAGCCTTTGCGGCGCGGATCAAAGCGCGTCCTGCGGCCTACATCGCGCAGCCGACGTTGTCGTTGTCGACCTGTCCGACCTTTGTCGAGAACGGCATTGCCCCACGGCATATCGATTTGCGTCCCTTCGTCTTGTCCGGCCGGGAAACCCGCGTGGTGCCCGGTGGTTTGACCCGGGTGGCGCTGCGTGAGGGCTCGTTGGTGGTCAACTCGTCCCAGGGGGGCGGTACCAAGGACACCTGGGTCGTTGAGGATTGAATCATGTTGAGTAGAACGGCCTCGGATCTGTATTGGATGTCGCGTTATCTGGAGCGGGCGGAGAACCTCGCGCGGATGCTTGATGTCAGTTATTCACTGTCACTGATGCCGCAGGACGGCCGCGGAGGCGGCCTTGATGAGTTGGCGATGCCGTTGCTGATCACGGGCACCCTTGATGACTACCTCGAACGTCATGGCGAACTGCACGCCGAGCGACTGTTGCAGCATTTCGCCCTGGACCCGGGCAACCCGGCCAGTATCTACAGTTGTCTTGGCTCGGCACGGGCCTGTGCCCATGCGGTTCGTGGGCGAATTACCGCCGACATGTGGGAGAACATCAATGCGGCCTGGCTGGAAATCCGTGGCATTGCCGAGCAGGGCGTAGGGCGTTATGGCCTGAGCCGTTTTTGTGAGTGGGTGAAGGAGCGCTCACACCTGTTTCGCGGTGCTACCTACGGCACCATCATGCGCAACGATGCCTTTCGTTTTATCCGGCTGGGCACCTTTATCGAGCGTGCCGACAACACGTTGCGCCTGCTCGACGCCCGCTATGAAGTGCTTGGTGATGAAGCCGATGCGGTCAGTGACAGCTCGGCCCGGGGTTACTACCAGTGGAGCGCCTTGCTCAGGGCCCTGTCGTCTTTCGAGGCTTACACCGAGATCTACCGCGATGCACCTGCGGCGCGGCATGTGGCCGAGTTACTGTTGCTGCGTGCGGATGTGCCGCGTTCGTTAAGGGCTTGCACTGAAGAGATCGACCAGATCCTGGCCAGCCTGCCCGGCGCCAACGGCCGTCCGGCACAGCGCCTGGCTGCCGAGGTGGATGCGCGCCTGCGCTACACCGGTATCGACGAAATCCTCGATGCAGGCCTGCACCCTTGGTTGAGCGACTACATCCCGCTGGTACGCCAGTTGGGCAACGCCATTCACAGCGCTTACCTGGAGGTCGTATGAGACTGACCATTAGTCATGAAACCGCCTATCACTATGAAGACCCGGTACGCACCAGCATCCAGTACCTGCGCCTGACCCCACACGACACCGAGCGGCAGCAGGTATTCAATTGGCACCTCGACCTGCCTCGACCGGCACGGGCGCAAGTAGACCCATTCGGCAACATCCTGCACGTGTTGAGCCTGGATGAACCGCATTCCGAATTGATTATCCGGGCTCGGGGGCAGGTGGAGATCGACGAGCAGTTCGAGGTTGAACATGAGGCGGGTTCGGCACTGCCGTTCTTGCGTTTCACGCGGTTGACCGAGGCCGACGAAGCGCTGCGCGCATTTGCCGAGCGCCAATGCCGCAAGCGCCGTGATCGTTCCGCGCTGATTGACCTGATGCATGGATTGCACGAGCGCATTGCCTACACCCCCGGGGCGACGGTGGTGGAGACCAGTGCCGCGCAAGCGTTCGCGGGTGGCGCGGGCGTCTGTCAGGACCACGCCCACGCGTTCCTAGCGTGCGCCCGCAGCCTTGGCATTCCGGCACGATATGTGTCTGGTTACTTGTTCGACAGCGACAGCCAGCACCTGGCCAGCCATGCCTGGGCAGAGGCCTGGCTGGACAATGGCTGGTACAGCTTTGATGTCACCAACCAACTGCAGCGCCCCGAACGGCACCTGAAGTTGGCGGTCGGCCTGGATTACCTGGACGCGTGCCCGGTGCGCGGCATGCGCCGGGGTGGTGGCTTTGAGCAGATGCACGCCAAGGTGCTGGTCACCCCGACCCTCGGCGCGCAGCAGCAATAGCCCTAGGGCTGCTTGTGCCCGGCCATGTGCTGGAGGTAGGCGAGCAGGGCGTCAAGCTCGCCGTCGCTAAGCACGCTGCTGCTGAAGCCGGGCATTTTCGCCTGTGGCCACTGACGCAGGCTTTGCGGGTCGCGGATATAGCGGCGCAGGTGGTCGAGGTGGAAGTACTCGGTCGGGTTGTAGGGCAGGTTCAGGTCCGGGCCAAACTGTGCATCGCCGGCGCCGTTGAGCGTGTGGCAGGCCAGGCAGTTTTTCTGGAACACGGTAAAGCCGAGGTTGACCGGGCTATTGTCTGCAAGCCCAGGTGCGGGGCGCATGGCCGGGAAGCGTTCGGCGACGGCGTCCAGGCGGCGAATGCTGGCAACCTGGAAAGGCCACTGTTCAGGGCTGATATGACCTGCCTGCGGGTTCGTCCATACCAGGTAGAAGGGGCCTGCGCTTGGTTTGCCTTTGCCGAGGCCCGGCCAGGGTTTGGCGGGGTCCTCAATGGCCAGCCAGGCCCGTGCTGGCCCCTTGGCGAGCAGTGGCGCCGCTGGCATCTCGGCGGCGAAGCCGTCCAGCGCAACTGCCTGCAGGTGATCCTGTGCCGAAACCCCGGTCAGCAGGGCGCTGAGGGGGATGGCGCGGTAGTGCATGGCTTTCTTGTAGGAAACATCGTCCGCGATGCTGATCGACTGCGCTTGCGGGTGCTTGAGCAAGTCTTCGGTTTGCCAGTTGATCGGCGCATCACCCAGTTCCAGAACCAGTTGAGCGGCCTGTAACGGTAGGCTCAGCACGGCAAACAGCAGGGCAAGGCAGCGTCGCATGGAACAGTCTCCAACCAATGAGACCGGCAGCATACACTACGGCTGATAGGTTCCTGAGGCGTGCGCGTCGCTCAGCCGAACAGCCGCGATAGATTCGGCAGAATCAAGAGTAGGGTAGTGGCAAAGAGGATGAGCCCTGCCTGACGTACTTTCGTGTGCTTGAACATGGCTGACTGCCTTTTTGTTGTTATTCCTGAATGCCGAGTGGCTTCCCTGTCGAAGGTTTTACGTGTGATTTCGGGCCTGCCAGGCGCCGACACAAACCTGCTGAAAGTGGGTATACAACTAACCTTAGGGTCAACGTCACCCATCTTTTAGAACGGTTTGGTATTTCCAGCGTTTAGAATCTTTGCTTTGGCTATCAGGCGTTTTGCCATGCCATGATGATCGCCCTTGCTAGACACGTGCGTGCAGTTCGTCGGTGGATCCAGTCTGCATGACCGTTCGTCAGTGCATTCTACTTGCTTACAGGCCTTAATCGCGGCAGGCTCTAGCACGCATTTCGCCTTTGTCGTTCGGGACTATCTCTATGTCGCTACGCATCTGCATCCTTGAAACCGACGTCCTGCGGCCGGAACTGGTCGAGCAGTTTCAGGGCTACGGCCGGATGTTCGAGCAACTGTTTGCCCGCCAACCCATCGCCGCCGAGTTCAGCCTGTATAACGTAATGAACGGCGAGTACCCCAGTGATGAGCAATCGTTCGATGCTTACCTGGTTACCGGTAGCAAGGCCGATTCGTTTGGCAGCGATCCCTGGATTCAAACCCTCAAGACTTTTTTGCTTGAGCGCTATCAGCGTGGCGACAAGTTGCTTGGCGTGTGCTTTGGTCATCAGTTGCTGGCGCTGCTGTTGGGGGGCAAGACCGAGCGTGCGACGCAGGGCTGGGGCGTCGGTATTCACCGTTATCGCCTGAACGCACAGCAGCCGTGGATGACCCCGCCGATCGAAGACCTGACCTTGTTGATCAGCCATCAGGACCAGGTCACCCGCTTGCCGGAAAACGCCACGCTGATCGCGTCCAGCGAGTTCTGCCAGTATGCGGCCTATCACATCGACGATCAGGTGCTGTGTTTCCAGGGGCACCCCGAGTTCGTTCACGATTACTCACGGGCGCTGCTTGATTTGCGTCAGCAGCACCTGGGCGATGAGGTCTATCGGCAAGGGCTGGCCAGCCTGTCCAGCGAGCACCAGGGTGAAACCGTGGCCGAATGGATGATGCGCTTCGTGGCCCATAAGCCCGAAGGCACGACGGCCTGAGGGTGCACCTCAGAGCCAGCCGGAGCGCTTGAAACTGGCAAAGAGTGCGGAGCAGCCTACGGTGATCACCCCCAGTACGGCAAAGTAGCCGTACTGCCAGCCAAGCTCAGGCATGTTCTGGAAGTTCATGCCGTAGATACCGGCCACGGCGGTGGGGAAGGCCAGTATCGCCGCCCAGGCGGCGAACTTGCGCTGGACGATGCTTTGCCGCGATGACTCCAGCAGCATGCCGATCTCGATGGTCTGGCTGGCGATGTCACGAATACCGGCCAGGTCTTCCATCTGTCGGGTCACGTGAATCTGCACATCTCGAAAGTACGGGCGCATGTTCTTGTCGATGAACGGGAACGTCAGGCGTTGCAGTTCCTCGCTGATCTCGACCATCGGCGCCACATAGCGACGCAAGCGCAGAATGTCCCGGCGCAGGCCGTGCAGGCGCTTGATGTCGTCTTCGTTGAGTGCACCACTCAGTACGCTCTGTTCCAGCTCTTCGATTTCGCCGTGAATCGCTTCGCTGACTGGCTGATAGTTTTCGGTGACAAAGTCGAGCAGGGCGTAGAGGACGAAGTCCTCGCCATGCTCCAGCAGCAGCGGGCGCGCTTCGCAGCGTTGGCGTACCAGCGCGTAGGACTTCGAGTGGCCATTGCGGCAGGTGATGATGTACCCCTTGCCGGCGAAGATGTGCGTCTCGATGAACTCCAGCTTGCCCTCGTGGCGCACGGGTGAATACGTCACGATGAACAGCGCGTCGCCGAATGTTTCCAGCTTCGGCCGGCTGTGTTTTTCCAGGGCATCTTCAATGGCCAGTTCGTGCAGGTTGAACTGGCGCTGCAGATTGGCCAGCGCCTGCGCATCAGGCTCTTCCAGGCCGATCCAGACAAAGTGCCCTGGCTTGCTGGCCCAGTGGCTGCCTTCGTCCAGTTCGATTGACGTAACTTTTCTGCCGGCGCTGTACACCGCGGCTGCAACGACTCGTCCCATGACTGCTCGCTTCTTCAGGTGATCCTGTCAGCTTGGTATGACTGCATCGATCCGGCAACTGCTCAGGCCGACGGCAGTTCGTTTTCCATCGTGTCGATGCAGCGCTGCATCTGTTCTCGGCACTGTTGGATCAACGCCGGGATGTCCTCTTTGCCGAGGCCGCTGGTCGAGATGGGCGCCAGCGAGCGGATGATGACGTCGCCGCTGTTCCAGCGATTCAGGCGCATGCGCTGTGCATAACGGCTGACGCACACCGGCACGATGGGAACCCCTGCTTCAATCGCCAAGCGGAACGCACCGCTCTTGAAGTCCAGCAACTGGTTGCCGGGGTTGCGTGTACCTTCCGGGAAAATCCAGATCGAGGTGTTGTTGTGCTGCACTATCCGGGTGGTGGCATGGAGCGCCTGCCGTGCATGGTAGGCGTTGCTGCGGTCGACCAGAATGTTGCCGCCAAGCCAGAAGATCTGACCGAAAAAAGGTATCCAGCCCAGGCTTTTCTTGCCGATGCACACCGTGCGTGGCGGGACGACACCGCCGAGGACGAACAGGTCGAAGTTGGACTGGTGGTTGGCGATGATCACGCAGCCGGGCGGCTGGTCGAACAAGGGGCCGACTTCGGCCTTGACCCGCAGGCGCAGCAACCCGCCAATGGGCCAGGCATACAGGCGAGCGAAAATCCGGCTGTTGTCTGGGTTGAAGGGGCGGCACAGGCCAATCAACAAGCCAAGCGTACCCGCCAGCAGAAAGTGTATGCCCAACAGAAGCATACGGATCAGATAAAGCATCGAGTGACTCACACTGGGCAAACGCGGCGCAGTGTACGGCTGTGCACTCGTGGGGGCAAACACTGATGGTGCTGGCCGAGGGCCAAGGCATCGCAGGCAAGGTCGGCCCGGTGTGAAAGCCAATGCCTTGTGTGGGGCCTGTGGTGAACAGGCTCGCCTGCGATGCGTCGGAGACGTTAGCCCAGGTGTTCCTGATCGAGAATGATTGCATCGTCCAGGGTGTCGAGCAGGGCCTTGCGCACCTTGAGCTTGGTGTTCTTGTGCGCGCTCATGTTGATTTTCTTCAGTTGCCGGGCAGCGGCCAGGGCGGCCTCCTGCAACTGCTCGGCAGCCACGACTTTATCCAGGAAGCCGGCGTCGACGGCGCTGATCGGGTCGAACATCTCGCCATTGATCACCGAGCGGTGAAACGCCGAGCGGCGCAGACGGTCGCGGGCCAGTTCGATGCCGGCGTGGTGCATGGTCATGCCGATCTGTACTTCGTTCAGGCCGATACTGAAAGGGCCTTCGACACCGATACGGTAATCGGCCGAGAGCAGCAGGAAGGCACCCTTGGCCACGGCGTGCCCGGGGCAGGCGACAATCACCGGGAACGGGTGAGCGAGCAGACGCCGGGACAAGGTAGAGCCTGCCGTGACCAGGCTCACGGCCGCCTGTGGCCCGGAGGTCATCACCTTCAGGTCATAACCGCCGGAGAGGATGCCCGGTTGGCCGGTGATAATTACCACTGCACGGTCTTGCTGCGCACGATCCAGCGCGCTGTTGAACGCGGCGATCACATCGGGAGAGATCGCGTTGACCTTGCCGTTGTTCAGGGTCAGGGTCGCGATACCCTCGTCCAGGTGGTAGGTAATCAGCTCACTCATGAGAGGGATCCTTTGTTAAGAGTGAGGCAGACGTTACTCAGCCTCTGCAGCCAGGTAAAGCGCCAAGGCTGACTGGCCGGTCAGCCCTGGCGCCTGCGGCCCCGTACGCTGGGGGGCGACGGTGAAAGGCGGGTAAAGCGCTTTATAGATTGGCGGCTTTGCCCTATTTGGCAGGCAAGCGTGGCCGTGGCCCTTAAGCGCATGAAAATTCTGAAAAAAACCTTTGCCAAAAGAAAAACTTTCGACTAAATTAGCGCCCCTCGACAGGCTGAACAGCTTGACGAGATCCGGTGAAGTGTCCGAGCGGTTGAAGGAGCACGCCTGGAAAGTGTGTATACAGGAAACTGTATCAAGGGTTCGAATCCCTTCTTCACCGCCAGACAAATGAAAGCCCCGAACTCCAGTAGTTCGGGGCTTTTTTGTTGTGCGCCAGGCATGGCGCGTTGCGCGTTAGCGCAACCCGTTTGGCT
>JAEAMF010001753.1_pt1 | contig 14193 bp, 9 predicted proteins | sample 8958721 | NCBI WGS metagenome assembly JAEAMF01 (sample SAMN16933255, study PRJNA681124) | bioreactor sludge metagenome | isolation source: anaerobic bioreactor treating anionic surfactant - SDBS | place: India: Bengaluru | collected 2019-02-28
TTTACAACGACAAAATAAAAATGCCGTTCAGTCTTAACTGAACGGCATTACCGCGCAAGCGCGGGCTGTCAAAGCTCCCAAGGAGAGGAGAGGAAGAAATCAGAACTTGTAGCGCAGCCCCGCCAGGAACTCGCGCCCGGTGACGTTGTTCACCACCACGCTGTTGCGCGCGCGGCTGATGAACTGGTCATTCGGCTCGTTGGTCAGGTTGACGCCTTCCAGCGTGAATTCCAGCTGCTCGTTCCACTTGTACGAGAGCGACACGTCCACGTTGAAGGTCTCGTTCTTGCCCTCGACGTCGTTGTTGTTCTGGCCCGGCACGCGGGTCAGGAAGGACGAACGCTTGGCGCCGGAGACGCGGGCGCTGAACTTGCCGTCGTCATAGTAGAAGGTCGCGTTCCAGGACTTCGGCGACAGGTTGAGCAGGTCGTCGACGATGCGCTCGCTGCTGGTCGGCGAGACCGCATACTCGATCTTCGAGCTCACCTTGGTGTAGTTCAGCACCGTGCCGAAGTTGCGGCCCCAGCCAGGCAGGAAGGTGAACGGCTGCTGGTAGTTCAGCTCGAAGCCCTTCAGCTTGCCGCCATCGGTGTTGATCGGGGCCGTCACCTGGAACTGCTCGTCGCCGCTGAAGTTCGCCGGCAGCAGCGACAGCGGCAGGCCGGTCTCGCGGAAGGCCACGTTGGTGCGCAGCGACTGGATGTAGGTGTCGATGTTCTTCTGGAACAGGCCCAGGCCGACAAAGGCGTTCTTGCCGAAGTAATACTCGAAGCTGGAATCAAACGTCTTGGCGCGGAAGGGTTTCAGCAGCGGATTGCCGGTGTTGATGGTCAGTGTGCCGGTGGTCGAGATGGTGCCGCCCGGCGACAGGAAGCCCAGCTGCGGACGGGTCATCACCTTGGCCGCGCCGAAGCGGACGATGAAGTCGCGGGTCAGGTTGGCCGCAATGTTCATCGAAGGCAGGGTGTCCTTGTACTCGTGATTCACCTTCACCGCGGTGCCGCCGCCGGCGGCCTGGTAGCCGATCGCTTCCAGCTCGGTCTTCACGTGACGCACGCCGAAGTTGCCGCGCAGCGGGATGTCCCACAGGTCGTACTTGAACTCGCCCATCAGGTAGAAGCCGTCGTCACGCTCGGTGACAGTGCGGTTGTTGCCGCGCGCATTGCCGTTGGTGATCGACGACAGGGTGAAGTCGCCCGGACCGCCCGCGGGGCCGGCCTTGATGCAGTTGCAGTAGATGTCGTAGGCGGCCGCGATGGCGCGCAGGTTCGGGATCACCCAGCCGGTCGGGTTCCCGGCCGGCATGTCGAGGCCCTTGCCGAAGCCGCTGACGGTCGTCGTCAGGCCGGCCGATCCTGCCGCCGGCGCGAAGATCGTGTCGTTCTGGTTCACGCGGCGGAATTCGTAGGTGTCCGACTCGTACTTCTTGCGATTCACACCGCCCTTGAAGCTCAGGTTGTCGCTGGCTTCCCAGGCCAGGTCGAACTGGCCGACGTCGTTGACGTTGGTCGCGCCCTGCGGACGGATGCGGATCTCGCTGGTGGTGGTGTTCGGCACCGTGGTCGGTTGGGTGCCGCTGGCCACTGCCGGTACGCCGATGATGCCCAGCGCGCCGTTGCTTGCCATCGGGTCGAACGGATAGCTGACCGCCGGCAGGCGCTCGTTGCCGCGGAAGTCGATGGTGTAGCCGTTCACGTTCAGCGCGTCCAGCGTGACGGTGGTCTGCACCGGGTTGCGGAACTTCGAGTTCGCGCGGCCGACCTTGGCGCTCATGCTCCAGGTGTCGCTGAACTTGTGTTCCAGCGTCAGGGTCGGCTGGCTGAAGGTGGTGTTCAGTTCGTCGAAGCGCGATTCCGAGCGGATGTCCACGCCGTTGTAGCGGCCATACAGAAGCGCGCCGTTCGGCGCGTACTGCGCTTCGACCACGCTCATCTGCGGCTTGCCGCCCTGGGCGGCGCTGCGGCTGAAGGACATCGCCTGCAGGAAGTCTTCCTGGCGCGTCGCATCCAGCTTCGAGTACAGCATGTCGAAGGTGAGCAGGGTGCCGCGCTGCGGGCGCCACTGCACCGAGGCGGTCAGGCCGAGGCGGTCCTGGTCGTGGGTCAGGCGGCCGTACCTGGGCAGGCGCGGGTGGAAGTTGTTGGCGCTGCTGGCAGCGTTGTAGGCCTCGGTAGCGGCGCTTGACGCCGGCAGGCGCGGCACGCCCTGGGCCGCCGGGCCGCAGGTGGTGGCGGTGGAGTTGGCCGGGTTGTTGGCGACGCCTTGCGGGGCGCACCAGCCGCCCGAGGAGGGGCCGTTATCCCAGCGCACCGTGCTGAAGCCTTCCTCCAGCACGCGGCGTTTCGAGAATGCGCCCGAGACCAGCACGCCGAGGGTGCGGTCCATGAAGGTGTTCGACAGCATGAAGGCCACGCGCGGGTCAATCTTTTCCGAGCCGTCGTTGTACTTGCCCTTGGCCGCGATGGTGGCGTTGAAGCCTTTCAGGTCGAAGGGGCGCAGGGTCTGCAGGTCGACGGTGGCGCCGAGCGAGCCTTCGTCGACGTCGGCCGAGGAGCTCTTGCGCACGGTGAGGGAGCTGAACAGCTCGGAGGCGAACACATTGAAGTCGAAGCCGCGGCCGCGGTTGGTGCCGCCCGAGCTGTCGGTGCCGCCGGTGGTGGCCAGGCCCTCGATGCCGTTGATGCGCACGCGGGTGAAGTCCTGGCCCAGGCCACGCACCGTGATGTTGCGGCCTTCGCCGGCGTCGCGGTCGATCACCACGCCCGGCACGCGCTGCAGCGACTCTGCCAGGTTCGTGTCCGGGAACTTGCCCATGTCTTCCGCCTTGATGACGTCGACGATGCCGTTGTCTTCGCGCTTGGCGTTCAGCGCGCTCTCGAGCGAGGCGCGCAGGCCGGTCACCTGGACGGTCTGGATCTGCTGCGGCTGGGAGGCTGGGGCGTCCTGGGCGAAAGCAGCACCGATGGACAGGGTGGACACCGAGGCAGTGCCGAGCAGGCACAGGGTGAGTTGGCGTAAGGCGGCACGCGGCGCTTGTTTCATGCTGTCTCCATTGCGTTTTTATCTGTATCTGGTCAGGCCAGTTTCTGGATTTTACGGCAATATTGACAGATTTGGTCAGGCCAATTCAAATAAATACATGAACCGGCCTGACCTCTCCCGGATTAGGGATTGCTGGACGACAGGGTAGTGTTGTAGAGCTTGCCGCCGATGGTGACCTGGTCCAGGGTGATGCCGGTGGCGTTGTGCAGGAACCAGGGCTGGGCCGCGTTCTTCGGCGTGCCGAAGTCCGAGTCGCTGATGCGCATGCGCTGGATCGGCAGGATCGGGGTGCCGGCCGTTCCGTTGAAGCTGGACGCCACGGGCCCGAGCAGCACGAAGGCCTGGTAGCACGAGAACTTGCCGGAGCCGGTGTCCACGTTGCCGGCACGGACGCCGCTGATGACGATGTCCGACACCTGCGGCGGCCGGGTGCGCACCGCGTCGTCACCCGGCACGTAGTCGCAGTCGATGGTGATGATCGCGCCCGCGGTCGAGGCCACCGGCTGGGTGATTTCCTTCGCGCCGGGCAGCGGCTTGTACAGCATCGGCTCGATCCTGACGCCGTTCGGCAGGGTGACGTCGCGCACGTACAGGTGGCGCAGGAAGCCGCCCCGGTTCATGTTGGTCTTCAGGCGGATCGCCGTATTCAGCGGCTTCTTGGCCCAGTGCATGTTGCGGAACTCGAGCTGCTGCGCATACACGTGCTCGATGCCGCCGGCCATTTCACTGCCCAGGGTCACGCCGCCGTGGCCGCTGTTCATGATGCAGCGCTGGATCACGATGTTGCGCGTCGGCCCGAACCCTGTATCGCGGTTCTTGCCGGCCTTGATCGCGATGCAGTCGTCGCCGTTGTTGAAGGTGCATTCCTCCACCAGCACGCCGTCGCAGGCTTCCGGGTCGAAACCGTCGCTGTTCGGGCCCAGGCTTTCCATGTTCACGCCGCGCATCGCCAGGTCCCGGCAGTTCACGGGGTGGTGCAGCCAGAACGGCGCCGCATTCACCTGGTAGCCCTGCAGCAGCACCTTGCTGCAGCCGATGAATTCGATCATGCAGGGGCGCAGGAAGTGGCCGTGGCCGAACACGCGGCGCGCCACCGGCACGCCCGCTTCCGACAGGGCCGGCAGGTAGCGCGAATCGGTCTGCCAGCCCTCGCCCTGGATCAGGGCGCGTTGCGCCTCGGGCAGGTTCGGCATCACCTTGTCTAGCGACAGGTTGGCCGGGTTCGGCGCGATCTCGGTGCGGGTACGTACCGGCGTGCCGCGGCCTTTCCAGTCCCACCAGCACTCGTCCGGCTTGTCTTCGAAAGGCACGCCGCCCTGGCCGTTCAGGATGCTGGTCCAGTCGGCGCCGGTGAGCGCGATATTGGTCTGGTTGTGAGCATAGACCAGCGGCGAATAGTTCAGGACGTCGTTGCCCTGCCAGCGCGACAGGGTCAGCTTGCCGTTGGCGCCGCAGTCGAATTCGCCGTGGCGCGCATAGTGTTCCGGGTTGGCCGAGAAATGCACGCGCGCGTTTGCCGCCAGGTGCACGTGCACGTTGGAGCGCAGCACGATCGGCCCGGCGCAGTACCAGTCGCCGGCCGGGATCACGACCCGGCCGCCGCCCTTGGCGTGGCAGGCCGCGATGGCCGCCGTGATCGCCGGATAGGCGTCGGGCGAGCCCTTGGCCGGGGTGCGAAGTACGCCGTTGACCAGGGACGCGGTCTGTCCCTTGACCTCGACCATCGAGCAGGGCTTGGCGCCGAAGGCCGTGATCGGGAAGTCTTCCTCGCGGAAGCGCAGCGGGGTGGCGAAGCGCGCGACGATGTCGGCGGCGCGCTGCCACGGATCGCCTGCGGTCTTGTTGCTGGATGAGGTGGCGCAGCCGGCGCCGGCGAGCAGCAGGCCGGCGGCGGGAACGGTGCGCAGCAGGGCGCGGCGGCGGGGCTGGAAGCGCATGCTCACCTCACTTGCCCGACTTGGCCGGGTTTGCGAGGATCACGCGCACCGGATTGCCGTCGCGCGCAGCGGTGTCCTGCGCCAGGCGCTGCCACTGGGCGAGCGTGGTGACGTCGCCGGCGCGGCTCCAGGCGCCGCCGGCGTAGTAGCGCAGCGGCTTGCCGGAAGTGGCCTTGGCCAGGATCAGTTCGTTCAGCTTGTCCTCGGTGAAGCCTTCCGCGCCCGGCAGCACCACCGCGGTGCCGAAGGCGCCATTGCTCTTCTGCTCGATCCACTGCAGCAGCACCGGACCTTCGCGCTTGACCGCGATGACCGGGTCCTGGCCCTTGTCGCTCGGGTTCTTGTTCAGGCCTACCGCCACCGTGATCGGCTCATTGCCTTCGAACTGGAAGGTGCTCTCGATGCGGTCCAGCTGGCGGCCCGCGTCGACGGTGAAGCGCTTGACCTCGCTGACCGGCTTGCCGGCCGCATCCCAGGCGGCATAGTGCAGCTCGAAGACCGCGCGCACCGGGCCGTTGGCCAGCACCTTCCAGGAAGCGTAGTTCACGCTGGTGTACAGCTGCTTGCCGTCCCACACGCCGGTGCCGCCGGCGCCGCGCGACTTGCCGACCTGGTACATGTCCATGCCCTCGCCCTCGTCCTCGTGGTAGTGGTCATGGCCCTTGTTGTACCAGCGGTCGATGATCGGGTAAGGCACGCGCTTGAACCACAGGTCCAGGCCGCTCGTCACCAGCACTTCCTTGTTCATGCCGGCCGGCGAGGGGGCGGCCAGGGCCGGGCCGTAGGTGCGGTGCGCAACCTTGTCGTTTTCCCAGGCGAAGTCGTCGAGACGCTCCTGCACGTAGCGGGCATAGGCCTTCTGGGCGAACACCGGCGCCACCGTGTCGATCTTCTCGACGGTGAAGCTGGCGCTCTTCTCGCCGGGGGCGAAGCTGTGCTGGAACAGCAGCTCGCCGTAGGCGATGCCCTTGTTCTCCGGATCCTTGGACAGCGGCGCCACGTTGGTCACCTGGTAGGGCAGCACGCGGCCCTTGGCGTCCTTCACGGCGATCTTCTGGATCAGGGCGCCCGGCAGGGCGGCGTTCACGTCGCTCCACGGGATCGAGATGGTCTCGGACGGACGTGCGATGGACAGGTCGTGCTGCACGGTCACCGCCAGTTTGTCAAAGGCGTAGGCGTTCAGCGATGCGGCGCTGGTGGACAATGCGGCCGCTGCAAGGATCAGTCGTTTCATGGCTTCACTCGGTGATGAACGCATCATTGCTGATGCTTGTTGTAGTCGGTCTTGCCCCCCTTGGGCACGTAATGATACGTGCGAACCTTGTGCTGGATATCGATAGCCGGGTTATTGATCATCTTGATGATCTCGGCGCCGGCCAGCAGCGTCGGGCCGTAGCCGTGCAGCGCGTGCGCGCTGGTCGGGCGGTTGTAGTAATAGACCATGTCGCCGGCGAGGGTGGTGCCGACGCAGGTGCCTTCCACTTCACCCTTGGCGGTGATGCGGGTCGACAGGCCCACCCAGCCGGCTTGCGCGATCGAGCCGTAGGTGGTCGGGCTGACCCAGCCCTGGTTGACCGCGTGTGCGATCACGTAGGTGAACATGGCGCTGGCCGAGGTTTCGAGGTAGGAGTCGTTCCGGTCGATCATCTGGTGCCACAGGCCGGTGCCCGACTGCAGTTCGGCGATGCCCTTGATCGCGGCGCGCAGCTGGTTCAGCACCGGCTGGTAGCCCGGGTGGTCCTTCGGCAGCACGTCGAGCAGGTCCGACATGGCCAGCACCGCCCAGCCGTTGGCGCGCGCCCAGTAGAAGCGCGGCGCGTCCGGATGGTTGGCGTGCCAGCCGTGGGTGTACAGGCCATTCTGCGGGTTGAACAGGCGCTTGCTCATGCCCATGACATTGTTGACGGCGTCGTCGAAGTGCTTGCGATCGCCCGTCATGCGGCCCATCTCGGCCAGCAGCGGGATGCTCATGTACATGTCGTCGCCCCACAGCGACACTTCCTGCGGGCGCTTGCGCGCCATGGTGCCGTCTTCCAGGCGGAACTGCTTGTTGATCACCCAGTCGCTGCAGGTGTCGATCATGGGCTTGAGGTCCGGGCCGACCTTGGCCGCGCGCGCGCGGATCAGGGCGGCGCACATCGAGCCGGAATCGTCCAGCGAGTGCGGAGCGAGGAAGCGCGCGAAGCTGTTGGCCCGGTCGAGCTGGAACTTCTGTTCCTGGGCGCGGAAATAGGGGAGGGTCTGGGAGAAGAACTGGAAGTGGCGCTGGCTCATCGCCGTGAAGCTCTTGTCGCCGGTCGCTTCGGCTGCCTTCAGGAGGCCCGAGTGGACCACGCCCATCTCGTACACCTGGATGCCGTAGTCGCCCGCGCTGGGTTCGAAGATGGCGTCGGCGTTCGGCGTCTTCAGGTCGGTGATCTGGTCGCCGGTCTTCCTGTTGATGATGCGGGTCGGCGTTGCCTGGTCCATGTAGCCGCGGATCGCCTTGAGCTGGGCCGTCACTTCCGCCACCACGGGCTTCTTGTACGGCACCGGATAGGTGCCTTCGGAGTGGTCCAGCAGGTTCTTGTTGTCGGTGTTGCGGTAGTGGCCACCCTGGGCCAGGGCGGGGCCGCAAGCGAGTGCGCAGCCAAGAACGGTGGCAAGCGAGGCTGCCATCAAGGTCGTCTTCATATGTCTCCAGTCGGGCGGATTTGTCTGACTTATACGGCTCAGCTACGTGTGACTACTTATTGGTCAGGCCATTCTAATTTGGTCCGACCAAAATAGCAATGTGGACTAGCCACTGCCCGAAATTGTATGGCATACTGAAAAAGAACCTACCGACCAAGGCACCACACCATGAACACCCAAGTTCCGCGCACAATCCGCATGCAGGCCAGCGACAACGTCGCCATCGTCGTCAACGACGGCGGACTGCCCGCGGGCACCGTTTTCCCGGACGGCCTGACGCTCGTCGAAGGGGTCCCGCAGGGGCACAAGGTGGCACTGGTGGACTTCGCCGATGGGGACCCGGTGATCCGCTACGGCGTGATCATCGGCTATGCCAACGGCGCGATCCCGCGCGGCAGCTGGGTGTCGGAACGCGTGCTGCGCATGCCGGCCGCCCGCTCGCTCGACGACCTGCCGATCGGCACCCATGCGCGCCCGGTGACCGAAGCGCTCGAAGGCTATACCTTCGAGGGTTATCGCAACAAGGACGGTTCGGTCGGTACCCGCAACATCATGGCGATCACCAGCACCGTGCAGTGCGTCTCGGGCGTGATCGACTACGCGGTCAAGCGCATCAAGGAAGAGCTGCTGCCGCGCTACCCGAACGTCGAGGACGTGGTCGCGCTCGAGCACGTGTACGGCTGCGGCGTCGCGATCGACGCGCCGGGCGCGGACATCCCGATCAAGACCATCCGCAACCTCTCGAAGAACCCGAACTTCGGCGACCACGTCATGGTCGTCAGCCTGGGCTGCGAGAAGCTGCCGCCGGCGCGCCTGTTCCCGGCCGGCTCGATCCCGATCGGCAATGCCGAACCCTCGGTCATCACCCTGCAGGACCAGCAGCACGTCGGCTTCATGTCGATGATCGACAACCTGATGCAGACCGCCGAGAAGCACCTGGCGCTGCTGAACGCGCGCCAGCGCGTCACTTGCCCGGCCTCCGACCTGGTGGTCGGCGTGCAGTGCGGCGGCAGCGACGCCTTCTCGGGCGTGACCGCCAACCCGGCCGTCGGTTTCGCCACCGACCTCATCGTGCGTGCCGGCGGCGCCGTGATGTTCTCCGAAGTCACCGAGGTGCGCGACGGTATCGACCAGCTGACCGCGCGCGCCGCCACCCCGGAAGTGGCCCAGGCAATGGTGCGCGAGATGCAGTGGTACGACGATTACCTGGTGCGCGGCGGCGTCGACCGTAGCGCGAATACCACGCCCGGCAACAAGAAGGGCGGCCTGTCGAACATCGTGGAAAAGGCCATGGGCTCGATCGTCAAGTCGGGCACCACGGCGATCACCGGCGTGCTGTCGCCGGGCGAGAAGCTACAGCAGAAGGGCCTGATCTACGCCGCCACCCCGGCCAGCGATTTCATCTGCGGCACCCTGCAGATGGCCGCCGGCATGAACGTGCACATCTTCACCACCGGCCGCGGCACCCCCTACGGCCTGGCGGCGGTCCCGGTGATCAAGGTGGCCACCCGCACCGAACTGGCGAACCGCTGGCACGACCTGATGGACGTGAACGCCGGGCGCATCGCCAGCGGAGAGGCTAGCATCGAGGACGTGGGCTGGGAGCTGTTCCGCCTGATCCTCGACGTGGCCAGCGGGCGCAAGACCTGGGCCGAACACTGGAAACTGCACAATGCGCTGGCGCTGTTCAATCCTGCGCCGGTGACCTGAACGAATATTGCGGGTTACGGCTGTATGAATTCGTAGGGTGGGCGGGTCTCCCGCCCACGCGGTGATAGTTAGGGTATGAATAGCCGCACAGGCTGCATCACCATGATTTGAACGCGTGGGCGGCGAAGCCGCCCACCCTACGAAAACATAGGTAGCAGTAATCGCGCCACAAGATCAAGGAGTTGAGTAATGACCGAAGCAGTAAAAGGCAAGCCCTTCAAACGCATCCTGCTGACCGGCGCCGCCGGCGGCCTCGGCAAGGTGCTGCGTGACCGTATCAAGCCCTGGGCCGAGGTCGTGCGCCTGTCCGACGTCGCCGACATGGGCGAAGCGCGCGAGGGCGAAGAGATCGTCCAGTGCGACCTGGCCGACAAGGAAGCGGTACTGAAACTGCTGGAAGGCGTGGACGCCGTGCTGCACTTCGGCGGCATCTCCACCGAGAAGCCTTTCGAGCCGATCATGCAGGCCAACATCCTGGGCGTGGCCAATTTGTATGAAGCCCTGCACAAGGCCGGCACCAAGCGCGTGATCTTCGCCAGCTCGAACCACGCGATCGGCTATCACCACGTCAACACCGTGCTGGATGCGGACTCGCCGACCCGCCCGGACAGCTACTACGGCCTGTCGAAGGTCTTCGGCGAGCAGATCGCGCGCTACTACTTCGACCGCTTCGGCATCGAGACCGTCTGCATCCGCATCGGTTCGAGCTTCCCGGAGCCGGCCAACAAGCGCATGATGAGCACCTGGTTCTCCTACGACGACCTGACCGAGATGCTGCGCTGCGCGCTGTTCGCGCCGCGCGTCGGCCACACCATCGTCTACGGCATGTCGGACAACGACAGCGTGTGGTGGGACAACCGCCTGGCCTCGCACCTGGGCTACAAGCCGAAGGACAGCTCGTCGAAGTTCGCCCACCTGTTCCCGGACACCTCCGAGTTCCCGGCCAAGGACGACGTCACGACGATGTACCAGGGTGGCAAGTTCCTGCTCGACGGCCCGCAATACTGATCGGTGACCAGAGCCGTGCTGGAACGCCTCACACTGCGTAACGAGCGCCTGCTGGCCGAGATCGTTCCGCAGATCGGGGGCGGCCTGGCGCGGCTGGACTGGCTGGACGGCGACCAGGCGCGGCCCTTGCTGCGCGGCTTGCCGCCGGATGTCAACGACACGCCGCTGCCCGGGCAGCTGGCCTGCTTCCCGCTGCTGCCCTGGTCGAACCGGATGGCTCCCTCCGGCTTTGCCTTCGAAGGCCAGCGCCACGTGCCCTCGCCGAACCGGGCCGGAGAGCCTTGCCCGATCCACGGCGACGGCTGGCAGCAGCCCTGGCGCGTCGCCGCCCACCACGATACTTCACTGACTTTAAGCCTGGACCGCTGGGACGCGGCGCCCTTCGCCTATACGGCCGAGCTGCACTACATCCTGGACAAGGATGCGCTGGTGGTGGAGCTCAGCGTGCGCAATGCGGGCCGTAGCGCGCTGCCCTTCGGGATCGGCCTGCATCCCTGGATGCCGGATCCCCAGGGCGCCCGGCTGGAAGCCGGCGCCAACAGCGTGTGGATGGCCGGCCCCGACAAGCTGCCGCTGATGCGCCAGGACATCCCGTCCGAGTGGCGCTTCGACAGCCCCGCGCCCTTGCCGCAGGAAGGCGTCGACAACGTATTCGAGGGCTGGATTGGCGCCGCCCGCATCACCTGGCCGCAACGCGGCCTTGCACTGGAGGTACAGGCCGACATGGATTACTTCATCCTCTACGTTCCGCCGGGACGCGATTTCTTCTGCTTCGAGCCGGTGGACCACCCGATCAATGCGCACAACCTGCCGGGCTATCCCGGCCTGACGGTGCTGGCGCCGGGCGCGACCCTGCGCCGCCGCTGCGTGTTCCGGGGAGCGGCGCTGTGAGGCGGGCTCCTCTCGGCTTGCTGCTGGCACTGACGGTCACTGCGGCCTTCGCCCAGGCGCCGTACAACGCCGACACCACCTACCGCAAGCTGGTGCGCGACTATCCCGACATCCGCATCGCCAGCGCCGAGGCGCCGGCCCCGGTCCAGGTGCGCAAGGACCTCGAGTATGCGCGGCGCGGCGACCTGTCCCTGGGGCTCGACCTCTACCTGCCGGGCCCGGGCGGCAAGCCGGCGCCACTGGTGATCCTGGTCCACGGCGGCGGCTGGGGCACCGGCGAGCGGACCAACATGGCGCCGCTGGCGGCGCGTCTTGCCGCACGCGGCTACGCGGCCGCCACCGTCAGCTACCGTCTGTCCGGACAGGCGCGCTACCCGGCCGCGATCGAGGACGTGAAGGAAGCCGTGCGCTGGCTGCGCAAGGGCGCGGGCAGCCATGGCATCGACCCAAGCCGGGTTGCGATCGCCGGCGGCTCGGCCGGCGGCCAGATCGCCGCGCTGGTCGGCATGCTCGAGCCGCAAGCCATCCGTGCGGTGGTCAACATCGACGGCCTGTCCGATTTCACCTCGGAGGAAGCGCGCAGGCACGAGGACGATCCGAAGAAGAACCCGTCCGCGGCCGGCGCCTGGTTCGGCGGCCGCTACGCCGAGAAGGAAGCGCTGTGGCGCGAGGCTTCGCCGATCAATCATGTGGGCAAGAGCAGCCCTCCCGTGCTCTTCATCACCAGCAGCGTGCCGCGCTTCTCGGTGGGACGCGAGGCGATGGCGGCCAAACTGGCCACGCATGGCATCCATTCGGATACCGTGGCGCTGGCCGGCACCCCGCATTCGTTCTGGCTGTTCGATCCCTGGGTGTCGCCCACCGTCGACGCCATGGCGGCGTTTCTCGAGCGCGTGCTCGGCCCCGTGCCGGCACGCGCGCCGTGGTCGCCCGACCTCGGCGACGGCCGCTACCGCAACCCGATCCTGCATGCCGATTATTCCGATCCGGACGCGATCCGCGTGGGCGATACCTACTACATGGTGTCCTCGAGCTTCGCCAACGCGCCCGGCCTGCCGCTCCTGGTCTCGAAAGACATGGTCAACTGGGAGCTGCAGGGCCATGCGCTGCCCCAGTTGGTGCCGGGCGCGCAGTTCGCCGCGCCCCAGCACGGCAAGGGCGTGTGGGCCCCGTCCCTGCGCCACCACGACGGCAAATTCTGGATCTTCTATCCCGACCCCGACAACGGAATCTACGTCACCACCGCGAAAGACTTCAAGGGTCCCTGGAGCACCCCGCACCTGCTCCTGCCGGGCAAGGGCATCATCGATCCGGCTCCGCTGTGGGACGAGGACGGCAAGGCTTACCTGATCCACGCCTGGGCCAAGAGCCGGGCCGGCTTCAACAACGTGCTCACGCTGCGCAAGATGGCGCCCGACGGCCGCAGCCTGCTCGACAGCGAAGGCAAGGTCGTCATTGACGGCGACAAGCTGCCCGGCTACCGCACGCTGGAAGGACCGAAGCTGTACAAGGCGAACGCTTATTACTACGTGTTCGCGCCGGCGGGCGGCGTCGAGCATGGCTGGCAATCGGTGTTCCGCTCGCGCAGCATCGAGGGCCCCTACGAGTCGCGCATCGTGATGGAGCAGGGCGCCACCGGCATCAACGGGCCGCACCAGGGCGCCTGGGTCAGGACGCCGCAGGGCAGCGACTGGTTCTTTCACTTCCAGGACAAGCGCGCCTACGGACGCGTGGTGCACCTGCAGCCGATGCGCTGGAACGACGGCTGGCCCTTGATCGGCGAGCCGTCGAGCAAGCCGGGTGTGGGTCAGCCGGTGACCGAACATGCCAAGCCGATTGCCGGCAGCTTCGCCCGGCAGGTGCCGGCAACGAGCGATGAATTCGATGGCAAGGCCCTGGGCCCGCAGTGGCAGTGGGCAGCCAACCCGGATTCCCGCTGGTATGCGCTCGACGCCCGTCCGGGCCATCTGCGCCTGTTCGCGCAGCCGGAGATGCCGGTGCGCTCGCTGCCCTCGGTGCTGACCCAGAAGTTCCCGGCGCCCGCCTTCGGCGTCACCGCCAAGGTTGACCTGCGGGCGCAGCGCGACGGCGACCAGGTCGGTCTCGGCACGATGGGCCTGGCCAGCCAGTGGTTCGGCCTGCGCCGCGTCGAGGGCAAGCCGCGCATGGTGCTGGTGCGCTGTGCTCAAGACGGCAAGTGCGTCGAGGAGCTGGGCGCGGAACTGCCGGGCTTCGCGGCCCACCTGCGCATGCACGTGACGGCCGGCGCCCGCGTCGCCTTCTGGTACAGCGCGGACGGCCTGCGCTACACACAGCTCGGTGCGCCATTCGACGCCACCATGGGCCGCTGGGTCGGGACGCAGATCGGCCTGTTCGCGACCGGGGCGGCGGGCAGCTACGCAGACGTGGACTACCTGCGCATCACGCCTTGATGCCGGTGTCGGGGTGATAGTATTGCCGGACTTCCGTTCTTGAAGACTGGAGACCTCATGGCCCTCGACCCGCAGCAGACCTATGTCCACCTCGCCGACGATGGCCTGGCACGCAGCGTGCCAGGCGAATCCTTCTGGCAGCTGCCGCCAGCCGAACTCGATGCCTTCGGCAAGGGCTGGCTGGTCAGCGAATTCTCGTTCACGCAAGACTGGCCGAGCTGGGAAATGCACCCGCACGGCGACGAATTCGTCTACCTGCTCGCAGGTCACGTAGAACTGCTGCTCGAACGCGACAGCGGGGTGGAGACGATCGTGCTGGAGGGCAGCGGCGCGGTCGTGGTGCCGCGCGGCGTCTGGCATACTGCCCGGGTGCGCCAGCCGAGCCGCATGCTGCACGTCACGCGCGGCGAAGGGACCGAGAACCGACCGGCCTGATCCGGACTACGAGGAGCTAGACCCTAGTCGAACTTAATGTGCACCCAAGTGTCGAATAATGATCA
>JAEAMF010001754.1_pt1 | contig 14191 bp, 11 predicted proteins | sample 8958721 | NCBI WGS metagenome assembly JAEAMF01 (sample SAMN16933255, study PRJNA681124) | bioreactor sludge metagenome | isolation source: anaerobic bioreactor treating anionic surfactant - SDBS | place: India: Bengaluru | collected 2019-02-28
ACACTGTAAAGCACCGGCCCCGCCATCGGCAGATGGGGTTCATGGATCGCTTACAGTGCGGCGGCGCTGAATGCGGATGGTTCGGGAGGGGGGCGGTTGGCTGAAGTGGCTTGAGGGAGGATCGGCCGCCGGCGTTGGCCGGCGGTTGGGCTCTCCGACCTGAACAGCCTGCATCCTGCTCATCACTCAACGTACACGCCGCTCAACGCCTGCAAGCCTGGCAGAGCCCACCTCCCCGCCCTGCCTGTTGAAATCGACCAACTGCCTCAGGCTACGGCTGACGGTTGTCGACCCGAAGCGGCCGACCACGGACGGCTGCAACCGGCCAAAAGCAGTCATTGTATATTGATCAACGTCGAGGCGATTCAACGAGCACGCGGCGGCAATTTGTAGAACGACTCCTCTCCAAAAAACGAAGCGATCTTGGTAAGTGCATTTTCTAGGTATACATCGGGTGTCGCATAGTCGCGACTGTATCTGCCAGACTCCCAGTTGACGCCCCAACGCCCACTCTCCGCGTCCCACCACATTTCGCCTGCAATACGTGCAGCTTGTAGGCCTGTCATGCTTGGATGCCCCAGCTTGGGGGACTTTAAATCCTCAGCAACGAAGAGACTGCCGTCACGGCCGATAGCCCAGATGAGGTTCTTGTCTTTGTGTTCCTCAACAACGTTGGCAAACCGTGAGGAAAGCGACATACCTGGCGGGTCAAAGAAGTTGCAAGCAGTACGGTTGACACCCTCACCATCTGGCCCAACCTCACTTTCCTCTAACCTTGTCGGAGCACGCAGAGCACCATACTTTGCATTGAGATAGCTTTCGTAATCGTCATCTCTACGCTTCAAAGCAATTAGGAATGAGCTGTAGAACTGCTGCTCAGTTGCCCCCACGGGTGACTCTCTCTGCTCTTTGAAGGCCTCTAGTACGACCTGAGACCAGAGCATATCCTGCAGAAAAAGCGCAGATACAGCATTACCCAAGGGAATGTCTGTGGCGTCTAGAAGAACCTTGAAGACGGGCCGGCCTCCTAGCTTGAAGTCGACTTCCCACTGGAGCCTTGCGAGCGGCGTAGTGAGGAATCTTAGTTTGTCTTCATTCCAGCGCTCCAGGAGCACCGAGTTTGCAACAATGCTCTGATCCGCAATTGCAATCTCATCGCCTAAGCCATAGCCAATCAAACAGCCACGAGTAGACTCTCTGATTTTGGCAATGGTCGATAGCTTGATTGAGAAGGTCAGCGGCTCTAGAGCGGTGTCAGCAATTGAAGCGATCGACTCCATCCAATCGTTCGCCTGCTGGTGGATCAGCTTGGCAGTACCGTAGGCAAATTGGTAAGGGAGTCGGGCCTTTCTGTCAGCCGGAATAATTGAAAGGTCGGGAACTAAGACTTCGTGAGGGAGCGCCCACACGCCGGCTTTGTCCTTTTTGCAGAAGGCGAGCGCCCACTTACTGCCGATTTTATCCGCTATATCATCATTAAGCGAGATCAGCCTAGCCTTGGCGAAGGGACCAAGACGGTCATCATGAACGTATAATGATGCTGCATCGCTCTGCACGTCATAGCCCAGCACCGTAATCGCGTGCCCAGCCTTCTCAATCAGACTAACTTCGATATCCGGGTTTAGAGATGTCAGATCAGCGCTTTCTACCGCAGCTGTGTCCAAGCTACTTGGTGCGACACTTTGAGCATCGATCTTTGCGACTCTTGCGATGCCATAGACAGTTCCCGTAAGGATAATCGGAAGGCCACTGTCGATATGAGAGACGATGTAAGTCTGGAACCAAGCGCGAGCCATGTCGCCCAATGTGGTCGCGTGATACCTCAATCCCTCGACATCCAAGGAACGTTGAATCTGCTTGTTGCTCAACTCCTTGTTGGGGAACCCATTGCTGGAGCCGTCAATGAAGTTGATCGCTGCGGTGGTGATCTCGCTGCAGGATGGAATCTCCCTCACATCACGCCAAGGCAGCGCATGCAGTGCGGTCCAGATCGCCGTTGTGGCACATGCGGCCACTACTTTGTCCTGCTCCTGAAAAGCAATCGAGTCGATGCTGAGCTGCAATCCGAACAGGCTAACGTCGTAGCGCTTGCTGATTTTTTTCTTACGCTCACCAAGATCGTCACCTATCCGGAGGCAGGTTTTTCCGAAAAACGTTTTGCTCAGCGGCTTGATAACCACGAAGCCCAAGTAGCTCTCTTGGAGCTGCTTGAGCGAGAGTTCGTCGTGATCTCCTGATAGCAGTAACTTATCTAGTTTTTGGTGGTCGATGGCGCAACTGAAGAAATGGAGCCTGCCGCAGACATACCCGTCATTTCCGAAGCGCTTGACGTAGTAGCGCGAGTAGTCCTCAAGGAAGTCACGATCAATGTACTTCGGCTCGAGCAAAACGGAGGTGGCGCCCAGAGTCGACAGGTAGTTGAAGATATACTCCACCTGCGGCTTTTTGAAGATGCCAGAGAATTCGTATCCGAAGCACTCACGAATCAGAGCGGTGAGTGTCGCTTGCTGAAACCCGGAAATTAGATATGGTGTCATTTGGGTCGCGCGAAAAAAAAGCAGCCATAAGGCTGCTTTTTGGGTGATCGATCTTTTAAAGGCTGCAGGTCTTAGCTAGCAAATCCTTACTTACGGCCTGCGCGGAAAATTGACGAGCAAGCTCTTTATTGAGTTCATCTGTCCGCACGCGTGCGCGTTCGAGTCGCTCCTCGCGGGTCGACCCCATGCGCGTGCGGGCCTCCTCAAACAGACGATTCAGACTCATCTTGGTGCTTCCCCTTAGCTCACGGCCTCAATATGCCTGCGGTCAGCCCCACTGCGCAACCACTGCTTACTACCTAGCACCATTCAATAGGCGCCACGTTACGCTTTCGGAGCGGCCGAAGATTATAGCGTCTTGAAATCTCGACACAAGCCCCACGTGTCCCGCGTCCCTATGCCACTCATCACTCTAGTACAGACCACGCGAATCTGCTGTGCGAATCGCTCCTGACCCCATAGACACTGGATGACCGCTTCTGGCCGATTGCTGCCGCCCACCAGCCCTTGCTGGACAGCCTAGGGCGGCCATCGGCGTTCCTGCGACTGGCGCCAGCCCGACCAGCTGACGCGCCCCCGAGGCCAGCCCGCGCACCAGATGCCCGGTCTGGGCGCACTGCGCCTGGCCAGCAGGTGGAACAGCTGGCGGCCCGGCCTGCTCGATGCCGGCCAGCCCCGAGCAACGGCACCACCGGGCTAGCGCCTGCCCCTTGCCTGCAGCCGTGGGCGTTCTGCAGCTGGACGCCAGCCCGATCAACTGACGCGCACCCCGAGGCTCGCACATACGCCGGCTGCCCGGCCTGCACGCACTGCGCCTGCTCCTCGTCGCTGCCCTGGTGATCTGCTGCGCCTGGCCAGCAGGCGGAACTGTTGGCGCCCCGCTACTCGATGCCTACAGTCCATGCCTGCCGCCTGCGAGCACGCGCACAGCCAAACACGTTGTAGCCCACGGCTGGCGCGGGTTTGCGGCCTGTTCGGCGACCCGTCGAGAGCGTCGAAAGCGGAACACTTGGAACACCTTGGAACACGCCGGAACAGAATCGGTGTTCCAGCTGGGTCCACTCACAAAGCCCTTAAAAATCAATGCTTTACAGCTATGCGGAACACCGGAACACGTGGAACACGCAAAAACCAGCCGGTACGGATAAGGACGCCCCAGCCCCCGGCACGGGGGAAAGCCAGCAGCGAACAGATTCGCTCTCACGCGCTATCCGCCCTCAGCCCCTACTCTCTCCGAAAATTCGTGAATAGCGGGGCTGGCACTGGACTGCTTCATCCTGGCCAGCAAGCCATGGCCTCCCCTGTCGGCCACCTGGTGCGGGTCCTTCCCGGCATGGGGTCGATCTACGGCGACGTGGACCGCAAAATTTTTGCAGACGTGTCACCACATAGGGGGTTCCGCTTCCGCCCCCCTGCAAAGGAATGTGCATGCAGGCAACCAGCCTCGAAAAGGTGAGCTCGAAGCATCGATCAGGTAGCCTGCGCAAGACTTGCCAGGCCAGAGGAATAGGGAAGGATGAACTTCAACATCGTTGGGTTTACAGGCTACGACATCGCGCTGCTCGTGGCCTGCACTGCAGGGGCTGTGATCGGCAGCTTTGCCCAGGCGATCATGGCAACGATCCACCCTGACGGCCCTCCGAACAAAGAGGGCATCATGCACTTCGCTTCGCCTGAGCTGCAGAAGGCTCGTGGAACCTGGATAGCTCTTCGTCTCATGCTTGGTGCGATTCTGGGATTCGTCTTCGGGCTGTACTTCGTCGGCACCCTTCATGAGACTCCAGCGACCTTCGCCAAGGTATGGGCTCTGTCCTTCATCGTCGGCTATGCCGCGCCGAAAATATGGCTGGCCAAGGAACAAGCAGTCCTGCAAAAATTCGAAAGAGCGACATGCCGCCAGGTCGAGGATTGAAGGCACAGAGGCATACTTGTATGCCCACGTGTATGCCAAGCCAATCAACGAAATGTAAAGTCCTTTAGAATTAATAGGTTACGCAACAGCTTCAAATGTCTGCGTAACCAAATTCCGAAAAGGGCCTGCAGCGATGCAGGCCCTTTTTTCGTTTGTCTGCGCCATGCCCTGCCGGCTACGCTGGGCGGACCCCGAAGGACCCGGGGGTACCGCACAGGCCAGGAGGCCGCATGCACACTGACCGCACCCCACCATCCACCGCACGCTGCAGGCTCAGCCTCGGGCCTGGCCTGCTCGCCCTGCTCCTCATCGCCGGGCCGGCGGCGGCTGGAGCCACGACGCCCGCCGGCGAAGCCCCGCCGCGCCAGACCGAGTTCAACGAGAACAACTACCGCCCGCGGGAAATCGTCAACCGCCTGCCACCGCCGCCGTCCATCGCAAAGCCCAAGCGCAGCCCTACCCCGGCCAAGGCGGTCACCCGCTCGGCCAAGTGGACCTGGAAGAGCCGGCAGACCGTCGAGCGCGGCACCTTCAAGTGGCGCGAGCGCAACGGGCGCATCGACAACGCCAGCGTGTGCATGAACGAGAAGCCCGGCTCGCTGCGCTACCGCGACTGCCGGCGCGGGGCCAAGGTGGCCTTCGCCAGGCTGTGCCGGGAGCGCCGCGATCCGGCCGCCTGCCACGCGCAGAACAACTACTCGCCGCTGCGCTGAACGCTCGGCGCCGGGCGGGTGGCCAGCAGCAGCCCGGCGAAGATCAGCGCCCCGCCCAGCCAGTGATAGAACGCCAGCCGCTCGTCGAGCAGCAGCCAGGCCAGCAGCGCGGCGAACAGCGGCATCAGGTAGCTGAACAGCGAGGCGCGCGCTGCACCGAGCACCTTGAGGCCGTGGTTCCAGGTCAGGTAGGCCAGCAGCGAGGCGAACAGCGCGGTGTAGCCGATGGCGCCGAGGGTCGCCGGCGTCGGCGCGAAGCCGCCGACGCGGACCAGCTCGGCCAGGTAGAACGGCAGCATCAGCGCCAGACCGAACAGGATCATCACCCCGAGCAGCGGCAGCGGCGCCAGCCCCAGGCGTGCGCCCCACAGGCGCATCAGCAGCGAATACAGCGCCCAGGCCGCCACCGCCAGCAGCATGATCAGGTCGCCGCGGTAGAAGTCGAGGGCTAGGAAGGTCGCCAGCTCGCCGCGGCCGATCAGCAGCAGCAGGCCGCCGGCGGCCACCGCCATGCCGAACCAGGCGCGCCGCGCCGGCCATTCGCCGAGCAGCAGGCCGGCACCGAGGAAGGTGGCCAGCGGCAGGCAGGTGTTGAGCAGGGTGATGTTGATCGCCGAGGTGCTGTGCGCGGCGTGGTAGAGCAGCGAGTTGTAGCTGGCGATGCCCAGCCCGGCCACCAGCCACAGCCGCCAGCCGGCCGCACGCACCACCGCCCGCTGCCGCCACAGCGTGCGGCCGACGAAGGGCAGCAGGATGGCCAGCGCCAGCGACCAGCGCCAGAACGCCAGCGCCATCGGCGGGATGCTGTCGGCCACCGCACGCGCCACCAGCGCATTGCCGGCCCAGCACAGGCAGGACAGCACCAGCCCGCCGGCCGCCCAGCCGTGACGCAGGTTCATCGCCGGCCCTTCCCGCAGGAAAACGGCGACGCGATGGGCGAACGGGCGATGGACATGGGCAACTCCTTGCAGGCCAGCCCGGCACCATACGTAGCCCCGGCCCCGCTTGGCAAGCCTGTGCCAGAGCGACACCGGACCATCGCCGGCGAGATCAGCCCAGGGCGAGGACCTCCTCGGCGGCCCGTTCGCCGGCTTCCACCGCCCCCTCGAGACTGCCGGGCCAGCGCGCGGCAAGATCGGCACCGGCGAAGTGCACCCGCCCCAGCGGACGCCGCAGCAGGGCGGCCTGCAGGCTCCAGCCGCCGGCGGGCCAGTTCGCTGCGGCACTGCGCAGGAAAGGCTCCGCGCCCCAGTCCTGCAGCAGGCACTCCAGAGGCGTGCGGGCCGCCTCGCCAAGCAGCCCGGCCAGGCCCTCCAGCAGGCGTACGCCGCGCGCCGGCTCTGCCAGGGCGGCCAGTCGCCGCGCCCACTCGCCGCTCAGGTGCACCCGCAGGGCGCCCTCGCCTTCGCGCACGGGCGGCATCTCGACGATCAGCCATCCGGCGTGACGGGCAGGCAACTCGATCCGCGGCAGACGCTCGCGCCAGAACGGCCGCTCATAGCGCAGGCGGACCTCCAGCGTCGCCTGCGGCAGCAGGTGGCGCAGGGCATGGTCGTGTCGGCCGGCCAGGGCCGGAAAGAAGTCGAGGCGCGCCAGCTGCAGCGCCGGCAGTGCCAGCACCACCCGCCGCGCGCGGTAGCTGCCGCCGGAGGTGAACAGCTCGACCCCGCGGGCATCCTGGCGCAACGCCAGCAGCGGCGCGTCGAGGATCAGGTCGTCGCCCAGTCGTGCGGTCAGCCCCTGACAGATCGCCTGCATGCCGGCCGCCGGACGCCAGTGGTTCAGGCCGAGACGCAGCTCGAGCAGTCCCGCGCGGCCACCATGGCGGCGCAGCTGCAGCAGCGCCTGCAGCAGGGACAGCTGTTGCGGCTCGGCGCCGAACATCTGCTCGGCCATCGCGGCGAAGCACTGCCGGGCCGCCAGGCCCAGCCAGGGTTGGCGCAGGACATCGGCCAGGCTGCACTGATCCAGCTCCCGCGCCAGCGCATGCTGGGCGGCCGGCTCGGGCGGCAACTGGGCGGCCTGCCGCTCCAGCTGCCGCCAGAGGCGCTGCAGCTGCCAGCGACGCTGCCAGGGCAAGGCGTCCAGCGCCGCGTCGTGCAACGCTGCGCTGGCGGCGGCGGGATCGGGCGCCTGCAGCACCAGGCCCAACTCGTCGACCAGCTGGCGCAGGCGTGCCTGCCCCGGGGCGATACCGCCGGCGCCCAGCTCGACGAGCCGGCCAGCTGCGAAACTGCCGGTCAGGATGCGCCCGCCAATGCGCGGCGCCGCCTCCAGCACGCGCACGTCCTTGCCGGCCCAGCCCAGACGCCAGGCAGCCGTCAGCCCGGACAGGCCGGCACCGACCACGATCACCTCGGCACATGGCTGGGGCATGGGAATACTTTCCGGAAAACAGCACAGCGGCCCCGCCGCTGTGGCGCGACGGGCTCGCTGCGCGGGATCAGTCGAACAGCGGGCAGGCCATCACCAGCGCATCCTCCCGCCCGCCGACCGCCGGGTAGTAGTCGCGGCGACGGCCGATCTCGTTGAAGCCGAAGCGCTCGTACAGGCGGTAGGCCGACTGGTTGGAGGCGCGCACCTCGAGGAAGCACTCGTTGCCGCCGCGCTCGCGGGCACGCTGCATCAGGTGGGTGAGCAGGCGCAGGCCGAGGCCGCGGCCCTGGCTCTCCGGCTTGACGGTGATGTTGAGCAGGTGGGCCTCGTCGGCGATCAGCTGGATCACCCCGTGGCCGACCTGCTGGCTGCCCTCGAACATCAGCCAGCATTCGTAGGAGTTGAGGGCATCGGTGAAGATGCCGCGGGTCCAGGGATGGCTGAAGGCGGCGTATTCGATCTTGAGTACCGCATCCAGGTCGTCGGCGGTCATGCGCCGGAAACTTACCGCATCAGTCATGCTTCGTTCGTCCAGCGACGCATGGCGCGCCGCATGCTGTGCCACAGCTCGGCCTTCAGCGGCGGAGCTTCCATCAGTTGTTCCAGTCCCGGCAGGGTCCAGACATGGCCCAGGCCTGCCAGGTCGATTTCCCGACACGCCGCAGGCGCCTCTTCCTCGCCGGCGAAACGCGCGGCCGGCGTGCCGATCAGCCACACGCAGGCGGCCGGCTCCTGCTCCAGCTGGCCCTGCAGCACGGTGCGCACGTAGTCGCGCGCCGCCGCCGGGCCCTGGTCGAACTCGGGGTTGTTGCGGATCAGCGGCCAGCGGATCGGCTCGCCGAGCGGCCGCGGGCTGTCCGGCAGGCCGGCGGCGCGCAGCAGATCCTTGAGCAGGCGGTAGGCCGGATCGCGGCTGGCGAAGGGCTCGCCGGTGGGCAGCTCGGCCAGCAGCAGGCAGTTGCCGGCGCGCAGCAGCTGCAGGGCGAAACGCGGTGGCGGCTCGCGCCGCGGCGCAGGCGGCGGGGCGAGCTCGACCGGGGGCGCAACCGCCTTGTGGGCCGCCGGCCGGAGCGGCACCACCGGGGCCTTGCGCGGCATGACCGGCGGCTTGGCGGCCGGCGTATCCGTCTGCGGCCGGACGACCGGGACCGGGCGAGCGCCCGGCGCTGCCTGCGGACGCGGCGGCTCGGCCTGCGGCGTCACCACCAGCAGTTCGGGGCGCGAGGGCGCGGCGAACGGCAGCGCCATGCGCGGCAACCAGCTGGTCACCTGCATGGCGCCGAGGTAGGCGCGGCGGCGCTGTTCGTCGATCAAACGCCGTCCGCCTGCGGGTGGGTGCGATGGACGCCGGCCTGCATCAGGTTCAGCGCGTTGAGGTAGGCCTTGGCCGAGGCGGCGAGGATGTCGGTGTCGGCGCCGTTGCCGTTGACGATGCGCCCGCCCTTCTCCAGGCGCACGGTCACCTCGCCCTGGGAGTCGGTGCCCTGGGTGATGGCGTTGACCGAATACAGCTGCAGGTTGGCCTGCGACTGGGCGATCGCCTCGATGGCCTGGAAGGTGGCGTCCACCGGGCCGGCACCGGAGGCTGCGACCTTGTGCTCGACGCCGTCGACGCTGAGCACCAGCTCGGCGTGCGGCACCTCGCCGGTGCGGCTGGTGACGCCGAGGCAGACCAGCTTGAAGTGCTCCGGCGCCTCCTCGGCCAGGCTGTCGGTCACCAGCGCCTGCAGGTCCTCGTCGAAGATCTCGTGCTTCTTGTCGGCCAGTTCCTTGAAGCGGGCGAAGGCGGCGTTCAGCTCGGCCTCGCCGGGCAGGACGATGCCCAGCTCCTCGAGGCGCGCGCGGAAGGCGTTGCGCCCGGAGTGCTTGCCCATGACCATCTTGTTGGCGTTCCAGCCGACGTCCTGGGCGCGCATGATCTCGTAGGTCTCGCGGTGCTTGAGCACGCCGTCCTGGTGGATGCCCGACTCGTGGGCGAAGGCGTTGGCGCCGACGATGGCCTTGTTCGGCTGCACCGGGAAGCCGGTGATGCCGGAGACCAGCCGCGAGGTGCTGAGGATGTGCTCGGTCTCGATGCTGGTGTAGACGTCGAGCAGGTCCTTGCGGGTCTTGATCGCCATCACGATCTCTTCCAGCGCGGCGTTGCCGGCGCGCTCGCCGAGACCGTTGATGGTGCACTCCACCTGGCGGGCACCGGCGACCACCGCGGCCAGCGAGTTGGCCACGGCCAGGCCGAGGTCGTTGTGGCAGTGCACCGAGAACACCGCCTTGTCGGCGTTGGGGATGCGCTCGAGCAACTGGCGGATGGTGTCGGCGTACTGGTGCGGGATCGCGTAACCGACGGTGTCCGGGATGTTGATGGTGCGCGCGCCGGCGTCGATGGCCGCCTCGATGATCCGGCAGAGGAAGTCGATCTCCGAACGGCCGGCATCCTCGCAGGAGAACTCCACGTCGCCGCACAGGCTGCGCGCCTTCTTCACCGCACGCACCGCCTGCTCGACCACCTGATCCGGCTGCATGCGCAGCTTGTACTGCATGTGGATCGGGCTGGTGGCGATGAAGGTGTGGATGCGTCCGGAGTTGGCGTTCTTCAGCGCCTCGGCAGCGCGCTCGATGTCGGCGTCGAGGGCGCGCGCCAGGCTGCACACGGTGCTGTCCTTGACCGCCTCGGCGACCGCCTTGACCGACTCGAAGTCGCCCGGGCTGGCGATGGCGAAGCCCGCTTCGATCACGTCGACGCGCATGCGCTCCAGCGCCTTGGCGATGCGCAGCTTCTCTTCCCTGGTCATGGACGCGCCGGGGCTCTGCTCGCCGTCGCGCAGCGTGGTGTCGAATATGATGACGCGGTCGTTGCTCATGTCGGTCTCCTGGCGATCCGGTCGCCGGCGCGGGCGTGGCGCTGCACGCCGTTCTGGTTATCCGCAGATTGTGGCGCGAATCCCGCGGCCGGGAAAGCGCCTCGCCCGAGAGGTCACTGGCGCAGCGGGATCTTCGGTGCCCACTGCAGCCATTCTGCCTGCGGTTCGTCGAACAGCACGAAGGTCTGTCCCGGTTGCACCGGACGCTGCTCGTCGGGGGTGGCAAAGGCGATGCCACCGGCGACGATCGCCTCGACCGACTCGGTGCGTACCTGCATGCCCTTAAGCAGGCCGAAGTCGACATCGACGCCGCTGGCGTTCCAGAACCGGCTGCCGCCGCGCACCAGCGGCGCATAGCGCGGCTCGATGAGGATGTGGATCAGCACGCGGTCGGCGGTAGGCCCCAGCTCCAGGCGGACGACCTGGCCCACCGGCACCTGCCGGTAGGTCACCGGATCGCCGGCCTCGACCGAGCCGCTGCGCTCCGCACTCAGGACCAGTGCCAAGCCGTCGGCATCTACGGCCGCCTGCGGCGCCTGGGCCAGCAGTTCGAAGCTGCGCCGCGGCGCGCCGTCACCCGGCGACGGCTGCACTTCCAGATAGGGACCGCTGACCAGGGTATCGAGGTTGGCGGTGCGCGCCAGGCCCAGCTCGGGGCGCACCACCCAGAAGCGGCTGCCGGCGCGGGCGATGCGCTCCTCGGCCTGGCTGACACGCACATCGACCAGCACTGCGGCCAGGTCGTCGCTGAGGCGAACCCGCTCCACCCGGCCGACCTGCAGGCCGCGATAGCGCAGCGGGGTTCCCTCGCCCAGGCCATCGGCGCGCGCGGTGCGCAGCTCGATCAAGCGGCCGCGCTCGCGCGCCTGCCCCTCGTCGGCGAACAGCGCAAAACGCCGCGAGCGGGGTACCGGCGGCGCCTGTAGATCGGGGGTGTCGAAGGCGATGCCCCCCAGCACCAGGGTCTGCAGCGACTCGCTCTTCACCTCGACGCCGGAGAGGCCGCCCTTGAGGGTGATGCCGCTGGCGTTCCAGAAACGCGTCGAGGCATTCACCAGTCCGGCATAGTCGGGCTCGATGTGCACGTCCAGCAGCACGGTGCGACGGTCGGGGGCGAGCTGGTAGTTCTGCACGCTGCCCACGCGCATCTGCCGATAGAGCAGCGGGCTGCCGACGTCCAGCGAGCCGAGACGATCGGTGCTCAGTACCAGGTGCAGACCCGGGGCGTTCACGTCCAGTGGCGGCGCCTTGGGCCGGATGCTGAACTCGCGGGCCATGCTGCCTTCCCTGCCGAAGCGCACGGCGATGAAGTTGCCCTGCACCAGCGCCTCGAGGCCGGTGATCCCGGCCAGCGAGATCGACGGCTTGACCACCCAGAACTCGCTGCTGCCGAGCAGCAGCTCCTCGGTGCGCGGGTCCATGGTCAGCTCGGCGATCGGCCGGGAAAAGTCGCGGCCCATGTCGATCTTGCGCAGCGTGCCGACCTGCACGCCGTTGAAGATCACCGGGGTGCGCCCCGGCTGCAGGCCGCTGACATCGTCCAGTTGCAGCTGGACCCGGAAACCGGCCTCGGCAGCCTCGAAGTCCTCGTACAGGCGGAAGGGGAAGGCCGGATCGGTCGGCGGGCTGTCCTGCCGATGCTCGGGGGTGGCGAAGGCGATGCCGCCGGTGGCCAGGCTGACCAGCGACTCGGTGCGCAGCTTGAAGCCGGACAGGCCGCCGCTGAAGCTGATGCCGCTGGCGTTCCAGAAGCGGGTGTGCTTGCGCACCAGATGGGCGTAGGCCGGCTGGATGAAGATCTGGATCTCGACGGTGCGCTGGTCCTCGCCGAGACGGTAGCTCTTGACCTGACCGACCTGGATCTGCCGGTAGAACACCGGACTGCCCTGGTCCAGCGAACCGAGGCGTTCGGCCTTGAGGGTGATGTGCAGGCCGGGCAGCGCATCGGATAGCGCCGGGGGCTCGCTCAGCGCCTTGAAGGTGCGGGCCGACTCGCCCTTCACCGGCTCGATGGCGATGTAGATGCCGGACACCAGGGTTTCCAGCCCGGTCACCCCAGCCAGCGATACCCGTGGCCGGACCAGCCAGAAGCGGGTGTTCTCGCTCAGGTAGTCCTCGGCCTCGCGGTTGATCTCGATGGTCGCATCGACGCCCTGCATATCCGGGCTGACCTGCAGGTCGACGACCTTGCCGACCGGGATGCCCTTGTAGATGACCTGGGTCTTGCTGACCTGGATGCCGTCACCGTCGGCGAAGTGCACGCGGATCTCGATGCCGGCCTCGCTGAAGGCGCGCCACAGCAGCCACAGGCCGATGGCCAGGGCGAGCAGCGGCAGCACCCAGATGGCGGACCAGCTGCTGGTCCTGCGGATGTCGGGTTGGGCGAGTTCACTCATGGGGATGGTCTGCGTCGGTGTTGTCCCAGATCAGCCGGGGGTCGAAGGTGATCGCCGCCAGCATGGTGAGTATCACCACCGCGGCGAAGGCCATGGCGCCGGCACCGGCCTCGATGCTGGCCAGGTTGCCGAAGCTGACCAGGGCAACCAGGATGGCGATGACGAAGATGTCCAGCATCGACCAGCGGCCGATCCACTCAATGAAGCGGAACATGAAGATGCGCTGGCGCGGCGACAGCGGCAGGTGGCGCTGCACCGAGTAAAGCAGCAGGGCGATGCCGACCAGCTTGAAGGTCGGCACCAGGATGCTGGCGACGAACACCACCAGGGCGATGGGCAGCATGCCGGCATGGATCAGCTCCAGCACGCCTTCCATGATGGTCGCCGGGCTGCCCTGGCCGAACAGGTTGACGGTCATGATCGGCAGCAGGTTGGCCGGAATGTAGAGCAGCGCGGCCGCCAGCAGCAGCGCCCAGGTACGCGCAATGCTGTTGGGCCGACGGGCATGCAGGGGCGCCCCGCAGCGGCGGCAGCGCTGCCGCTCGCCGGGGACATGGTGACTGAGCTGGTGGCATTCGTCACAGACCAGGATACCGGCATCAAGCGCGCGCATCGTTCTCCTCCTCCAGAGCGTCCCAGATCTGCTGGGGCGACATGGTCACCTCCAGCCAGACCTGTGCAAGCAGCAGACCGACGAAGCAGAACAGTCCCGTGCCGAGGCTGAGATCGGCCATGTCGACCAGCTTGACGATGGAAACCAGGATGCCGATCAGATAGACCTCGAGCATCCCCCACTCGCGCAGGTGATGATAGGAACGATAGACGCCACGCCCCAGCCGCAGCCCCTTCCGCCAGCGGATGCACAGCAGCACCAGCAGCTGGCAGAGCAGCTTGAGCAGGGGCACCACCATGCTGCACAGGAACACCACCAGCGCCACCGCGACCATCCCGCTGCGGTAAAGGCTGACCACGCCGCTCCAGATGGTGTCCTGGGTGGTTTGGCCGAGCAGGTTGAGCTGCATGATCGGCAGGAAATTGGCCGGCAGGAACAGCGCCAGAGCGGTCAGTACCAGCGCCAGGCTGCGCCGCTCGACCTGCGCGCGACGTGCGAACAGTTCATAGCCACAGCGCGGGCAGGAGGCTTTCTGCTCCAGGGTCAGGTCAGGCTTGCGCATCAGCAGGTCGCACTCGTGGCAGGCCACGAGCTGCTCCAGCGGCAGCTGCTGCAGGGGAACGGGGGATGGGGGCGCCGGATCGGGCATGCGCGTCACTCACGAGGCAATCAGGGCCATCTTATCCGAGCTGATCCTTCGGGCATCGAAGTTTTCAAGGCAAAAGCGAAAACCCGACCAGCGTGGCTGGTCGGGGTTTCTGTGTAGGTGCTTGACGATGACCTACT
>JAEAMF010001749.1_pt1 | contig 14187 bp, 13 predicted proteins | sample 8958721 | NCBI WGS metagenome assembly JAEAMF01 (sample SAMN16933255, study PRJNA681124) | bioreactor sludge metagenome | isolation source: anaerobic bioreactor treating anionic surfactant - SDBS | place: India: Bengaluru | collected 2019-02-28
CGGGATCGGAGAATCAACGACACAGTATGTGGATTTTTGATTTCCGATTGGCAATTCCAGATTCCAAATTCCAGATCGCCGATTCCAGATTTCCGAACCCGGAATATGGAGCTGGCGTCGGGACTCGGAAATCAAAAATTAGCCGCCGCTGCAATTGCGGCGGCTGTAAGGCTGTGGTAGTATCTTTTTCTTTTTGGCCATTCGCGGCTATTACTCCTGAAAGGAGAGCAGTTATGAGGGTTTTTGAAAGCGATTCTATCCGCAACATCTGCATCGTCGGCCACGGAGCGGCAGGCAAGACATCCCTAACGTCCGCAATATTATACGACTCCGGTGCGGTCAATCGGTTGGCGCGCGTCGAGGACGGGAATACGGTCACCGACTGGGAAGACGAGGAAGTGGAACGCAAGATCAGCATCAGCTGCTCTTTGGCCCACTGCGAATGGAACAAGAAAAAGATAAACATCATCGACACGCCGGGATATCGGCCCTTCCTCGCCGAAACGAAGCTTGCCGTAAGGGCAGCAGATGCGGCGCTTCTGGTTGTGGATGCCGTTGCCGGGATTGAAGTGCAGACGGAAAAGGTCTGGGAATTCTGTGACGAATATTCCCTGCCGCGGATGATCGTGATCAATAAGCTCGACCGCGACAATGCGAGCAGCGAACGAAGCCTCGCGTCGATTGAGGAATCCTTCGGCCGCGGCGCGGTGCCTCTCCAGATACCCGTGGGCGTTGAACGGGACTTCAACGGTGTTATCAGCGTCGTCAACAACAAAGCATATCGATATGCGCGCGACGGTTCGGGCAAATTTCAGGAAGAAGAAGTCCCGGCCGAGTACAAAGACGAACTGGCGAAAATGCGCGAAAAGCTGATCGAGATGGTTGCCGAAAGCAGCGACGCCCTCATGGAAAAGTTTTTCGCCGAGGGTACGCTGGAACAATCCGAACTTATCGAAGGACTTAAAGCCAGCGTCCTGCAGCGCAGCCTATTCCCCATCTTCTATTGCAGCTCGACGCTCAATATCGGAATCGCCCAGATTCTGGATTCGGTTTCGGATTTGCTCCCCTCTCCGGCAACTGTCGGAAAGGTCACGGGAACGGATCCAAAAACCAACCAGCCGGTGGAGCGTGCCATATCGAGCAAGGAACCGTATGCGGCATATGTTTTCAAGACTATAGCCGATCCGTTTGCGGGACGCATCAGTCTCATCAAACTTTATTCGGGGACGATGCGCTCCGACAGCACATACAACAACCAGAGCAAGGGCAAGAGCGAGAAGCTTGGTCCGCTGCAGGTCCCGCAGGGAAAAACCATGATTCCGATTGGCGAAGCCCACGCGGGAGATTTCTTTGCCGTAACGAAGCTCAAGGAGACCACGACCGGGGATACCCTTTGCGATCCTGCGCGTCCCGTCATTTTTTCGAGCGTCGCGATACCGGAACCATCCATCACTTTTGCGATTGAACCCAAGAGCCGCGGCGACGAAGACAAGATCAGCAACGCGCTTGCGCGCATCCTGGAAGAAGACGCGGCCATCAAATACCATCGCGATCCCCAAACAAAGCAGCTGCTGCTTTCGGGATCAGACCAACTTCACGTTGAGGTTACGGTTTCGAAGCTGCGAAAGCGCGAGGGGGTCGAAGTAATATTGAAAACACCCAAGGTCCCGTACCGGGAAACAATCCGCGGGAAGGCGGATGTGCAGGGCCGGCACAAGAAGCAAACCGGCGGTCACGGACAGTTCGGGGATTGCTGGATCAAAATGGAGCCTTTGCAGCGGGGCGGCAGTTTCGAGTTCGTCGATGAAATTTTCGGCGGCGCCATCCCCCGCAATTTCATACCAGCCGTGGAAAAAGGAATCATAGAATCGGCCGCCAGGGGCTTTTTGGCAGGATATCCCGTCGTCGACTTTAAGGTAACCCTCTATGACGGCAGCTATCACCCCGTGGACTCGTCGGAAATGGCGTTCAAAATAGCGGGCAGCCTAGCCTTTAAAAAGGCAATGGAGGATGCGAACCCCGTCCTGCTCGAACCCATCATGAACGTGGAGATCTACGCTCCACAGGAATATGCCGGTGCCCTTACGGGCGACCTCACCAGCCGCCGCGGCAGACTCCAGGGCATGGACATGAAGAGGGACATACAGATCATCAAAGCCCAGGTCCCCATGGCGGAAATGGTTTCTTACTCGCCCGTATTGACATCCGTGACCGGAGGCAGAGGCAGCTACCACATGGAGTTTTCACACTACGACGAGGTGCCGTCGCACATCGCCCAGAAAGTAATTGAAGAGGCCAACAAAGAAAGGAAACAGGAGGAAGAATAGCTTTCGATGTATCCTAAAATCCTGGATTTTGATCCCATCGTAATACATACATATGGCCTGCTCCTTGCAGCGGCGTTCATTGCCGGCATCTGGGTAACCAGCCGCAATGCCAAAAGGGCCGGGATCAATCCGGATCTGGCGTGGAATCTTGGCCTCGTCGTTATTTTCTCGGCCCTGGTGGGAGCCAAAATCCTTCTTGTGCTGTCCGATTTCGAATATTACTCACAAAATGCTCGTGAGATCTTTTCTCTATCGACGCTCCGATCCACGGGAGTGTATTACGGCGGGCTGCTGCTGGCATTGGCCGCAGCGGCGTGGTATCTCGTCAAAAATCGGCTGCCGGCATGGCAAATGGCCGATCTCGCAGCCCCGGGAATCGCTCTGGGTCAGGCTATCGGCCGGCTGGGATGCCTCTCGGCAGGCTGCTGCTTCGGCAAGCCGACACATATGCCTTGGGGTATAACTTTCACCAGCAAATATGCATATAACAATGTCGGCGTCACGCTCAACACGCCGCTTCACCCTACACAAATCTACGAATCGCTGGCCGCATTCGCGCTTTTTCTGTTCCTGACATGGAGGCTCTCCAAAAAGCACATGACGGGACAGATAATATTGGAGTATCTGATCCTTTATGCCGTCCTGAGGTTCGCGATCGAATTTTTCAGGAATGACGAACGAGGTTTTGTTCTCTACGGGCTTCTTTCAACGTCGCAGTTCATCGCAATTCTGACTGTCCTTGGATCCGCCGTTGTCTTCTGTTTCCTGAAACGCCGGACCGGGGAAGCAGCTCGAAATTGAACGAACATATTGAAAGCTGGAATGTCGAGCCGGATGCGGTAAAAACCAGATTGGACCAGTTCCTGGTTTGCCGTATCCCCGGCGAAAGCCGTTCGCAAATCCAGAACTGGATTCGCAAAGGATACCTGCGGGTAAATGGCGAACAGGTCAAAGCCGGGTATCGGATCAAACCGGGTGACCGTATTGAGCTGAAAATTCAGCATTCCCTGCCGCAATACCCCTTCCCTGAAGATATCCCCCTGGACATCCTATACGAGGATTCGGATCTTGCAGTTGTCAACAAACCGGCAGGGCTTGTTTGCCACGCCGGAGCGGGCGTCCGTTCGGGAACACTCGTGAATGCCCTGCTGCATCACATGGGACCTCTGGAAACGGGCGATCCCTCCAGGCCGGGCATCGTTCATCGATTGGACAAACTGACCAGCGGCGTCATGCTGGTCGCCAAAAACAGGCAGGCGCACCGGTCACTCTCACAGCAATTTAAGAGCCGCCAGGTCAGAAAGGAATACACGGCACTGGTTCACGGATGCCCGTCTCCGGCGTTAGGAACGATCGACATGCCATTGGGCAGAGATCCCGCAAACCGCAAGAAGATGTCGGTCAGAGCTCGCCGGAAGCGAAACGCAATCACGCACTATTTCGTGGAGCGCCGGTTTGGCCCCGTTTCGCTGCTGGGTATAAGGATAGAAACGGGTCGAACACACCAGATACGGGTTCACCTGGCACAAAAGGGACATCCCATAGTCGGAGACTCCGTTTATGGGCCGAACCGGATGAAGAGTTTGCCTGCACCGCTGCATGGAGCGGCCAAGGAATTGCAGCGGCCTTTTCTCCATGCGCGTCTCCTGGAATTCCACCATCCGCGATCCGGTGAAGTCCTGTCGTTTCGTGCCCAGCTGCCTGCGGAACTGCAGCGATTTCTATCTGTCCTGGAAGGCTGATCCGCATTTCTGCCTCCCTCCGCGTCGACTCATTCCGCAGACGATTGCTGATGCCTTTTTGCGCTGGAATCCAGGATAGGAAAGGCTTTGGGTCCTGTAGATATCCGCTCGGGACCCGCCGGGATTCGCGATTCGATGCGCCGGGACAGGGCGGCTTGACTGGCTGTGACGCCAAAACTATAATCTGATTGGTTTTGTAAAAATCCACGAGCTTCGATAAAGGAAACAGATGCCCTCAAGAATCCATCGCCTTTGCCTGATCCTGATAGCGGTTTGCTTCTTTCTGACGGGAGTCTCACGACAAGATCTTTCCGGTCAAGACACAACCAAGGCGCCGCGCGCGGAGAGCCAGCTTCCGCCCAGAATTTCCGATCAAACGTATCGCGTCAGTGTCGACCTGGTAAACGTCCTTTGCTCTGTTTTCGACCGGGATACCAATTCCTTTGTGACAAACCTGACGCGCGACGATTTTGCCGTTTTTGAAGACGGGAAAAAACAGGACCTTAAAAACTTTGCCAAAGAAACAAACCTTCCGCTGACAATCGCTATGCTGATCGACACGAGCGACAGCGTGGCACCGAAACTAAGATTCATACAGGAAGCCGCAATCAGCTTTGTACAGAGCGTTATCCGGGAGAGGAACGACCGTGCTCTCCTGGTTGAATTTGATACGGGAGTTACTCTCCTGCAGGATTTTACCGGAGATCCCAATAAATTGGCCAGGGAGATAAGGAAACTGAAAGCAGCCGGGGGAACTGCGCTGTACGATGCGATCTACATGACTTGCGACGAAAAGATGATAAGGGAAACCGGCCGCAAGGCGATCGTTATCCTTTCGGATGGGGATGACGAATCGAGCGATGCCACCATCCAGCAGGCACTTGAGATGGCGTTGCGGGCCGAAACATCCATTTTCGTAATCAGTGTTACGAAGGGAGGATTTTTCGGCGTCGAGGGATCGCCGGAGGGTGATGCCGCAATGCGGGAAATTACGCGGGAAACGGGCGGAAAAGTGTTTTTCCCGTTCAAGCTTTCAGAACTCGAGGATTCCTTCCGGCAGATTAACCAGGAGTTGAGAAGTCAGTACAGCCTTGGATACTATTCCACAAACGGCTCCAGAGATGGTACTTATCGTAAGATAGAGGTGAAAATTTCAGAGAGGAATTTAAGGCCCAGTCATCGAAAAGGGTACTACGCACCCTCGAACTGATCTCAGCAGGCAATGCGCTGCGAGATCGGAGACCGGATTTTTTATCCCTATGCAACCAGGTTTTCCCGCATGGAGTCCAGCAGACCGCGAACAGCTTCAATCTGAACCGGATCGAACGCCTCACTTTCCAGAACGTCTTCCACAAGTCCCTCAGGGCTACCGTCGAAGTAACGCGTGATTACATCGTGCACCATATTCCTGGTTGCCTGCCGCCGGGACAGAAGCGGTCTGAACAGGAAAGCTCTGCCCGATCTCGTATGCGACAGGGCGCCCTTTTCCTCCAAAATACCCATCAGCGTTAGAATGGTCGTATAGGCAACCGCCTTGGTTTGCGACATGGTATCGCACACATCCTTTACGGTCGCCGCGCCAAGCCTCCAAATCACTTTCATGATTTGCAGTTCCTGCCGCGTTAGGATTATCGAGTTAACATCCCGCTTCATGCTTCCTCCAAACTTTCAAAATTTGATGCCTGCATGCTGCCCGGCCCTCTATACTCCGCACGGCCTTTAAACGTTTCTTGGAATAGAAAAAATTCTTTAAACAAACCTTGGGCTTCAATCAGACAAAAGCCGGAAGCATTTTCGTTTTCGTTTGATTAGACACTGTGCCGACGATTAAGGTTCAGATTATCTCGCTGATTCGCCACGAAAAGGGTAATTCGGGAAGACAAGTGCCGTCATTGGCGCCATTCCGTCAAACAATGCGGGAAACAGTTCTGTTTGTTGTAAAATCATTCCGTGAAAAGAACGATAGTTGCCCATTACCACGAAATCAATCTCAATGGAAAAAAAAGTGGATGGTTCGAATACCACCTATACCAGAACGTCATATCCGTACTAAGAGACCTGACGCACGATTCCATTCAGCGTTTCGCCGGACGATTGATCATCGCCCTGCGCCCGGATTCCCCCCTGGATAAAATTACGGCCCGACTCAAAACGGTTTTTGGGCTCGCCAATTTTTCACCGGCATGGGAGACCCCCGCTGACTTTTCAGCGATCCAGGCAGGAATCGCCGAACTGATCCCTCCTGCCGGATTCGAATCGTTCAAGATAGACGCGCGGCGCGGAACAAAAGATTTCCCAATGGATTCACAGGAGCTGAACCGGCAGCTCGGCGCATTTGTTCAAGGCCTGACGAAGGCCGCGGTGCGCATGGAAAATCCCGAGGTGGTTTTCCACGTGGAAATCGTGAGCGGCCGCGCTTTTCTGTATCTGTCCAAAATCCAGGGCGCCGGCGGATTGCCTTCGGGGACCGGGGGAAAGGTTTTATGTCTCCTTTCCGGAGGCATTGACTCGCCAGTTGCCGCATTCAGAATGATGCGAAGGGGATGCCGCGTCCATTTTATTCATTTTCACAGCTTCCCACACACGACGGTTGAATCGCAGGAAAAAGTTCGGCGCATTATAAAAAACCTCTCCCGTTACCAGCTGGAATCCCAACTGCACCTGGTGCCTTTTGCGGATTTGCAGCGCGAAATCGTTGCCTATGCACCGCCTTCTCTACGCGTGGTGCTCTATAGACGATTTATGATGAGGATCGCGCAGGCTGTCGCACAAAAGGAAAAGGCGGCAGCCCTTGTAACCGGCGACAGTTTGGGTCAGGTAGCCAGCCAGACGCTGGAAAACATCCGGACAATTTCAGCGGCTGTCACTGTTCCCGTGTTCCGGCCACTGATCGGAGATGACAAAGAAGAAATCATGCGCGTAGCACGCGAAATCCAGACGTACGATATCAGCATTCTGGCCGACCAGGATTGCTGTTCTCTGTTCATCCCGAAGCATCCGGAAACAATGTGCAGCGTCGAGCAGGCGGAACGGGCGGAACAGGAGTTGGATGTTCCGCGCCTTGTCGGAGAGGCGATGGCTGGGATCTCGCGCGAAACAGTATTATTTGATTGCTTTATCAATTCGGGCCAAGGCGTCGGCGATGAGTGACATGGAACTCATGCGCAAGCTGCAGATAGTCGAGGGCGACATTACGCGTCAAAGCGTGGACGCGATAGTCAACGCGGCGAACAACAGCCTTCTTGGAGGTGGAGGAGTCGACGGAGCGATTCACCGGGCTGCCGGACCACGTTTGCTCGAAGAGTGCCGGAAACTCCACGGGTGCGCAACCGGATCAGCGAAAAAAACCCAGGGCTATCACCTACCGGCGAAATGGATCATTCATACAGTGGGACCCGTCTGGCGCGGAGGAAGCCATGATGAGGATCGCCTCCTGGGCGATTGTTATCGAAACTGCCTCAGGTTGGCAGAGGAAAGTGGCCTGAAATCAATCGCTTTTCCCGCCATCAGCACGGGAGTGTACGGATTTCCGGTCGAAAGGGCCTCGCGGATAGCCCTTGCTGAGATAAAAAAACATCTCAACAAAAGCCCATTGCCCGAAAAGGCTATCATCGTCTGCTTCGATCCCCACACCTACCAAATCTACTGCAACCTAGTATAAATATAACAACATCAATACCTTGTCTTGACCCAGCCCCACGCCGAAACCGATAAAAGCCCTGAAATCCTGGTCCTGGAAATCCTGGACACCCACAATAAAATCCTGGACACCCACAAAGAAGGTGGAATTCTGGACACCCATTTTCTGGGAATCCTGGGGTGGAATTCAGGAGGAATTCAGGACACCCATTTTCCGGAAAAACAGATATTCCCGATGGATTGATGGAGTTCCGGTGAACCGGGGAAGCAATACCAAGGGATACCGAGGGAATAGAGAGAGAACGGAGAGAGAACGGACACCCAATTTTTATATATCCGGCGATCCTATGGATTGCCAAATTGGTCAACAACAAGATAAAGGGTGTCCAAATACCGCTACCGCCGTCAGGGGGAATAGGGAAAGTGGGTGTCCACGATTTCCTTTCCACGATTGAGGTTTAATAGGTTTAATGATTCAATATTCTTGACAAATCCAATCGTTTTACTCAGGATTAGTGGGAATTTTACTGGAGATTTGATGAAAGGAATGGGTGAAGCGATGGATTACGACGGGAAAACCTATCGGTTGGGAACTCTGGCTCTACATGCCGGACAAGAACCGGATCCGCTGACGATGGCCCGGGCCGTCCCGATTTATGCAACCAGCAGCTATGTTTTTAGAAGCACAGACCATGCAGCCGATCTTTTTGCATTGAAGGAATTAGGCAATATTTACTCCCGCCTGATGAATCCCACCAACGATGTCCTTGAAAAACGATTGGCAGCCCTGGACGGAGGCGTTGGCGGTCTTTGCTTTGCAAGCGGCCAAGCAGCGATTACGGCCGCCATTCTGTCTCTCACACATTCCGGACAGAACTTCGTATCCTCCACGAGCCTCTACGGCGGGACCTGGACACTCTTTTCCCAGACATTCAAAAAACTTGGCATTGAAGTTCGCTTCTTCGATCCGGATCATCCCGAGCAAATCTCAGGTCTCGTCGACGGAAACACCCGGCTCGTGTACCTCGAATCGATCGGCAATCCGAAGAACGATGTCCCTGATTTTCAGCGGATCTCGGATATCTCCCATCGACACGGACTGCCCATGATTGTGGACAATACGGTCCTGACGCCGGCGCTTTTCCGTCCAATCGATTGCGGAGCCGACGCAGTCGTTTACTCAACCACCAAGTTTATCGGCGGCCACGGCGTGCACGTCGGTGGCGCGATCGTGGACGGCGGCAGCTTCCCATGGACCGACAATCCCGAAAAATGGCCGGAATTTACCTCTCCGGACGAAGCCTATCATGGAGTTGTTTTTACCGAGGCTCTGAAGCCACTCGGAAATGTTGCCTATATCATGCATATCCGGACACATTGGCTCAGGGATACGGGCTCCTGCATGAGCCCGTTTGCAGCGTTCCTTTTTTTGCTCGGGCTGGAAACGCTTCATGTCCGGCTGGAGCGCCACGTGCGCAACGCCCTTGCTCTGGCACGGTGGCTGGAAAAACACCCTGCGGTGGCATGGGTAAACTATCCGGGGCTCGAAAGCCACAGACATTATTCGCTGGCGCAGCGCTATTTCAAAAACGGCCCGGGAGCGATTCTTGGATTCGGGATCCGCGGCGGCCGTGACGCCGGCATTCGTTTTATAAACCGCGTGCGCCTTGCCAGTCATCTGGCAAATATTCATACAGCTATGAATAAGAAAATCTCACTGACTGGGGACGCCAAGACGCTTGTAATTCATCCTGCCTCCACTACGCACTCGCAGTTATCCGAAAGAGAACAAAAAGAAGCGGGGGTATCGCAGGAATATATTCGTGTTTCAGTGGGCATCGAAGATATTGAGGATATTCAGGAGGATTTCGACCAGGCGCTTATAGGATCTCAGCAATAGCGAAGAGGGAAAATGGTCACCGACATATATCAAAGCAGCGACAGCGTCCGCTCATCGCGGCCGTTGTTGCACGCTCGAACCTGTACTTTCAGGGATCCGCTGGAGTTGGAACTGGGCGGGTGTCTCCCCGAGATAACCGTTGCGTACGAAACTTACGGCAGCCTCAATGCAGCTAAAGACAACGCCATACTGATCTGCCACGCCCTCAGCGGGGATAGCCACGTTGCACGCCATGATGCCGGGGACGATCCCGGATGGTGGGACATTGCGGTCGGCCCCGGAAAGGCCATCGACACGAATCGCTATTTCGTTATCTGCCCCAACACGCTGGGCGGTTGCCGGGGAACGACCGGCCCCAATGACCTCAGCCCCGTCACAGGAAAACGATACGGAGCAGACTTCCCCGCGATTACGGCCGTCGATATTGTGGAGGCACAGCGCCGCCTTATTGATCACCTGGGCGTGTCCCGGCTTCTTGCCGCAATCGGAGGCTCAATGGGCGGACATCAGGTGCTGACGTGGGCAATCCGCTATCCCGAGCGGCTCGCAGGAGCCGTCACCCTGGCATCCTCGCCCCGCCTCACCACTCAAGCTCTGGCATTTGACGTCGTCGGACGCAATGCGATTCTTCGGGATGCCAGCTACGAAAGCGGTCAATATATCGATAAAGGGACGGTGCCTGCCGCGGGCCTTGCACTCGCCCGCATGCTTGGGCACATCACGTATCTGTCTCCCGAATCCATGCGGGACAAGTTTGAATCGGACCGGCTTCAGCCGCGAGAATTTGCCACCCAATTCGAAAAGAAGTTCAGCGTCGGCTCCTACCTGGCTTACCAGGGCGATAAATTCGTGGAGCGCTTCGACGCCAACAGCTATATCAAACTGTCGCTCGCCATGGACCTCTTTGACATCGGCAAGGACACCGAAGAACTCTCGGCGAATCTGGCTCGTTGCACGAGCCGCTGGCTGATCGTCAGCTTTACCAGCGACTGGCTCTTTCCTCCCGAACAATCCCAGCAGATAGTCAACGCCTTGATCGCGCTCGGCAAACCGGTGAGTTACTGCAACGTCGCGAGCAAATGCGGTCATGACGCTTTTTTGCTGCCCGACGATCTCGATATCTATGGTGAGCTTGTTCGCGCTTTCCTGAACAATGTCTCAGGCGGGGAAACGAAGGGCACCGAGGACGACGATTGCTATACCCACGCCCCAACCAGCATTTTCGGTACGCTGCACAGCCCGCGCCTGGATTACGAACAAATTGTGAACCTCGTACAGGCGGACGCAAGCGTGTTGGATCTCGGCTGCGGCAGAGGATCCCTGCTGGTGAGGTTGCGCGAGAACGGCTGCCACAAACTCACCGGGATCGAGCTCAATGAGAAGGACGTTCTCTCCTGCCTTCAGCGCGGTTTGGATGTGGTTCAGGCGGATTTGAACTCTGGGCTTGATCCCTACCCGGACGCACATTTCGATTATGTCGTGCTGTCGCACACGCTCCAGGCAGTCCGGGACGTGGAGCGCCTTATCGGAGGCATGCTCCGTGTCGGCAGGAAATCCATCGTCAGCTTCCCGAATTTTGCCTATCACAAATTACGCACCATGCTTGCCCAACAGGGGAAATCCCCCGTAGCGGCCGGCCTGCTGCGCCATGCATGGTACAACACGCCAAATATACGGTTTTTAACCATCGCGGATTTTGAGGAGTTTTGCATAAAGCGACAGATTCGCATTCACGAGCGCATCGCCCTCGATACGGAAGAAGGCAAGGTCATAGTTCAGGACGCCAACCTGCTCGCGGACATGGCAATCTTTGTGATCAGCCGCTGAACCGGCCGGAGAAGAGAGATGGTTTCACAGAAATGCCAGTATGCAATCCGAGCGACATTTGAACTGGCCAAACGTCAAGGGAAGAAGCCTGTAAAAAGCAGCGAAATCGCAGAAGCTCAGGCGATCCCACCGCGTTTTCTCGAAGTAATCCTGAATCAACTGCGCCAGGGAGGATTCATTCAATCCCGGCGCGGCGTCGAGGGCGGATACTATCTCCTCCGGCCCGCCGGTGAATTGACCGTCGGAGATATCATACAGTTTATCGAAGGTCCTACGGTGCCCGTAGCATGCATGACCGACGATTCTGTCGACGCGTGCTCGCTTCGCGGGAACTGCGTCTTCATCCCGATGTGGAGGCGAGTGGCTGAAGCGGCATCCGAAATATATGGCCGGACCACATTCCAGGATCTGGTGAACGACGCGGCCGCCATGGGCGAAGCATCATCGCTATCCTATTCTATTTGATTCGAGATCTGAGATTCGAATTTCGAATCAGTCGTTCCCACTCCTCGTCCGCCTCCGCCTGAATACGCCGCACCTGCTCTTCGCTCAGGTGTCTGAATCGTCCCTGCCGGGAGAGATATTCGCCCACCGGGAGCCGTCGCGGCCGGTGATTGATAATATACTTCTTCCCGTTTTCAACTTCGTAAAGCGGGAAAACGTTCGTCTCAACGGCGAGAATCGACAACTCCGGCGAAAGATCCGAAGCGGCCTTCCACCCCGTCGGGCACGGTGTCAGGATGTGAATAAATTTGGTGCCGCGAATGGTTTTGGCTTTGGCGATCTTGCGGAGAAGGTCTTTGGGAAAACCGATGCTCGCCGTAGCAGAATACGGATTATAGTGGGCCGCCATTATTTCCATGATGTTTTTCTTCCGGCGTGGATTCCCTTTCGGCGTCGTCCCGGTCCAGGCGAAAGCGGGTGTCGCGGAACTCACCTGAATTCCCGTGTTCATGTAAGCCTCGTTGTCGAGACAGACATAAATTATGTCGTCGTTATTCTTGGCGACTCCAGAAAGCGATTGCAGCCCTATGTCGAACGTACCCCCGTCTCCCGCAAAAGCGACCACCTTGATATCGTCTTTGCCCGGAATTTTAAGCGCATTCGCAATCCCTGCGGCAGTCGGCGCCGCAATCTCGAAGGCCGAGTGGAACGTGGATACGCCGTATGCGGTAATAGGGTAAACTCCGCCGATCGATCCTTCACAGGAAGGAACAATGACCGCGATGGTTTTCGGGCCCATTGCCTGCAGCACCAGCTTCATCCCGGTGGCGAGCCCACACCCCGGACAGGCGGCATGCCCGGCCCGCAGGTAATCCCGGCCGGGCTCCGGGACCCCCATCCGAATGTCCGAAACGCTATCCTTCCTCATTCATGATCCATTCCGGCGTATCCACCGGCTTCGAAGACTTCAGGGTTTTGATCGCGATGTTCCGAATGACCTCCGGTGTTATGTCCGTCCCTCCCGACCCGGCAATATAGCCGTAAATACTCGGGTGGTCGCCGGAGTGAATGAGTGCCGCTTTCAGTTCCTGGCAGAATATGCCCCCCGCGCCCAGAGAGCAATTCCGGTCGATGACGGCAATCCGCTTCTTCCCGCTCAATGCCTTCTGAACAGCTGCTGCCGGAAAAGGTCGGAAAAGCCGCAGCTTGAGCAGACCGGCCTTGTACCCTTCCCTGCGCAGATCCACAACAGCCACTCTCGCCGTGCTTGTCATCGATCCTTCCGTTACGACCACGACATCGGCATCTTCGGTCATATAGGGTTCGATTACGCCATACCCTCTTCCGAACTTTTGCAGGAATTCCCGGTCAGTCTTTTCCGCCGCTTCCTGAACGGAATCCATCGCGGCATGCGCCGAGCTTTTATAGTACCGATAGAATTCAGACGAAACCACAGGCATCAGGAATCCCGGCTTGTCCACGTCAAACCTGTGGGGAAGATCAAGCGGAGGGAGGAATGAATCCACCTCTTCCTGCTCAGGAACATCCACGGGCTCCACGAAGTGTGAGACGAAAAATGCATCGATGGCAATCATGGCCGGCAGAAATACCTGCTCTGCAATCCTATATGCCTGAATAACGGTATCCAGGGCTTCCTGGCCGTTTTCGCAATAAAACTGCATCCATCCCGTATCGCGCTGAGAGAGGCTGTCCAAATGGTCCGCCCAGAATCCCCACGGAGCGGAAATGATTCTGTTAACATTCACCATCACGATCGGTACGCGGCAACCGGCCGCAAAATGAAGCATTTCATGCATCAAGGCCAGGCCTTGCGAAGATGTCGCCGTAAATGTCCTCACTCCGGTCAGTGACGCGGCGATACAGGAGGCCATGGCGGAATGCTCCGATTCTGTCCGCATCATGATCCCCTTCAACCGGCCCGAGGCTTCCCAGTCCGACAGTCTTTCGTAAATGGATGTCTGCGGCGTAATGGGATACGCGGCGATCAGGGGAGTGCGGCACAGTTTGACGGCATGCGCCACGGCGTCATTGCCCGACAGGAACTCTTTCATGGCAGGTCCTTCATTTCCACGGCATTTCTTGGACAGGCTTTGGCACAGGTCCCGCAACCCTTGCAGTGCATCAAATCAACCGTTCGTATTCTCCGGTCCCGATCAATGGAAATCGCCCCTTCGGGGCAGAAGTAAAAGCAGTTGTAGCAGGCATTGCAGCGGCCGCAGGAATAGCAACGCGACGCGGATACCAAATCCCTGGTGAAATAAACGGCCCCGGCAAGGATACGGACTTT
>JAEAMF010001756.1_pt1 | contig 14179 bp, 14 predicted proteins | sample 8958721 | NCBI WGS metagenome assembly JAEAMF01 (sample SAMN16933255, study PRJNA681124) | bioreactor sludge metagenome | isolation source: anaerobic bioreactor treating anionic surfactant - SDBS | place: India: Bengaluru | collected 2019-02-28
CGTTTGCGGGTCGACCTGGCCACCGACAGCACCTTTCAGGCGCGTTTCCAGCGCGAGGCACAGTCGGCCGCCGGCCTGAACCACCCGAACATCGTCAGCGTCTACGACACCGGCGAGAAGGTCGACCCGGCGTCTGGCATCTCGGTGCCCTACATCGTGATGGAACTGGTCGAGGGCCACACGCTGCGCGAGATCCTGCGGCAGGGCCGAGCACTTGAGCCGGCGAAGGCCTTCGAATACACCATAGGTGTGCTGGAGGCGCTCAGCAGCTCGCACAAGCACGACATCGTGCACCGCGACATCAAGCCGGCAAACGTGATGATCACCCCTGCCGGGGCTGTCAAGGTGATGGACTTCGGCATTGCGCGCGCAGTGTCCGACACCTCCGCCACCATGACGCAGACCGCCGCAGTGATAGGCACCGCGCAATACCTTTCACCCGAACAGGCGCGCGGCGAGCCCGTGGACGCCCGCTCCGACATCTATTCGGCCGGTTGCCTGCTCTACGAGCTGCTGACCGGGCGTCCCCCGTTCCTGGGCGATTCGCCGGTGAGCGTCGCCTATCAACATGTGCGTGAGATGCCGATCCCCCCCAGCCAGCTGGACGCCGACATCACCCCCGAGATGGACGCGATCACGATGAAGGCGCTCGCCAAGAGCCCCGACGATCGCTACCAATCCGCCAAGGCGATGCGCGACGACTGTTGGCGGCTGCTGAACGACCAGCCTGTCACCGCACACCTACCAGCGGTCGTCCCAGTCGACGATGCCACCCCGGCCAGCAGTGCCGGGCCGACTCGGGCGCTACCCGTGCAGGAGGAACTCGACCAAGCAGCGGCCGAAGACACCTTCTACACCGAAGAGGAGGAGCCACCGCACAAGCGCGGAGTCTCTCCGGCGACCGTGATGCTCATCGGCTTGTTGGTGCTCCTGATCGGTGCGCTCGGCCTGTTCACCTGGCGGCTGGTGGGCAATCCGTCGAACAACGAGGTGGCGGTGCCCGCCGTGATCGGCTTCCAGGAGGAGGCCGCCGTCGAACTCATCACAGGGGCGCAGCTCACACCGAAGGTCGAGCAGGTGGCTGGGCCCGCGGAAGGCAAAGGTACCGTCATCCGGCAGAACCCGGAGGGCAACGCCTCGGTGCTGGTGGGCAGCACGGTCACCCTCACCGTCAATGCGGGACCGCCGGTCTCCCAGATACCGGCCGGGCTTGTCGGCATGCTGCAGAGCGAGGCCGTCGCCCTGCTGCGGGAGGCCGGCTTCACCAAGATCGATCCGCTCCCCGCTCCGGCCGGACTCGACAGCCTGGACGCCCGGGAGGGTGAGGTCGTCCGGGTCGACCCCGCCGAGGGCACCCAGGTCGCGACGAACGAGCAGGTCACGCTGTATGTCGCGTCCGGGATGACCCGGATGCCGGGCGACCTGGTGGGCCAGGACGGCACCACCGCGCGCAGCACACTGACCGCGGCCGGCTTCACCGATGTCACCATCCAAACGGCCAACGTGGGTGAGGAGCCCGCCTCGGCCCGGGAAGGGCAGGTGATCCGCACCTCACCGACCGCTGGAGAGCAGGTGACCCGCAGCACCCCGATCGTGCTCTATGTGGCACAGGGCCGAGCCGTGGTGCCAGACCTGGCAAGTGAGCATGTCAGTCTGGCGCAAGCGCAGGAGCGGCTGGTGGCGGTCGGCTTCACCAGCACGCCGAGGGTCGAGCAGCGGGACGTCGACGACACGGCGCTGGTGGGCCGAGTGGTTGAACAATCACCGTCGGCCGGCGAAACCCATGACAAGACCGTGCCGATCGTGCTGTGGGTGGGCACTCTGCAGCACTCCGCAAGCCCGTCGGCGTCCACACCCGCAACCTCGAGCAGCGCCCCCCCGACCTCTGAGGGCGGCTGAGCGGCTACTTCCAGAAGGTCGCGATGACGAAGGAGCTGGCGATCAAGCCGATGCCGATCAGGTAATTCCAGCTCTGCAGATCACGGAAGACGGGCACCTGATTGCCTGCCACGTAGAAGACCAGCAGCCACAGCACACCCAGCAGTCCGACCGGGATGAAGACCCACGGTACCCAGTCGCGCGTCCCTGCGGCGATCCGCGCCTGGGTCTTCGCCTGCTCGGCCTTCGCCTTCGCCTTGTTCTTGGCGACCTTCTTCTCGGCGGACTCCTTGCGAACCTTCGATTGCGGCACTGCGTCTGCTCCTGATCGGCTTGGGTGGCTCGTCCGGCCACCGCACCAGTATGGCCGCCAGCCCGCCGACCACCCAAGTCGACCCGGCTGACGGACAGGTAGTCTGGGCCCATGGCAGGCGAAGTGGACGGCTCCGGGCGGCGCAAGTCGACCCGCCCGCAGGTTCGCCTGAGCACACTGTTCGTCGGGATGCTGGCCGGCGTCCTGATCGGCGCCACCGCCATCACCGCGCAGGGCAGCGACCTGCGTCCCGACCGCACCAGCGATGTCGCCCAGCTGGTCGCCGAAGCCGAGGCACGCAATCAGGAGCTTTCGCAGCGGGCCGCCGACCTGCGCGCCGAGACCGACCGCCTCACCGCCGCCCAGGGCGCAGCGCCGGCCAGTTCCGACCCCGGCCAGGAGCTGGCCTCGCGGACGGCCGGGCTGGCGGCGGTCAAGGGGCCAGCGGTCCGGGTGACCCTTACCGACGCACCGGTCGACGTCACCCCGCCTGGGGTGAGCGGCGACCTGCTGGTCGTCCACGAGCAGGACATCCAGAATGTGGTGAACGCGCTTTGGACTGCGGGCGCCGAGGCGATGACGATCCAAGGCCAGCGAGTGGTCTCCACCACTGCCGTCAAGTGCGTCGGCAACACCGTCGTCCTGCACGGCACCGCCTACGCGCCCCCTTATGTGATCACCGCGATCGGCGACCCGGCCTCGCTCGAAGCAGGGCTGGCGTCCGACACAGACGTACAGATCTATCGTCAGTACGCGCAGGCCTACCAGCTCGGCTACGAGCAGCAGCGGGTTGACCAGACGACGATGCCCGCCTACACCGGTCCGCTGCCCCAGCAGGCGACCAGCGTCCGCTGACGCGGGACATAATTGGGCTCATGGTACGCATCCTCGTCGTCGACAACTACGACTCGTTCGTCTACAACGTCGTCCACTACCTCGCCCAGATCGGGGCCGAGGTCGACGTCTGGCGCAACGACGACGAGCGTTTCTCGTCCGACGACTGGGTGGGCGCCTACGACGGGGTCCTGTTGTCGCCCGGCCCGGGGACGCCCGAGGACGCCGGAGTCAGCATCGATCTGGTGCGCCGGTTCGGCGGACGCGTGCCCGTCTTCGGCATCTGCCTGGGCTTGCAGGCGATCGGTGTGGCTTACGGTGCAGTGGTCGGACGCGCGCCCGAACTGCTGCATGGTAAGACCTCGCCCGTCCACCACGACGGACGCGGCGTCTTCGCCGGCCTGCCGAACCCGATCACGGCGACGCGCTACCACTCGCTGGCGATCGATCCCGGCACGCTGCCGGACGAGCTGGAGGTCAGCGCCCGTACCGAGTCGGGGACGATCATGGCGGTGCGCCATCGTAGGTTGCCGATCGAGGCGGTGCAGTTCCATCCGGAATCGGTGCTCACCGAGGGCGGCTACCAGATGCTCGGCAATTGGCTGGCGGCCTGCGGGGACGCCGACGCCCCCGCCCGTGCAGCCGGGCTTTCACCGCTGATCCGCACCCGCCGCCCGCCCACCAGCTGACGGTACGCGGCAGGCCCGCGTCGAGGTGGTGGGGCTGGATTGCGGCGGGTGTGCTAGGTGGGCGGCGGCAGCGGGTCGCCGCTGGCCACGCCTTCGGTTTCACCGACCTCGCGGAGGTGGCGTTCGGCGCGCGCCAGGTCTTCGGCATACTCGTCCAGCACGATCACGTCAGGGTCGAGTTGTTTGAGCCGGTAGACCGCACGCCCCAGCATGTGCGCGGAGATCGGTGCGACCACCAGCTGCATGATCACGACCAGCAGCAGCGTGTACGAAACCCGAGGCTTCTGCATCACGCAGGCCAGCCCTGCGCACATCACGATCACACCCAGCACCTGCGGCTTGGTGGACGCATGCATCCGCGCGAACAGACTGTGCAACCGATGCATGCCGATTGCGGTCACCAGGGTCAGGAAGGCGCCGAGCGCAATGAAGGCCACCCCAACCACCTGCAGCCACTCGATCATCGGCCCTCACCGCCGGCGGGCTGGGTGCCGATGATCTCGTCAGCATCGGGATGCACTGGGGCGTCGGTGTCCTGGAATTCGGGCACCTCGGTGCGGGCGGCCTCCTCCGGTGTGAGGATGTGCCGCTCGGTGATCGACTCGGCCGGGGAGAACCTGGCGATGGTGGTGCTGCTGATGAAACCCACCGACGTGAAGACCACCAGCAATGGCAGCAGGTCGATGCGTCCGGTGAGCGCCATCAAGATCACCAGGATGCCAACCGACGCCGACGTGATGACGTCCAGGGCCACCGCGCGGTCCAGGTTCGCCGGGCCACGCTCCAGCCGGACCAGCACCAACCCCATCGCCACCAGGATGGCGGCCAGGCAGGCGTACAGGACGTAGATCATGCCGGCCCCCCGTCCTCGTGGATTCCCCGCTTGGCCAGCACGCTGGCCCGGTGCGCTGTCATTTCGGTCTCGGTCAGCCGGCCGGCCTTCATGGATCCGCCCGGCCGGTACCCGGCGTCCTTCAGTTCCTCGGCGGTGGCCAGCGCGCGCAAGATGCGTTCCTCCTGGATGATCACCCGCTCGTGTGCCTCGTCCAGCGCCTGCTGCCCTTCGCCCACGTCGAAGACGTGGACGTAGAGCGTGCCGGTCAGCCGATGCGCATCAATCACGATCGAACCTGGGACCAGCGCGGTCAACCCGGCGGTGGCGGCCAGGAAACCGTCAGAATGGGCCAGGGTCTGGACGCGGATGATCGCCTCCCGAGGGGTCCGCCCGGCCAGGATCACTCGCACGATCTGGAAGGCCGCGACGAAGACGTCATAGATGAACAACACCGCCAACCGCACGAACGCAATCGGGCGTACCGTCAGCCGCCGCCGGGGCCCGCGCGGCACGGGCAGCAGCCAGGTGACCAGGGCCGCCAGCAGGAAACCCGCCACCACGTTGCCCCAGCTCAGGTCGCCCCACAGCAGCACCCACATCGTAGTCAGCAGGACGATGCTCAGCGGGGAAGCGCTACGGTCCAACAGCACCTTGCCGGTGCCGGCAATCATGGCGCACCTCCGGGGGTCGGCGACGAAGTGGGCGACTGGCCGGGCGTCCCCAGCGGCGGCACCACCGGGGTCGACGATGTCGTCGGGGTCCCCTGCTCCTCCTCCGCCTCGGCGCGTGATTGGCCGGTGCCGCGTTCGGCGTCGGGGAGCACCGCCACCACGTAGGGCGCCTGCGCGCGCAACTCGATCGCGCCGCCGCGGGCATAGGAGTAGATCGGTCCGGCGAACAACGTCAACCCGAGCGAGGCGGCGACCAGCGCGATGGTCGCCCCGGTCATCGTCCACGGCACCTGCGGCTTGCTGACCTCGTCGTCCTCGCTCGGCTGCCAGAACGCCATGCTCCAGGCCCGCAGCAGCGCGTACAGCGTCAACAATGAGGTGAGCAGGCCGCCGGCGACCAGCGCCCAGTCGAGCGGACGCCCGACCGCCGCGGACGCCTCGATCAGCCCCAGCTTGCCGAGGAAGCCGGACATCGGTGGGATGCCGGCGAGATTGAAGGCCGGGATCAGGAAGAGCACCCCCAGCAGTGGCCAAGTCTTCAGCAGCGACCCCAATTTGACAAGGGACGTCGATCCACCGACGCGTTCCATCAGGCCGGAAACCAAGAAGAGCGCGGTCTGCACGATGATGTGGTGCGCGGTGTAGAAGATTGCGGCAGTCAGGCCCTCCAGGGTACCGATGCCCACCCCCCACAGCATGAAACCGATGTGCGAGACCAGCGTGAACGAAAGCAGCCGCTTGATGTCGTCTTGGGCCACCGCCCCCATGATGCCGACGATCATGGTGACCAGACCGAAGACCTGCAGTACCCCGTTCAGGTTCGAGTTGGAGAACAGCGTGGTCTGCGTCCGGATGATGGCGTAGATGCCCACCTTGGTCAGCAAGCCGGCGAAGACCGCAGTGACCGGCGCCGGGGCGGTCGGATACGAGTCGGGCAGCCAGGCGTGCAACGGGAAGATCGCGGCTTTCACCCCGAACGCCACGAAGAGCATCACCTGGATCAGTTGCGCGGTGCCCTGGTCGATCTCGGACGCCCGGATCGCGATCTGCGCCATGTTCACGGTGCCCAGCGCCGCATAGACCATCGCGAGCGCGATCAGGAAGATCGTCGAGCTCACCACCGAGACGATCACGTAGACGGTGCCCGATCTGATGCGCTCACGGGTGCTGCCCAGCGTGATCAGCACGAAGCTGGCCACCAGCAGGATCTCGAAGCCGACGTAGAGGTTGAACAGGTCACCGGTGAGGAAGGCATTGGAGACCCCCGCCGACAAGATCAAGAAGGTCGGCTGGAAGACCGCGATCGGCAACCGCTGGTTCTCGGCCAGGTCTTGAGTGAAGGAGTAGACCAGCACGCACAGCGTCACGAAGACCGAGACCATCAACATCAGGGCACTCAACCGGTCGGCAACCAGCGTGATGCCGACCGGGGCTGCCCAGCCCCCCACGTCCAAGATGAGGGGGCCCCGCAGGCTCAAGAAGCCGATGAACACGGCGTCCAGCAGGACGATCGTGAGGGCGACCAGCGAGACGACGCGCTGCGCCGCGGGCGCCCGGGCCAGCAACAAGGTGAACGCGGCCCCCGCGAACGGCACCAGCACCGGGATGCCGAGCACCCACGTCCAATCGTCGGGGTTCACTGGGGGCCTCCCCTGGGTGGCTGGTCACGTTCCGGCTTGACGTCGGGCACGTCGATGGCCGGCATGTCCTCAGTCTCGTCGAAGACGATGGCCGCCTGCTCATCGAGGGTGGCCCCCGAGTCGTCGGTGACACGTTCGGCGACCGCGTCACGGGCGGCGGCCAGCGCGATACGACGGTCCTCCCGGTCGTCCTGCACCTCGTCGTTGCCGTTGAGCTGCCAGGTGCGGTAGGCCATCGTCAGCATGAAGGCGGTGAGCGCCAATCCGATGACGATGGCGGTCAGCACCATGGCCTGCGGCAGGGGGTCGGCCATGTCCGCCACCTCGGTTTGACCGATGATGGGCGGCCCGCCGGCCCGACCGCCGGCCATCAGCACCATCACGTTGACGCCGTAGGTGATCAGGCTCGCCCCGATCACTATTCGGCTGAGGGAGCGTTCCAGGACGAGCACGGTGCCGCAGCCGACCATTACGCCCACCAGTACCAGCAGTGCGAGCGAGGGTGACACGTCGATCATCGCGTCACCCCCCCGGCCAGGGCAGTTTCAGCGTCGGTCTGCTCGTCGTGGGCGAGATCGGGCGGGGAGGTGCCCTCGGCCTCGGCCTGCCGATCGACCTCGGCGCCCAGCGAACTCAAGATGTCGAGCACCAGGCCGATGACGATCAGGTAGACGCCCACGTCGAAGAAGAGCGCGGTGGCCAGGTGCACCTCGTTGAAGACCGGCAGCACCAGGTCGAAGACGGTGGTCTGCAAGACCGTCCCGCCGAACGGGATCGGGGCCAGGGCCGCGGTGGTGGCCAATGTCATGCCGATGCCGAGGATGGCGCCCGGCCGGATCCGGGTGGCCAGGGCCAGCTCGTAGCGTCCACCGGCGAGGTACCTGACGATCAGGGCGATGCCGGCCAGCATGCCACCGGCGAAACCACCGCCGGGGTTGTTGTGGCCGGAGAAGAGCAGGAAGAGCGAGAAGATCATGATCGGGTGGAAGACCATCCGGGCGCCGATCTCGAAGACCAGCGATCTGCGGACCGGGGCCAGGGTGGCCACCCCGGCCAGCCAGACCCGCCCGCGACGGTCGGGACGCAGCGGTTCGCGACTGGGGCGTAGCCTGCCACGCGCCACCAGCTGTTCGGCCTGCGTGCGCCCCTCGAGGCGGCGGCTGCCCCAGACCGGTTTGTTCGGCACCGCCAGCTGGAAGGCCCGCTGCAGGTCGGGGATGCTCGCGCGTTCCCGGATGAAGATCAGGGACGCGACCCCCGTAGCGGCCGCCAGCAACACCGAAATCTCGCCCAAGGTGTCCCAGGCACGGGTGTCGACGAGGGTGACGTTGACGATGTTGCGTCCGTAGCCGAAGATCAACACCTCCGACGGATAGTCAACCGTCACCGGCGGGTGGACGCGCGCGGAGGCGGCGATCCAGGCGAGCATGGCAACTGCGGCGCCGACCACCGCCCCGACCACCACCCGGCGCACCCTGGACGACACGTACGGCCGGTTCGAGAAGAACGGTGGCAGCCTGCGCAGCACCAGCACGAAGAGCACCAGGGTGACGGTCTCGACCAACGCCTGGGTCAGCGCCAGATCGGGGGCGCCCTGCAACGCGAACAGCAGCGAAGTGGAGTAACCCACGAAGGCCATGATCAGGACGGCCTTCATCCGGCGTCGGGATCGCACGATCAAGACGCCCGCGACGCACGAGAGCACCACGATCACGGCCTGTGCCGGGGAGTCCCACAACCGCAGCGGCGACAGCTGCGGCGTGACGCCGGTGACGATCACCAGCCCGGCGGCAGCAACAGTGGTGAGCAGCATCACCGACAGGAAGCTCGGCAACGAGCCGGTCTGCACCACCGCGGTCAGGTCTGCGGACACGTTGTTGACCGCGCGGAGGACCCCTCGGTAGGCATTGTCGGCACTCGGGAACCGGAACCGCGCCTGGGCGCGGCTGACCTGCCGGCGCCGGACGAAGAGCAGGGTGCCCACCGTGAAGATCAGCAAGGTGGCGGCCAACGGCAGACCGAAACCGCTCCACAAGGTCAAATGCCCAGCGTGGCCCGGGTAGGCGTCGGCATGCGGGGCGAGGAGCGCCGCCAGGCGTCCGGGCATCAGGCCAGCCACCAACCCGCCCAGCCCGAGCAGCGCGATGGGGCCACTCAGCCGAAGATCGAGCCGATGCGCCTGCACCGGTTCGACGCCACGCTTGTCGGCGAACGCCCCCCACCAGAACCGCAGCGAGTAGGCGACTGTCAGCATCGAACCGATGACCAGCACGGTGAAGGTCGTCCAGTCACCCAGCTCGACCAGCGCGTGCAGCGCCGCCTCCTTGCCGACGTAGCCGAGCATCGGCGGCAGCCCCGCCATGGACGCCAACGCGAGCGTGGCGAACCCCGTCAGCCCGGGCAACGCTCGGGCCAGGCCGGACAGTTCGCGCAGATCGCGCGTCCCGAATTCGTGGTCGATGGCACCGACCACCAAGAACAGGGCGGCCTTGAACATGGCGTGCGCGGCCAGCATCGCCAATCCGGCCAGCGCCACGCCCCGGTCGCCGTAGCCGACCAACACCATCACGAAACCGAGCTGCGAGACTGTGCCGAAAGCCAACAGCAACTTGAGGTCGTACTGCCGCAGCGATCGGTAACCGCCGACGATCATCGTGGTCAGCCCTACCGCGAGAACCACCGGCTGCCAGACCGGGAAGGACGAGAAGCCGGGAGCCAGCCGGGCGACCAGGTAGATGCCGGCCTTCACCATCGCGGCGGCATGCAGGTAGGCCGAGACCGGGGTCGGGGCCGCCATTGCCGCGGGCAGCCAGAAGTGGAACGGTACCTGCGCCGACTTGGTGACCGCGCCCAGCAGGACCAGCACCGCCGCCGTCGGCACCAGCGCCGGCTGGGCGCCCGCCCCCAGCACGCCGGCGCTCGCGTTGCCCACCAGTTCGGACAGCAGGAAAGACCCACCGGGCACCGTCCCGAGCGCCACGATGCCGGCGAGCATGGCCAAGCCACCGAACGTGGTGACGATGATGGCTTGCATGGCCGCCTGCCGGGAGGGCTGGCGCTCGTGGTAGTGGCCGATGAGCAGGAAGCTGAAGACGGTGGTGAGTTCCCAGAAGAGGTAGAGGACCACCGTGTTGTCGGACGTGACAAGGCCGAGCATCGCCCCGGCGAAGGCGACGAAGACACCGCCGAAGCGTCCCAGGCTGCTGGCGCCGTGCCCGAAATAGCCCCCGCAATAGACCAGGATCAGCGCACCGATACCGCCGACGATCAAGACCATCAGCCAACTCAGCGAATCGAGCCGGAACGTCAGATTGAGACTCAGCTGGGGCACCCAGGCGAAGTCCTGGCTGGGCAGTTCACCGCCGAAGACCGCCCGGGTCTTGGTCAACGCCCAGACCGCGGCGGACGCCGGCGCCAGCGCGAGCAGGGCGAACGCCTTGCGGCCGAGCAATCTGAACAGCAGCGGGGCCACCACAGCTGCGACTGCGTGGACGCACAGCAGCTGGATCAAGGCAGGTCCCCCATGTAGTTGCGTGGATTCGCCCCGATTCTAACGGACGCCGCCGACGCCCCCGGCGGAAGCCACAGCCACCCAGACGTGGTATCAGTGCGGTCGCAGCAGCGGGAACAGGATCGTCTCGCGGATTCCCGCCGCCGTGAACATCATGATCAGCCGGTCGATACCCATCCCCATGCCGCCCATCGGCGGCGCGCCCTGCTCGAGCGCGGCGAGGAAGTCCTCATCCAACTGCATCGCCTCGGGGTCCCCGGCGGCTGCGGCCAGCGATTGTTGGGTGAGGATCTCGCGCTGGACGACCGGGTCGATCAACTCGTTGAACCCGGTAGCCCGCTCAACACCCCCGATGATCAGGTCCCAGGCCTCGATCATGCCGGGCTCGCTGCGGTGACGGCGGGCCAACGGCTGGGCGACCTCCGGGAAGTCGCAGACGAAGGTGGGGTTGACCAGGCGCGGCTCGACCAGTTCCTCGTACAGTTCCATGATCAGCTTGCCGTTGCCCCACTTCGGATCCCAAGCCACCTCGTGGGCGTCCGCATGCCTGCGCAGCACCTCGACCGGGGTGTCGACGTCGACCGGCTCCCCCAGCGCCTCGCCGACGGCCGGATAGATGGGCAGCCAGGTCCACTCGGCATCCAGGTCGATGACCTGCCCGTCCGGGCGCTCGATCTGGTGGATGCCCACCACGTCCGCGGCGTCCATGATCATCTTCTTGGTGAGTTCGGCGATGGTGCGGTGGTCGCCCCAGCTCTGGTAGGCCTCCAGCATCGTGAATTCGGCCGAATGGGTGGAGTCGATTCCTTCGTTGCGGAAGATCCGTCCGATTTCGTAGACACTGTCGACCCCACCGACCATCGCCCGTTTCAGGTACAGCTCGAGGGCGATGCGCAGCGTCATGTCGATGTCGAAGGCGTTCAGGTGGGTGCGGAACGGACGCGCCGCCGCCCCGCCATGGATCAACTGCAGTGTGGGGGTCTCGACCTCCAGGAAGCCGGCCTCGTCCAGCGTGCGGCGCAACGATTTGGTGATCGCGGCACGCACCCGCACGATCTCGCGGGCCTCGGGGCGCACGATCAGGTCGGCGTAACGCCTGCGGACCCGCGCCTCCTCAGACAGGTCCTTGTGCAGGACGGGCAGCGGACGCAGCGCTTTGCTCGCCATCTTCCATTCGGACGCCATCACCGACAACTCACCGCGCCGGGAGCTGACTACCCGCCCTCGCACCCAGATGAAGTCGCCAAGGTCGACATCGGCCTTCCACTCACCCAGCCCCTGCTCGCCGACCTCGGCGAGCGAGACCATCACCTGCAGCCGCTGACCGTCGGAGTCTGGGTCGAAGCCGTCCTGCAAGGTGGCGAAGCAGAGCTTGCCGGTGTTGCGCAGGAAGACCACCCGGCCGCCGATCTCGACGATGTCGTCGGTCTCCGCGCCAGCCGCCAGGTCTGGCCAACCCGCCCGTACCTGTGCCAGCGTGTGAGTGCGCGACATGTCGACCGGATACGGTTCTCGCGAAGTGCCGATCATCCGGGCGCGCTTCTCGCGGCGGATCTGATGCTGCTCAACGATGTCGGACTGGTCACTCACGCGGGCAAGCCTAGCGTTTGGTCTCGTGGACGAAACTCACCATCCTGCCGCCCACCCAGCGAGCGGTGCCCCGGTGGCCGGGCTCCAGCCGGGACGCCCAGGCCGCGTCTGCCACGATGGTGCGCTCCATCCGGTCCGGCAACTGCAGCACCAGTTCACGGTCGGACTCCTCCGCGCTGCCCAGCTTGCGCACCTTCAGCACAGTCACCGGCGACTCCTTGACGGGCGGGCCGGACGCGGCGCGTCCCTGCCTGCAGGTGTGCACCAGTCGGCCGATCAGGTAGCTGATCAGACCGAGGACCGTCAGCCCGGCAACGATGACGAGCAGCCAGATCAGGAGTTCGGTGGGCGCCATGGCGGCCCTACTCGCTGCTGTGCAGGTCTTGGACGCCGCCGTCGAGCTCGGGTATCCAGCCGGTCAGCCGGTCACCGGCGAAGTGCACCACGCCCTGCTGGCCTCGGAAGATGACGTCGGCCTGGCTGGGGGTGGCGAGCAGCTCACGCTGGTGCCCGTCGCTGAACCGGAACGCGATCCAGTGCTGGGTGGCCCCGGACGCGGCGATCTCGCGCACCCCCAGCACTTGGGCGTGCGCCGATTCGATCTCGGACGGCGCGTTCCCATCAGCCACCTTCGCGATCAGGGCAACCACCGCCAGGACCGCCAGGCCGACCACGACCAACAGCAGGTACATCATGATCGTCACCGGCATCAGCCCTTCGCGGTCAAGACGACGTTTGCGTTTTCGCCGATGGCGGCCTGCTTCATGCTCGCCAGCCAGACGTGGTACGCCGACGAATACAGTTTCATGAGCGCCCCCTCGGGGTTGTGCCGTGTGCTTGCCTGCCCCAAGTCTGGCACGCGACGGTGGGACGCGGGCCGTGCGTGTGGGGCCCCGGGAGCGCGGCGTCCCCGACCGGAACCGCACCGCGGTCTGCTGGTTGCCGCGCGCCTCCAACAGAACTTGTGAGTGAGCGCTCACTCAGCTATCTTATTTCGCCGTGGGCAGAGCATCTCCGTTGCCGCCGGACGCCCGGCGCCAGACCATCATCGCCGCAGCCCGTCCACTGCTGATCGCCAGTGGTGCGCAGTTCACCACCCGGCAGGTGGCCGAAGCCGCCGGCGTCGCCGAGGGCACCATCTTCCGGGTCTTCGACTCCAAGCAAGACCTGCTGGCCGCGGTGATTGAGGACACCCTCGACCCCGAAGACCTGTGCGGAAAAATCCGCGCCACCCCGCCGCAGCCGACACTGGCCGCCCACGTCGCCGTCCTGATCAAACTGCTGCAGGAAGAAATCGGCGCCGTCAATGCGGTGACGTCCGCCCTGCATATCGCGCACGGCGGCGCCTCACCCGCCCATAGTGGCCACGACAAGCTCGCACACCGTCGGCGCGCCCTGGCGGTAAGCGACGCGCTGGGCGAGGCGCTGGCGCCGTTCGCCCCGCAGATCAGGGTGCCGCTCCCGCAGGCGGCGGCAGTCATCCGCATCATGGCGATGAGCTCCGGGCACCCAATGCTCGCCGACCTTGACCTCAGCGAGCCCGCGACCTTGGCCGAGGTCATCGTCCATGGCATCCACGTACCACCCGAGGAATGAAATGCTGACCAAACTCATCAACAGATACATCCGCCCCTACGGGTCGCTGTTGGCCGGCGTGCTGGTCTTCCAGCTGATCGCCACCGCCGCCTCGCTGTCACTGCCCAGCCTCAACGCCCGCATCATCGACAACGGCGTGGCCAAGGGCGACACCGACTACATCCTGCGAAACGGCGCGGTCATGCTCGCGGTCAGCTTGGTGCAGGCCGTCAGTCAGATCATCGCGGTCTACTTCGGCGCCAAGGCGGCGATGAGCTTCGGACGCGACGTGCGCGGCGCCGTCTTCGAGCGCACGTTGTCGTTCAGCACCCGCGAGCTCAACCAGTTCGGGGCACCCAGCTTGATCACCCGAACCACCAACGACGTGCAGCAGGTGCAGATGCTGGTGCTGATGACCTGCACCATGATGATCTCGGCTCCGATCACCATGATCGGCGGGGTCTTCATGGCACTGCGTGAAGACCTGGTGCTGTCATGGCTGATCCTGGTCGCCGTCGTGGCGCTCGGCTCGGTGATCGGGGTGCTGATCTGGCGGATGACCCCGCTCTTCCAGCTCAACCAGGTCAAGATCGACACCATCAACCGGGTGGTCCGCGAACAGATCACCGGCATCCGGGTGATC
>JAEAMF010001758.1_pt1 | contig 14152 bp, 9 predicted proteins | sample 8958721 | NCBI WGS metagenome assembly JAEAMF01 (sample SAMN16933255, study PRJNA681124) | bioreactor sludge metagenome | isolation source: anaerobic bioreactor treating anionic surfactant - SDBS | place: India: Bengaluru | collected 2019-02-28
AACAGGTAGGCGATCTCGCAGAACACCAGCGTGTTGACCCCCAGCGTGCGACTGACCTCCAGGCTCCAGCCCTGCCGCTGGGCAAAGAGGAACACCGCGATGCAGGCCGCCGTCATCAGCAGCGAGACCAGCACCACGCGCCAGAGCAGCTGCGCGCCCAGCAGCGGCGCGCTCGGATCGCGCGGCGGGCGGCGCATCAGATCGGCCTCGCCGGGCTCGAAGGCGAGCGCCAGCGCCAGCGTCACCGCGGTGATCATGTTCAGCCAGAGAATCTGCAGCGGCGTGATCGGTAGCGTCAGCCCCAGCGCGATGGCGACCAGCAGCACCAGCGCCTCGCCGACGTTGGTGGGCAGGATGAACAGGATGGATTTCTTCAGGTTGTCGTAGACCGTGCGGCCTTCCTCCACCGCATGGGCGATGGTGGCGAAGTTGTCGTCGGCCAGCACCATCTGTGCCGCCTCCTTGGCCGCCTCGGTGCCCTTGATGCCCATCGCCACGCCGATATCGGCGCGCTTGAGCGCGGGCGCGTCGTTGACGCCGTCGCCGGTCATCGCCACCCGTGCGCCGCCGGCCTGCAGGCGCTGAACCAGGCGCAGCTTGTGCGCCGGACTGGTGCGGGCGAATACCGCAGTCTGCGCCAGGCACGCGTCCAGCTCCGCGTCGCTGAGCCGATCCAGCTCCGCACCGGTGAGCGGCGGTTGCTGGCCGAGCCCGAGGCGCTGGGCGATGGCGGCGGCGGTCGCGGCATGGTCGCCGGTGATCATCTTCACGGCGATACCGGCGCGCTGGCATTCGGCGATGGCAGCGATGGCCTCCTCGCGCGGCGGATCGAGCATGCCGACCAGCCCGAGCAACACGAAGTCGCCTTCGAGATCCTCGTAGGCCAGCTCGTGCTGCGGCGCGCCCAGCGCGCGCATCGCCAGGCCGAGCATGCGCAGGCCCTGACGGGCGCCATCGTCGAGTACGGCGTGCCAGTGGGCCGGGTCCAGCGGCTCAGTGCTGCCGGCGGCGAACTGGCGGTTGCACACTTCGAGCAGGCGCTCCGGCGCGCCGACCAGATAGATCAGCCCGTGGCCGGCATGGTCGTGATGCAGGCTGGCCATGCAGCGGCGCTCCGAGCTGAACGGAATACCGTCGACCCGCGGCATATGCGTGTGCTCGTGAGTGGTCTGCAAGCCGAGCTTGCCGGCCAGGGTGAGCAGCGCCGCCTCGGTCGGGTCCCCGGTGATGCACCAGCCATCGCCTTCGCGCAGCAGGCTGGCGCTGTTGCACAGCAGCCCGGCGCGGGCCAGCTCCAGCAGGTCGCTGGCCTGTTCCGGCTCGCAGGGCTGGCCGTCGCCGGTGCAGACCGCGCCCGCCGGCGTGTAGCCGACGCCCTGGATGAAATAATTGTGTTCGGCGGTGAAGACCTGCTGCACGGTCATTTCATTGCGCGTCAGGGTGCCGGTCTTGTCCGAGCAGATCACCGTCACCGCGCCGAGGCTCTCGACCGCCGGCAGCCGGCGGATGATCGCCCGCCGTCGTGCCATGCGCTGCACGCCGAGCGCCAGGGCGATGGTCAGCACGGCGGGCAGGCCCTCGGGGATCGCCGCGACCGCCAGACCAACTGCCGCCAGCAGCATCTCGCTGGAGGAGTAATCGCGCAGCGTGACGCCAAACACGTAGGTGCCGAGCGCCAGCGCCAGGATAATCACGGTGAGGACCTTGGCGAAGCGCGCGATGTCGCCCAGCAGCGGCGTCTGCAGGCTGACCACTTCGCCGAGCATGTGGCTGATCCGGCCCAGCTCGGTCTGCCCGGCGGTTGCCACCACCACGCCGTAGCCGTTGCCGGCGCTGACCAGCGTGCCGGAGTAGGCCATGCTGCTGCGATCGCCGAGGCTGGCGTCATGACTGACGGGCGCCACCTGCTTGCTGCTGGGCAGCGATTCGCCGGTCAGCGCGGCTTCTTCGATGCGCAGGTCGCGACATTCGAGCAGGCGCAGGTCGGCCGGGACCCGGTCGCCGGGTTCCAGCAGTACGAGGTCGCCCGGTACCAGCTCTTCGGCCGGTACGCTGAGGGTGCGTCCGGCGCGGCGCACGCGGCTGTCGAGCGTCAGCAGCTTCTGGATGGCGCGCATCGCCTGTTCCGCTTTGCCTTCCTGAACGAAGCCGACCAGCGCGTTGATCACCACCACGGCGACGATCACCACGCTGTCGAGCCATTCGCCGAGCGCCAGGGTGACCAGCGCCGCGAGCAGCAGCACGTAGATCAGCAGATTGTGGAACTGCAGCAACAGGCGCTTGAACGCACCGTTGCCGCGGCGCTGCGGCAACCGGTTGGGGCCGAACTGCTGCAGGCGCTGCTGCGCCTGTTCGGCGCTCAGGCCGCTGTGGGTGCTGTCCAGTCGCTGCAGAATCTGCTCGGCGGGTTGCGCGTGCCAGCTGTCGGGTTCGGCCATCGAAGCCTCCTATCGACGAGGGAGAGGTCAAGCCTAGGCGGGGCGGCGAACCGCTGCATGGTTCTGGATCAAGCGTCGGATCACAAACTCGTTACCCGGCATGTCCAACGCTTTGCCTGACCGTTGTCGATCAGTAGCATCGGCCGGACCTACAGAGGAGAGTCGCATGCGCACCCGATTGGACGCCTGTCTGCGCGCGGTCAATGAAGTACTGCTCGGCAAGGAAGCTCAGGTGCGACTCGCGCTGGCCTGCCTTCTGGCACGGGGTCACTTGCTGGTCGAGGACATGCCGGGCATGGGCAAGACCACGCTCAGCCATGCGCTGGCCAAGGTGCTCGGCCTGGAGTTCCAGCGCATCCAGTTCACCTCCGATCTGCTGCCGGGCGACATCCTCGGCACGTCGGTGTTCGACAAGGACAGCAGCCAGTTCGTCTTTCATCCCGGGCCGATCTTCGCCGAGCTGATCCTCGCCGACGAGATCAACCGCGCCACGCCCAAGAGCCAGAGTGCCCTGCTCGAAGCCATGGAAGAGGGCCAGGTCACCATCGAGGGGGCCACCCGTGCGCTGCCGGAACCGTTCTTCGTCATCGCCACGCAGAACCCGGTGAGTTCCGGCGGCACCTTCGCGCTGCCGGAATCCCAGCTCGATCGTTTCCTCATGCGCGTCTCGCTGGGATATCCGGCCCGCGCCGCGGAGAAGGCGCTGCTGCTGGGCGAGTCGCGCCGCGACCTGCTGGCCCGGTTAGCGCCGCTGCTCGAACGCACCGAGCTGTTGGCGCTGCAGGATGCCGTGGCCGGCGTGCGCGTCAGCGATGCGCTGGTCGACTACGTGCTGCGTCTGGTGGAAGCCACCCGTACCCAGCCGCAGTTCGCCTGGGGCCTGTCGCCGCGCGGCAGCCTGGCGCTGCTGGCGGCGGCGCGCGCTTGGGCGTTTCTCGACGGCCGCGATTACACGATTCCCGAGGATGTGCAGGCGGTGCTGCCGACGGTGGTCGGCCATCGCCTACGCGAACGTGCCGATGCTTCCGGCCACGGCGGCGGCGCGCTGGTGCAGTGGCTGCTGCGCGAAGTGCCGGCGCTCTGATGGCGCTGACGATGACACTACGGCCGGACGGGCGCGCCGCGTGAGGCTGCTGCCACGTCTGCGCGAGCGCTGGCTGCTGCGGCGGATTCCGCCGGCGCCGAGCATGCGGCTCGATCAGCGACGCATCTTCATCATGCCTACTCGCGTCGGGCTGGCTTTCCTCGCGGCGCTGGGACTGATGCTGCTGACTGCGATCAACTACCAGAACAGCCTCGCCTACGGCCTGACCTTCCTGCTCGGCGCGTTGTATCTGGTGACCATCCTGCACACCTGGCGCAATCTCGCTGGGCTGGTGCTGCACAGCGGCGGCGCCACTGCCGCTTTCGTCGGCGAGCAGGCGCGGTTGCGTGTGCGCCTGGAAAGCCAGGGTCGCGCCTACCAGGCCGTGGCCGTCGGCTGGCCGGCCAGCGGTCTGCAGCTGGTGGATGTACCGGCCGGCGGCGTGGTGGAAGTCGAGCTGAACCTGCCGGCGCAGCGCCGTGGCTGGCTGCGTCCCGGCCGCGTGCGGGTGGAGAGTCGCTTCCCGCTGGGATTGCTGGTGGCCTGGAGCTGGATCGACCTGGAGCTGGCGGCATTGATCTATCCGCAACCCCTGGCGGGTGAGCTGGCGCAGCAGGGCGAGGCGGCGCAGGACGAGGAGGGCGGCGCGCGGGCGCAAGGGGCAGGCGTCGACGATTATCAGGGGCTGAAGGCCTGGCAGCCCGGTGATTCGCGCCGTCGCCTGCACTGGAAAGCCTATTCGCGCGGCCAGGGCCTGCTGGTGAAGGAGTTCGCCAGCCTGCTCGGCAACGAACCGCTGCTGGACTTCGCTGCGCTGACGGGCGACAGCGAGGAGCGCCTGTCGCGGCTGTGTCACTGGGTCGTGGAACTGAGCGCCGCGCACCAGCCGTTCGCCTTGCGCCTGCCGGCCGTGACACTCGGCCCGGATAGCGGTCAGGCCCACCGTGACGCCTGCCTGCGTGCGCTGGCGCTGCACGGTACCGGTGCGGAGCAGGGTGCATGAGCACGAAACCCGGTATCCCGCGCAATGCGCTGATCTGGCTGCTGGTGGCTCAGGTGCTGGTGATCCTGCCGCATCTGACGCACCTGCCGCTGTGGATCACCGGCCTCTGGCTGGGCTGTGCCGCCTGGCGGATTCAGATCTTCCGCATGCGCCTGCGTTATCCCAACAGCTGGGCCAAGGCGGCGCTGATGATCGGCGCCGGCTTCGGCGTGTACTTCTCGCGCGGCAGTCTGGTCGGGCTGGAGGCCGGCGTGGTGCTGCTGATTGCGGCGTTCATCCTCAAGCTGGTGGAGATGCGCACCGCGCGCGATGCGCTGGTGCTGATCTTCCTCGGCTTCTTCGCGGTGGTGACCAGCTACCTGTTCGAGGACGGCCTGCTCGCCGGGCTGTACAGCCTGTTGCCGGTGACGGCGCTGCTGGCGGCGCTGATCGGCCTGCAGCAGGGCGCGCGGATGACGCAGCCGTGGCCGACGCTGCGGCTGGCCGGCAGCCTGCTGTTGCAGGCGGTGCCGTTGATGATCCTGCTGTTCCTGTTCTTCCCGCGGCTGGCGCCGCTGTGGACGCTGCCACAGCCGGGGCCACGGGGCCTCACCGGGCTGGCCGACCACATGGCGCCGGGCGACATTGCCCGGCTCGGCCAGTCCGCCGAGCTGGCGTTTCGCGTCAGCTTCGAGGGCGAGATACCGCCGCGCGACCAGTTGTACTGGCGCGCCGTGACCTTCGAGCAGTTCGATGGCCGGCGCTGGTCGCAGTCCTTCGCCGCGCAGGTGCCGCAGGAGCCGCACTGGCAGGCGACCGGCGAGCCGCTGCGCTACAGCATCGTCATGCAGCCCAGCGGCCAGCCCTGGCTGTTCGCCCTCGACGTGCCGCGCGTGGCGGCCGACGATGCTCAGCTGATGGCCGACTTCCACCTGCAGCGCCGCCAGCCGGTGAACCAGCCGCTGCTCTATCGCGTGACCTCCTGGCCCGAAGCGCAGCGCGAGGCCGAGCGTGCGCCGTCGAGCCTCGGCCGTGCGCTGCAGCTGCCGGTGCAGGGCAATCCGCGCAGCCACGCCTGGGCCGGCGAGCTGCGCCGCACGCTGCAGGAGCCCGAGGCGGTGGTGCAGGCATTGCTGCGCCACTTCAACCGCGAGCCGTACCACTACACGCTTAAGCCGCCGGCAGTCGGCGCGGACATCGTCGACGATTTCCTTTTCAGCACCCGCAGCGGCTTCTGCGCGCACTACGCCGGGGCGATGACCTTCGTGCTGCGCGCCGCCGGCATCCCCGCGCGGGTGGTGGCCGGTTACCAGGGCGGTGAGGTCAATCCGGCCGGCAACTATCTCTCGGTGCGCCAGCTGGATGCGCACGCCTGGGTGGAGTACTGGACTGCCGAGCGCGGCTGGGTCAGCGTCGATCCGACCTTCCAGGTGGCGCCGGAGCGGGTCGAGCAGGGGCTGGAGCAGGCGCTGGCCGGCCAGGAAGGCTTTCTCGAGGATTCGCCGATGTCGCTGCTGCGTTACCGCGATATCGGCTGGCTGAACCAGCTGCGCCTGCGCTGGGACGAACTCAACTACGGCTGGCAGCGCTGGGTGCTCGATTACCAGAGCGAGCGCCAGCTACAGTTGTTGCAGCGCTGGTTCGGCAAGGCCGACGCCACCGCGCTCGGTATCGGCCTGGTGAGCGCGCTCGCCGCGGTGCTCGGCCTGCTCGCGCTGTGGCTGTTCAAGCCTTGGCGACGCGAGTGCGACGTGCAGCAGCGGTTGTTCCTCGCCTTCGAGCGGATGCTGGCGCGCCACGGCCTGCGGCGCGAGCCGGGTGAGGGCGCGCGGACCTTCGCCGTGCGCGCGGCGCGCCAGTTACCGGCCCAGGCCGAGGCGATTCATGCCTTCCTGCGCTCCTATGAGCAGCAGCGCTACGCAGCCGCGGATGCTGCGCCCACCGAGTTGCGCCAGGCGCTGCGCGTGCTGCGCCGCCAGTTGCCCTGGCGGCGTGCCCGGCGCTGAGCCGACTGTTCATGATTGCCGCCCGCGATGGCGTGGCATTTCCAGGGGCGCCTACGGCGCTTGCGTCCTCGCGTGCCGGCAAGCGCCGGCCTTACCATCGGCCCCCACAAAACAATGAAAAGAGGTGCACATGACCCTTTCCGAATTGCTGCGCGGCGTGCGCGAGCATCCACAGCAGCTGACCATTCCCGCCACCTGGGGGCAGGGCCGGGCCGGTTTCGGCGGACTGGTGGCGGCGCTGGTGTACGAGGCGATGCGCGCCAAGGTGCCGCCGGAGCGCGCGCTGCGTTCACTGGCGATCACCTTCGTCGCGCCGCTGACGCTGGACAAGCCGGCCAGCTTCGAGGCCGAGGTGCTGCGCGAGGGCAAGGCGGTGAGCCAGATGCTGGGCCGGGCGGTACAGGATGGCCAAGTGGTGACCATCGTCCAGGGCAGCTTCGGCGCCGCGCGCGAGTCCGCGGTGGCGGTCGCTGCCGAGGCGGCGCCGGCCATGCCGCCGGTCGAAGCCTGCCAGACGCTGCCCTTCGTGCCGGGTGCCACGCCGGAATTCACCCGCTATCTGGAGATGCGTTGGGGCGTCGGTGGCCTGCCGTTCTCCGGCAACACCTCCCGCGAGATGGGTGGCTGGGTGCGCCAGCGCGGCGAGGTCGAGCGCGAACCGATGAGCGAGGCGCACCTGCTGGCGCTGATCGACGCCTGGCCGCCAGCGGTGCTGTCGCACCTCAAGGGCTTCGCGCCGGGCAGTTCGCTGACCTGGACCGTCGAGTTCGTGCAGCCGTTGCCCGCTCTGGATACGCATGACTGGTGCCAGTACCGCGCGGTGATCGAGCACGCACGCGACGGCTACGGGCATTGCGCGGCGGCGCTGTGGACGCCGACCGGCGAACTGGTGGCGCTGAGCCGGCAGACGGTTACGGTGTTCGGCTAGCCGGGACGGGGCGCCGCCCCGCATTTTCCTGGCAGGTGGTTAGAGCTTGAGCTGGCCGATGGCCCGGCTCAGCTCGCCCGACAGCGCGGCCAGCTGCGAGCTGGTGCTGGCGGAGTCGACCGTCTGCTGCACGGTCTGCTCGGTGACGTCGCGGATGCCGGTCACCGAACGGTTGAGTTCCTCGGCTACCTCGCTCTGCTGCGCGGCGGCGACGGCGATCTGCGTGTTGCTCTCGCGCATCTGCGCCACTGCGGTGGTGATCGACTCCAGCGCCTGCGCCGCCTCGCGCGCCTCGCGCACGCAATCGTCGGCCTTGAACGAGCTTTCCTGCATGAACTCGACGGCATCGCGCGTCATCGCCTGCAGATTGCCGATCATGCCGGTGATCTCGTCGGTGGAGTCCTGCACGCGTCTGGCGAGGTTGCGTACCTCATCGGCGACTACCGCGAAGCCACGGCCGGCCTCGCCGGCGCGCGCGGCTTCGATGGCGGCGTTGAGCGCGAGCAGGTTGGTCTGCTCGGCGATGCTGTGGATGACGCTGACCACGCCGTTGATCTTCTGGCTGTCGGCGGCCAGCTGCTCGATGGTTTCGGCGGTCTGCTGCACGCCGACCGACAGGTTGGCGATCGACTGTTCCACCCGTGCGACCACGCGCTGGCCGTCGCTGGCCAGCTGGTCGGCGTGCTGCGAACGGTCGCGGGTGTCGCTGGCGTGCTCGGCGATATGGAACACCGTGGCACTCATTTCGTTGATCGCGGTGGCAGCCTGGTCGGTCTCGCTCTGCTGACCGAGCATGCCCTGACGCACGTCGCTCATGCTGGCGGCGAGGCGCCCGGCACCGTCATCCAGGCGCGCGGCCGCCTGCGCCACGGTGCCGACGATGCGTTGGTAGCCGCCCTGCATCGCATTGAAGGCGCTGGCCATCTGGCCGACCTCGTCGCCGCTTTCGAGTGGCACGCGCGCGCTGAGATCGCCGGAGCGCTCGACGTGCAGCATGACGTCCTTGAGTGTGTTGAGGTGGCTGAGCAGAAAGCTGATCAGCAGCTGCGAGGCGCCGAGCAGACCGAGCATGAGCACCGCCACGGCGCCGGCGTAGCTGAAGAAGTGTTCGCCCAGGACCTGAAACACGCTGGGGGTTCGCGCCAGCACGGCGAGCGTCTGGCCGTCGGCACGGGTGACGCTCTGCGCGCCGATCAGCGGGTCGCGGGTGAACAGGCGATCATGCGCCAGCGCCGTCCAGCCGGCGTTCTGCGTCAGCGTCTGACCCTGGACCTGCATCCGCTCGCCGGCGGCGAAGCGGACCACCTCCGGCCTGACGGGCAGCTCGGCGGTGGCAGGCCAGGCCGCCAGCAGTTCGGCGGTGCTCTGCGCGCTGCGTTGGGCATCGGCACTGCGCGACTGCTGTTCGACATGCACGGCGTAGAGCACCAGCAACAGGCTGATGACGAAGGCGACCATGTTGAGCGCCCAGAATTTGTATTTCAGTGACAGATCGCGGACCCAGACGAACATGACGGCTCTCTTGCGTTTTGTTATCGGCTTAACGGCCGTTACGGCGTGAGCTTGAGCACATTTTCACGGCGTTGCGTCCGGCACCGGCAGGTCGAAGAAACGTCGGGCGCAGAGCGTGGTGTGGGCAGCCAGCTCGGCTTCGCTTTCACCGCGATGGCGCGCCACCTCGCGCAGCACCTCGGGCAGGTAGGCCGGTTCGTTGTGACCGGATTTCGGCTTGGGTCGCAGCGTGCGCGGTAGCAGGTAGGGCGCGTCGCTTTCCAGCATCAGCCGGCCGCGCGGTATCTCGCGCACCAGCGGATGCAGGTGGGTGCCGCGGCGCTCGTCGCAGATCCAGCCGGTGATGCCGATGTGCAGATCGAGATCGAGATAGGCGTACAGCGCGCGTTTCTCGCCGGTGAAGCAATGCACCACCGCGGCGCCGAGGCGGTCGCGCAACGGTCGCAGAATCTCCACCAGGCGCTGGTCGGCCTCGCGTTCGTGGAGGAACACCGGCAGTTGCAGCGCCACCGCCAGCTCCAGCTGTTCTTCCAGCACACGTTCCTGCTGTGGCCGCGGTGAAAAATCGCGGTTGAAGTCCAGCCCGCATTCGCCCACGGCGCGCACTTGCGGTTCGCGCAGCAGATCGCGCAGCTGCGCCGCGCTGTCCGCGTTCCACTGGCTTGCGTCGTGCGGGTGGACGCCGGCGGTGCAGAACAGCCGCTGGTGACTGTCATCCAGCGCGCGACACAGTCCCAGCGCGGCTTCGCTTTCGGCGAGGCTGGTGCCAGTCAGCACGCATTGCGCGACGCCTGCCGCGCGGGCGTGTTCGAGCACTTCGCTGGCCTGCCTGGCCAGACTGGGATGGGTCAGGTTGACGCCGATATCGACAAGCTCCATCGAGACTCCTACTAAGGTTATTCACTTGAAAATCAACGCGATACGCATGACCAGCAAACCGTTGATCATGCCTGAATTGGCAGATCGGACCCGGCTGTGAGAGGCTTCGCTACTTTTTTCGCCGCCGTTGCCCGGTTCGAGCCTGGTATGTACGAGTCATGTTTCGCCTGCTGCTGATCCTCTGTCTGCTGGCGCTCGCGCCCTGGCCGGCGGCTGCGCGGGTGATGGGGCCGGAGGCGTGGAAGGCGCCGGCCACGGTGCGCGATCTGGCCGAGATACGCCGCAGCGGTGTGCTGCGGGTGCTGGTCAACCAGAGCCGCAACAGCTCCGGCGAGGTCAAGGGCGAAGCCATCGGCGTGGAGTATGCACGGCTGCGCGCCTTCGAGCGTTACCTGAACCGAAAGTCCGAGCGCGACATCCGCCTGAAGATCATCCCCAAGGCCAAGGATCAGCTGCTGGCTGCGCTGCAGCGCGGCGAGGGTGATCTGGTGGCGCCCGGCGAACTGCTCGATCTCAAGGGCATGCGCGGCGTGAGCCGTACCCGGCCGGTGGTCAGTGATGTTGCGCTGGTGCTGGTTGGCCGCCAGGGTGGGCCGCGCTACGCCAGCCTGGAGCGCCTGTCCGGGCGCAGCCTGGCGCTGCCGGCGGGCAGCGCCGCCGGTGCCGCAGTCGCCCGGCTCAACGAACAGCTGATGAAACGCAATCGTGCGCCGGTAGTGGTCGAGTGGGTCGATCCGACGCTGGCGGTCGAGGACGTGCTGGAAATGGTGCAGGCCGGCATCTATCCGGTCACGGCGGTTGAGCAGACCATTGCCGAACGCTGGGCGCGGGTGATGCCCAAGTTGCGCATCGAGCGCCAGGTGGCGCTGGCCGACGAGGCTGACATGCACTGGTTCGTACGCAAGGAGGCCAGCATGCTGCGCGCCAGTGCCGACGGTTTTCTCAAGGACTACCGCGCACCGCAGAATCAGGATGCGGCCTTCGAGCGTGTCTACCGACGCCTGTATAAGGTGCATTACCCGCTCGACCGTACCGGCCGGCAGCGCCTGGAGAAGGTGCGACCGGTGCTGCAGCGCTACGCCGAGCAGATCGACCTGGATTGGCTCAACCTCGCCGCGCTGGCTTTCAAGGAATCCACCCTCAACCCGGCGGCGCGCGGTGCCGGCGGCGCCACCGGGCTGATGCTGGTGACGCCGGCGACCGCGCGCAGCGTAGGAGTGGGCAATATCCAGCAGCTGGACAACAACGTGCAGGCCAGTGCCAAGTACCTGGCCAGCATCCGCCGCAAGTTCTTCGCCAGCCCGCGGCTCAACGAGCGCGAGCGCATGGCCTTCGTGCTGGCGGCCTACAACCTGGGGCCGCAACGGGTACAAAGCATGCGCGCCGAAGCGCGGCGACGCGGGCTGAATCCGGACCAGTGGTTCTTCCAGGTCGAGCGTATCGCCCTGGAAACCGTGGGCATGGGCGTGGTGGGCTACGTCAATAGCGTCAACAAGTACTATCTCGCCTTTCATCGCGAGCGTTATCTGCTGGAAGCCGAGCCCGCACGTCGTAGCGCCTCGCGCTAGCAGGCCGTTGAAAACTACCTGCGTAGCCAGGGCGGCGTTAAGAACAGGCTCAACAATGCTCATTTACAGCGCGTAAACTGCGCTTTTTTCGCCTGTTCTCGCCTTGCCTGGCTGCGTCGCCTAGGTTTTCAACAACCTGCTAGCTTTCCCGACGGGCCTGCAGGCGCAGGCGTTCGCTGCTGTCGAAGCGCTGCTCGGCGAGCCGCTCGATGGCGGCCTGCTTGTCGGCCTCGCCGAGGCCCTGACTACGCTCGATACGACTCTTCTCCTGTTCGAATTCGGCGAGCCGTTGCTGCCAGGCCTGCCGTCGCCGGTCCAGCGCCTCCAGGCGCTCGGTCGCCGCATTGCCGACCAGCTGCTGGCGCAACTGACGCAGCTGCGCGGCATCGCCGCCACTCGCCTGCAGCGCGGCTGTCTGCTGGCGCAGCTGGGTCTGCAACTGCGGCACCAGGGCGTCCTGCAATTCGGCTGGTAGCGCCGCGTGCAAGCGGTCGAGTGCGGCACCCTTGGCATTCGTATCAAAACCCGGCTCCAGCTGGATGGCCAGGCGTTCGAGGGTGAAGCGGTCGTAGGCCTCTTCGTTGGCGAAGAACGCCTGGTGCGCGGTCTGGCTGAAGATTCGCGCGCGCAATGCCTGTACCGCGGCAAGACGCTCGCGCAGTGCTGGCAGGTTATGGGGGCGGGCCGCCGAGTCCAGCGCCAGCAGCTCGCGCTTGTAGTCCAGGTACTGATCCAGCAGGTTCTGCGCCTGAGTCTGCGCCGGCTCCGGCAGCTGCGCGTCGATGTACTGGCGCAGGCGCTGCACGCTGTGGGTCAGCGGCTCGGCGCCGATGGCGCTGAGGAAGTAGTCGAACAGCCGGCGGACGTCGCCATCGATGATCAGGTTGCCGGCGGCGTCCTGTTGCAGACGGCCGTCTATCCGCGTGCCGTTGAACGAACGCGGCAGCTCGCCGAGCCGCGCCAGCTGTCGCGCGGTCGCGTCGCTGACGACGGTGAGGGGCGCGGGCGCCGGTGGTTGGGCTGCATGCGCCGGTGCCGTTGTCGCGCTGGAGGCGGGCAGCGGTTCATCCGCGGGTGGCGCGAGCAGCACGACCAGGCTGAATGCCAGCGAAGCGAGGAAAAGGCCGAGAAGTGTCTTCATGGTTCTGCCTTGCAGGAGGAGGCGGGACGCGGCCGTCCCGCCGCTGGCTCAGAGGCCGGCGTTCTTCAGCCGGTTGGCGTGCTGGCGATACACGGTGACCGGATCGGTCTCGAACAGGCTGGTGAGGCCGAGCACCTGGTTCACCTCGTCGAGATGGTTCATCCGGTAGTCGTCGCGGATGACCATGCCCAGATGCGAGCTGCAGCGCCCCACCAGTCCGTCGTTCGGCTCATCGAAGGCGAGGGCGCCGGCACCCATCATCGCGTCGCTGATATCCAGTGGATTGGTCAGCGGGCTGGTGCCGCTCCACGAGTAGTAGCGCACGCCGTTGACCACGTAGGCGCCTTCGCCGCAGGCGGTCGTCGGGATGCCCTGCGGAAACTTCGCATTGAAGCGCGCCGCGCCCTCGCTGTTGAGCGATTCGAGCGAGCCGAGCGAGTTCTGCGGCGCAGAGCTGCTGCTGCCGGAGAGGAAGTTGATCAGCGCGCCCATCGCGTTCACCAGCCCGGCGACGATGGCCTCGCCGGCGGAGCCTTCGGGAATGTTGCGGATCAGATCGGCCACGTCCGAGCCCTTGTGCGGCGCACCGACGCTGGTGACCGAGGCCACCAGATCCGGTCGCACGGCGGCCACGTAGCGCACGGTCGGCCCGCCGTGGCTATGGCCGATCAGATTGACCTTGGGTTTGCCACTGAGCGCGACGATCTCCTCGACCTGTGCCAGGAGTTCCTCGCCGCGCAGCTCGGAGGTGTTGAGCTGGCTCACTTCGGTGACGTACACCTGCGCGCCGTCGCGGCGCAGTGCTGCGGGAATGCCGTACCAGTAGTCGACCCCCAGCAGGCTGTCGAAACCGAGCATGCCGTGACCGAGCACGATGGGGTAGCGGGTCTGGGTATAGCCGGTGGAGGCATGGGCCTGGCTCGCCAAGGCCAGCGCGCTGATACAGAGGGCAAGCAGTGTCTTGTTGTTGTTCATGACGCACTCTCGAAAAAGGGGTGGGCAAGCGGGCAATCCATTGCCGTTCACCGCGCCGGGCGCGTACTGCGCCGTTTCGATGGCAGCAATCGTGCCAGGCGCCAGTTAATTGTCATGAAAGTACAGCCTAGAGCGGCTGCGGCCCAGCAGTGCTGGCCAAAGGCCGCTGCAGTCGAGAGGTGCGCGCTGTTACCGGGAGGAACGGCTGTTTCCGCTGTGGGTTGTTACTCGGCAGGATAGAAGAACTTGGTCGCGTGATCGCGGCAATTTGCGACTGTTTGGTCGATGCTAAACCGGTCGGTCACGGATACTCGATTGCCACCACGTACCATAGTTTGGGTCCTGTCGGCGTTTGCACCTGTACTTCGGCATCCAGCGCCTTGCCGACCAATGCGCGGGCCAGCGGCGAGTCGATGCTGATCAGGCCTTGCTTGAGGTCCAGTTCGTCAGGGCCGACGATGCGGTAGCGGGCTTCGTTGCCGTCCTCATCCTCCAGCGTCACCCAGGCACCGAAATACACCTTGTCCGGATCGCTCGGCCGCTCGCTGACGACCTTGAGTTTTTCCAGGCGCTTGGTGAGAAAACGCACCCGGCTGTCGATCTCGCGCAGCATCTTCTTGCCGTAGGTGTACTCGGCGT
>JAEAMF010001759.1_pt1 | contig 14143 bp, 10 predicted proteins | sample 8958721 | NCBI WGS metagenome assembly JAEAMF01 (sample SAMN16933255, study PRJNA681124) | bioreactor sludge metagenome | isolation source: anaerobic bioreactor treating anionic surfactant - SDBS | place: India: Bengaluru | collected 2019-02-28
AAAACCGGTAGCGCGTTTCAGTTTTGTTATAGATTGCTGGTAGCTGTATAAAGCCTGTATCAGTTGGGTTTCTGCTTCTACAAGGGTCGTATTGGCATCCATTACGTCTATGCTCTGTGCCAGGCCAAAATCAAATTGTTTTGAAACGGCATTATAATTTTCCCGCGCAAAAACAATCTGGTTTCCTGAAGATTTCAGTATATCTTTCTGAGCAATATAGTCAAGATATGCATTCTCGACTTCGACAGCGATAGATTTTTTAAGATCGCTCAAAGCGTATTCAATCTGTCTCTTTTTAGCCATAGCTTCCTGCGTCTCTGCGTATCTTAGACCACCTTCAAACAGAGGAAACGTGAGTCTTATTCCACCATATACATTGTCACGAATGAGACCGCTTCCCGCGGGCACTTCATTCTTAGCGATAAAAACCCCTTCAAGAGCAAGCGTGGGCCAATGTGTGCCAAGAGTATATGTTATCTGCCGATCGGCAATATTTTTCTGTATTGTTAATGATTTCAGTTCAGCGCGTTCACCATAGGCAATATTTTTTAAACATTCCAGATATTGTGAAGGACAATTAATGCCAAGAGGCTCTCTAATTGAATCATCTATTTTTATTTGGTCCGATGACAGCGATTTATACATGTCGTAAAGTTTGAAATCCTCTTCTAATGCAGCAATCTTCTGCAAAACCGCTTTTGTTGAACTGAGAAGGTTTTCAGACTTTACCAGATCAGATTGCGCCCCGGAAAGTTCCGCTTCTGCCCTCAACAACGCCGTCTTGGTCACCTCACCGATCTTTAATCGTAGAGATGCCGCGTCCCTGTATTTTTTTAGCCTGTTGATATTTTGCTGAGATACTTCCATGAGTTTGCCCGCACTGAGAACATCATAATATGCACCGGTGACAAGCATCATGTATGTTTCTTTCACTGATGCAAGATCCATCTTGTTTTTTTCTATATTATCTTTTGCCATTTTAAGTGCGGTCAATTCTCTTCCGGATGTCGACATAGTCTGATCAAGACGTATGCTCCAGGAGCTTGTTTCATCGGGTTGAACCTGGGAATTTGAAGCGGAATATTTCCTGTCCTTATATCCTGTATAGGCCCCAACCGCAGACAATTTAGGAAAAAGAAGGGACATTGCCTTGTCTTTGTTCTTTTCAGCAATATAGACATCTTCTTCTGATATTTTTATTCTCTCGGACCGTTCGAGAACGATTCTGTATAAATCGTCAAGCGTATATTCAACAGCAAATGCGCTGACACATAAATCAAGGAATATAAGGACTGCAAAAGCAACGGTTATTACTGCCCTTTTTGTCAACAATCGATTTCCACTCTTCATCTCTCTTTAAAATCCTTTTTTTAAAAAATTATTATATATTTCATAAAATTAACAAAATTGTATAAGATTGCTTAAACGATACCTTGTTTGTATATTCTTCCTGGATTTGTGTTCATGCAAATTGTTGATAAATTATACCGATTACACATTTGAGTCAATAAAATTTATTTGGGACTACTTAATATAACTATTATAAATATTATCGACTATTATAAGCTAAAGGATATTGCCAGACGATAAACAATTGCTGCTGTTCCATATGACATTATAAGCATCAGCAGGAACGACATGAGAGACCATTTTACGCCGCCCATCTCCTGTTTCATCACAGTCATGGTCGGCGCGCAAGGGATGAAGAGCATGAGAATAATCAGAAAAGAGAGCGCTGACGGATGATTCACTGTTTGAGAGAGAACCGTCATGAGACCCTGATCTCCCGCGTTATAAATAACGCCGAGTGTCGCAACTGAATTTTCTTTCGCAATAATGCTCGAAAAAAGGGCAATCATTAATTTCCAGTCCAGTCCTATTGGTTTACCGATGGGTTCAAGAATACGACCTATTTTAGCGAGCATGCTTTCTTCGATATTTCCACCGGGAACATTGGACATAATCCATAACACAATGGAAAATATGAAAATAACAGTGCCTGCTTTCTTGATAAAAGCAAATGTTCTTGACCAGATGATAAGCCAGATTGTCTTGAAATCCGGTTTGTGATAAAGGGGCAATTCCATGATAAAAGGCACCGGTTCGTCCCTGAAAAAATATTTGCTGATAACAATTCCGGCAACACCAAGCATAATGATATTCAATGCGACAAGCGCCCACGAAAAAAACAGGGCTTGATGAGCGAATATGGCGGCTGTCACAAAGGTGAGTACGGCAAGCCTTCCGGTACACGGCACAAAAGGTATAAGAAAAATTGTTAAAAAACGAGCTCTGTTCGATTCTAGGATCCTTGTGCCTATAACAGAAGGGACATTACATCCGAACCCGAGACACATGGGTATAAAACTTTTTCCATGAAGGCCTATAATGTGCATGAACCTGTCCATAACAAAAGCAGCCCTTGCCATATATCCGATATTTTCAAGGAATGTCATGGAAAAGAAAAATAACATAAGGATAGGGATAAAAGTCAGGACAGATCCGACACCACCTATGATGCCATTAACAAGAATACCACGTACCCACCAGGGTTCGCTGGAAAGCGCTTTGTTTACCCAGTTGCCCAGGGAGTTCATCACCATCTCCAGCAAATTTTGAAGTGGCGATCCCACAACAAACGTCAGAAGAAAAACCAGCGCCAGGATACCCAGCAGGATGGGGATTCCGCTTACGGGACGGGTAAGAATATGATCGATCCTGTCGGTCATGAGTACCTGACCCCTTTTGAACCGGGAAACAACAGCCCGTGTTGTTTCTTCTATCCAGTCATATCTTCCGCCAAGAACAGCTCTGAGAGCATCTTCATGCTTGATAAGAAGAGATTGTATTTCTTTCCATACATTATCAGGAATAATACCCTTCATGGCATCTGTCACTTCAGTGTCACCTTCCATAAGTTTGATTGCAATCCATTCTTTCGTATATGGCATAGGAACATGTTGTTCTAAAAGCTCTTCAAGATGGGTATAAATATCCTGGTGATCAGAAGAAACACGGGGCATCTTCGGGTGATAACCTGAGGAGTCTTTCGAAAGATGAATAATTTCAGAAATCAGTTCACGGATGCCTTTATTTTTTGAGGCAACCATTTCAATGACGGGAAGCCCCAGTGATTTTCGAAGAGCATCCACATCGATACGCTTTCCCTGCGCCTCTCCAACGTCAAGCATATTGACACCAACAATTACGGGTATATTTAAAAGAAGCAACTCGGTGAGGAGGTACAAGCTCCGCTCCAGAGCTGAAGCATTTACTATAAGCGCTATAATGTCAGGACGTTCATGGATAATAAAATCCCGTGTTACTCTTTCTTCTTCCGAAAACGCGCTCAAGCTGTATGTGCCGGGCAAGTCAACAAGTTTGATTTCAATCCCGTCAGTAGTGTATGTACCTTCTTTTATTTCTACTGTTTTTCCCGGCCAGTTACCTGTATGTTGTGAAAGGCCTGTGAGAAGATTAAATATCGTTGATTTTCCAACATTAGGTTGGCCGGCAAGAGCAACAAAAATACTCTCTTCGGCTGTCTTAATCGTCTGTACATCATCAGCGTGTTTTTTTACAATGAATATCTTGTCTGCCTGGCCCTTACCAAGCGCTAATCTCGTGTCTGTGGCAAGGACGATAACTCGTCCGCCGCTATTTCTGAGGACCCGTATCTTCGTTCCTGTAATAATGCCCATTCCGGCAAGCCGGTTAACAAATCCTTGACCGCCTGATAGAATGTATACAAATCCTTCTTCCCCTTCTTCAAGGGTTGAAAGAGAATATACATCACCATTCATAGTAATGTTTTCTCTCTTATGTCTGGCATAAGTTGTTTATACTATGCATATTGGCCAATGTCAACGGAGTGTAAAGTGATTGCATTTAGAAAGAAGGGTGTGAATTTTGGAATCACGATAGCGATTAACGTTTTAAAAGTCGCAGTCCGGCTTCACACGCATCTTTTAATGCGCTTGGATGATTATGTATCTCACCCTTTTTGTCAATATTCAGGTAACTTAATGTTTCATGCTCGGGCACGCTTATTGTCCGAAAAAACGCGGTAGCCGTAGCACCCGCGCATTGAACGCCAATATCTTTTTGCATTCCGCCAACAAGAAGTAAGAGCCCTTTTCTGCCATAATGACCTGAGGGAATGGTTTTCTTAAGAAGATATTTTTCACACCAGAAGGACTGACAGCGGTCAATCATAATTTTTGCCTGTGCTGAAAGACCGAAGAAAAAAATTGGAGAAGCGAGAATAATTCTGTCGGCATTACGGATGGCAGTATAGATATCATCCATGTCATCATTGAGAACACAAATACCCGTTTCATCACAGCCACCGCAATTCTGGCACGCTCTTATATTCATGTTATTCAAGGTAAACAGGATAATTTCATTCCTATCGCTTAATGTCTTTAGGGTTTCCCCGAGGAGTATTTCTGTATTGCCCTCCTGTCTTGGACTTCCCTTAAACACAACTACTTTCATAGCGGCTCCGCTTCCTTTGAATTATAAGCGTTTAGCGCGGCAATTTACTGATTACGATGCGCTTAACACTTTTTTATATAACAAATGATTATTCAACTTTATAAAATGCTGTTTTTTTCGCATTACAAACAGGATAGGTATCTGACAGTAATCAACGTTCTCGTTATTGCCGAGTTTGTCTAATACCTCTTCAAAATTACTTTCAGTTTTTGACATAAAACTTTCTAGTTTATTTCATTTGAATTTTGTTCTAAAATTTCCCGTCATATTCTTTCATGCTGAGAGCAAACCGTTTACCGAATTCATAACATTCTTTTTCATCTTCTGTTGATGGTTTATAGATCACCTGCACACCAGGTTCAACTGTTTGAAGATTCATCTGCTTAAATTTTTCATAGGCTTCTTTTACCGCTCCCCCACCCCATCCAAAACTGCCGAATGCACCCATAATCCTTTCTTTCGGCCGCAATCCGGCAAGGTGATAAAGAAACTCCGCAATAGAAGGGAACATGATATTATTCATAGTTGGCACACCGATCAGGCAACCCCGGGCTTTCCAAAATTCTTTTATCGCGAAACTCATTGGTGTTGAGCGCAGTTTAATGACGGTGCAGTCTGCGCCCGCGTCCTGAATTCCCCGGATAATTGGAACAATCATAAGCTCTGTGCTGTGCCACATGGTATCGTATATGATTACCACACTACTCTTTGCTTTGCTGTTTGCCATATCGAGATACATCTGAATGATTTTACCTGGGTCCTTTCTCCAGATAATGCCATGATCAGGGGCAATCATATCGATTTCCAGACCGAGTTTAACAATATCATCAATTTTTGTTTTAATCAGTTTGCCGAAAGGCATTAAAATATTCGCGTAATAATCGATAATGGCATCATCCAGCTCAAACTGTGAATGAGAGGAAAGAAAATCATCGTCAAATCTTTCAGCAGAAGCAAGGTGCTGCCCGAAGGCATCCTGTGAAAAAAGGAGTTTCGCCTCCTTAACATATGTCATTATAGAATCCGGCCAATGCAGCATAGGTGTTTCCAGAAACAACAGGTTATATTTCCCGGTATTCAGCGTATCGCCGTTTTTCACGATTTTAACGTTCCACTTCGTGGTATCGTGATAACGATCAAGTCCTTTTTTTCCACGCTCTGAAATATATATCGTGGCGTCAGGCATATATTGCATGACGCTTGCGAGGCCGCTGGCGTGATCAGGCTCTATATGATTTATTACGACGTTTTTTACATGAGAAGGGTCCGTAACGTTTTTAATATTCTTTAAAGTCACCAAATCATAATTATGTTTCACGGTATCAATAAGGGTTACTTCTTTGTCGTTAATTAAGTAGTTATTGTACGTCGTCCCGTTCTGGGTAACATAACCGTGAAAATCCCTAACACTCCAGTCAATCGCTCCGACCCAGTAAATATCAGGTTTTATTTGTATTGTTTCCATAAAGCCCCTCCATGAAGGATTTCTTTGTGACTATACGCGTGTCATTAAAATACAGCCGAAAATAGAAAAAAACAAGTAATCAATCGGTTCTTTTTTATAACACACTCTTTTTCAATTGCATACCGGTATATGTTGACGATTTAGCGGCAAAAATGATATTGATAGAGCCATTATGTATTCAACCCGGATTTATTATCAAGATACAGACGCTGGCGGGATTGTCTATTTTGCCAATTATTTAAAATTTTTTGAAAAATCATGGTTTGAATATCTGATGTCCATCGGTATATCAATCCCTGAATGGGAGTCGAAAGGGACATACATGATTATAAAAAACGTGTCTCTTGACCTCATGGAACCCCTCAGATACGGCGATTCTGTTATCGTGAAAAGCGATATTATCATGGTAAAGAATGCATATTTCGTGATGTCACATGCGGTATTAAAGGACAACAGGCCCACCACCACATGCGAAACAAAAATGGTCTGCATAGATAATGAAGGGAAACCAAAAAGAATGCCGGAAGACTTCAGAAATAAATTGCTCCAGAACATAAAAAAAGGGTAACAGACATACTACCTGTTACCCGCCTGATTTAGCTTTTTTCTCTAGTTAAGAGGCTTTTCCCCGCAGTGCTTCCCAGCTTTTCAACATCTGAATGCCCATATATAATTGAAAATCATCGTCTTCAATGGTCTTTATATTGAAATCTTCCTGTTTTTTAACCGGTTTTTCCACTTCGTCTTTTCCGTTTTTTGCGTTTATAAGATCTTTTTCTTTTAACGGGACAACTTTGCTGTCTTTCGATCTTACCATATTATTCTCGACGGTAATATCAGGCGCGACACCGTCGCCCTGAATTGATCTCCCTTTTGGCGTATAATACTTTGCCGTAGTAAGCCTTACCGCTGAGCCATCAGCAAGAGGGAATATGGTCTGCACAGACCCTTTTCCGAATGATTTTGTTCCCACAATAATAGCTCTTTTATAATCCTGTAGCGCTCCGGCAACAATTTCAGATGCGCTGGCACTCCCTTCATTGATCAACACCACCAGAGGGTTTAAATAGTCGCCGCTTTTCTTCTGTGCGAAAAATTTCATCTTATTTTCGTCCGCTTTCTTTTTTTCTCCTCTTCCATCGATCGATACAATAACTCCGTCGCTCAAAAATCTGTCTGATACTTCAACCGCCTGTTCAAGCAAGCCTCCCGGATCATTTCTCAGGTCCAGCACCATACCTTTCAGTTCCTTGTCTTTATTGGCTTTTTGCAGTTCTTTAAAAGCGTTGTCCAGGTCACGGGCGGTTTTTTCCTGAAACTGAACGATCCTGATATATCCGTAGTCTTCATCGAGCATCTTAAATTTTACGCTTTTCACCTGTATGATGTCTCTCACGATACTGTATTCTTTCATGCCCGGTGTCCCTTCCCTGGCTATGGTTAGGTTTACCGGCTTGCCTTTCTGCCCCCGTATCATTTTGACAACATCCACGAGATTCATATTTTTTGTCGGTTTTCCGTCAATCCTCACGATAAGATCTCCTGCTTTTATTCCTTGTTTGAAGGCCGGAGTATCTTCGATAGGGGTTATTACAACAGGAAACCCGTCTTTTATGCTTATCTCTATCCCGATTCCGCCAAACTCGCCTTTCGTATCAGTCTGCATCTCTTTATACATATCAGGCGGCAAAAAAGACGAGTGCGGGTCCAGAGATTCGAGTATGCCCTTGATCGCGGAGTAGACAATCTCTTTATCATTTACTTCATCAACATAATTCTTTTTAACAAGATCGATAACGTCGGAAAACGTCTTTAAATATTCATATATATCTTTATCATTGGAACTGACTGTCGCTCTTTTTCCATAAGCGCCAAGGAAAAATCCGAGTAAAAAAATTATAACAAAAAAAAGACTGACCAATACCTTTATTTTCTTCTCCATACTTCCTCCTCAACTGATAATACTACAAACCCATTAAACTTTCAATCGATTCATCGTTATGATATCATGTGCCATGGAAACCGTTTTTGTTGCCATGAGCGGGGGTTTTGACAGCTCTTTTGCGGCATATATTCTGAAGAAGAACGGATACAACGTTGTCGGTGTTACATTCCAATTATTGCCTGACTCAGTCGTAGACAAACAAAATGCAAAAAATTGCTGTTCAGTCGATAAAATAGCAATGGCGAGAGAAACAGCGAGCTATCTTTCAATCCCTCACTACGTCATGGACCTGCGGAAAGACTTTACCCGTTATGTAATTGAGCCGTTCATCGACGAATACAAAACAGGCAAGACCCCGAATCCCTGTATTTTCTGCAATAAGTTTATCAAATTTTCCGCCTTCGCCAGAAACGCTTTTTCAATGGGAGCGGACAAAATAGCAACAGGTCACTATGCGAGAGTGGAAGAAGAAAATGGTGTCTATTACCTTAAAAAGGGTATCGATAAAACAAAGGACCAGTCCTACTTCCTCTATGCTGTTCAACTGAATATTTTGAAACGGACACTTTTCCCTCTTGGAGAATACAAGAAAAGTGAGCTGAAAGAAATCGCGAAAAAAATATCCTGGAACATACACAGCATAAAAGAAAGCCAGGATATCTGCTTTGTTCCCGGAAACAACTACAAAAAATTTCTGTCACCTCACATTGCGCAGAAAAAAGGACCCATACATCATGTCAACGGAGCTTTTCTTGGATATCACGAAGGCCTTCACCTTTATACTATCGGTCAAAGAAAAGGTATCAGCATACCCTATAAAGAGGCCCTCTATGTTATAAATACCATACCTGAAGAGAACATACTCATAGTCGGCGGTAAAGAAGAACTCAAGCAAAAGACGCTTATTGCCTCTAAAATCAATTTTTTCTCCAGCATATCAAACAACGTGAGCGGGAGGGTGCGATACCGCCAGAGAGAGGAACCCTGCAGTTATAAAATCAAAGAAGACACCGTGAGAGTTGATTTCATACATCCTATTTCGTCGGTAACTCCAGGCCAGTCTGTTGTTTTATATCACGGTGATACTGTTGTCGGTGGCGGCATTATACAAAAAACGTATTGACAGTTAACACAGGCTTCATATTATAATTTTCATGCAAAGGGGGTGTGGAAAATGCCGATTTATATCATGCTGAGCAAATTAACAAATGAAGGCAGAAAAACTATTAAAGACAATCCCGGACGAATTAAAGAAGTTGACAAGGAAATAGAAAAGATGGGCGCGAAAGTCCTCGCCCAATATGCCACGCTGGGCATGTTCGATTTTATTAATATTCTTGAAGCGCCTGACAATGAAACTATTGCCCGTGTTTCCACGGAACTTGGCGCGCGAGGGACTATTGAAATCATGACCCTCTGCGCTATCCCCATCTTTGAATTTGTTGAAAAGATGGGGTAAAATTCTACTTTATGTTGAGAAATACCAGCCGGTTATTATGATCTAAATCTTCTGAAAATTGATTTCGCGATAAGCATGCTGGCTATCTGATTTGCTCCTTCATAAATCTGTGTAGCCTTTGCGTCACGCATCATCCTTTCAAGAGGGTAGTCCTTTGTGTATCCATAACTTCCCAGTATCTGCACGGCATCAGTGGTCACTTTCATCGCCGCGTTGGCAGAATAAACCTTTGCTATGGCTGATGCCCTGTCGGCTGCTATGGCACGCATTTTGTCTCTTTCGTGTACCTTGGACTCATCGAGAAGGCGAGCGGCATTATATACGAGTGCACGAGCCGCCTCCACCTCAATCGTCATCTCGCCGATCATTAATTGTATACCTTCGTGATCGGCAAGTTTTTGACCGAATTGCACCCTGTTCCACGCGTATTCCGCGGCAAAGTCAAAGGCGGCCTGGGCAATACCTAACGCTTGTGCTCCAACCGCGGGCCTTGAAAGATTGAGTGTAGCCATAGCAACGCTCCAGCCCTGTCCTTCTTCAGCAAGAAGATTGTCTTTTGTCAGTTTGACATTATCGAAGGTGACTTCTGTAAGATCAGAGCCAATCATACCCATTTTCTCTTCGTTTTTACCAATGATTACCCCGGGATAGTCCCTCTCAACAAAGAAAGCTGTGATTCCTTTGTGTCTCAGGGTTGGATCGCTCGTAGCGAATACCGAGTATATCTGGGCGCTCGCGCCGTTGGTAATCATGGATTTTCTGCCGTTGAGATAATAATTATCCCCATCTTTGGTGAATGTGGTCGTCATCCGGGCAGGATCAGAACCCGCTTCCGGTTCGGTCAGACAAAACGCCGCCAGGTGGCTTTTGGCTGGTTCAGTAATCTTTCTGAAAACATATTCCTTCTGTGCGTCATTGGCGGCAATCATTACCGGCATCAGTCCCACGTTATGAGCAAGACATATTAATGATGCTGAACCTGACGCTTTTGCAAATTCTTCAATAACAAGGCAAAGAGAAGTTATGTCGCCATCAAGACCGCCAAATTGCTCAGGGAGCATCAGGTAAAGAAATCCCTGTTGTTTATATATATCCACGATATCCCAGGGGAACTCGCCTGTCGCGTCAATTTCTTTTGCTCTTGAAGCTATCTTTTCTTTTGCTATTTTTTCAGCGATTTTTTGGATCATAGCGTGTTTATCTGAAAGATTAAGCATTCAATAAACCTCCGTTGCTTTTAGTTGACAAAACAACATTATATCTAACATACTTTTGCTGTAAATCAAACAGAAAAGGAGGCCTTATGTCAAAGGTATACTTCACAGACCTAAGAACAACGCCAAAAAGGAACCTTTTTAATAAAATAGAGGATCTGCTGAACCGCGTTAAACTCGATACAAAAATAAAGAAAAATGAAATCGTTGCCGTAAAACTCCATTTTGGTGAATACGGAAACACCGCTTATTTACGACCCGTATTTTTAAGAACGATCGTCGGCAAAATAAAGGCACTTGAAGCAAAACCTTTTCTTACGGACACAAATACTCTTTATACCGGCACACGCAGTGATGCTGTCAATCATCTCACAACAGCCATGAAAAACGGTTTTAACTATGCCTGTGTTGAATGTCCTCTCATTATTGCCGACGGTCTGCGGGGATCAAGTGAAGCAAAAATTGCTGTCAAAGGGGAAGCGCTGAAAGAAACAAGCATAGCTAGAGAAATTGCCGAAGCAGATGCTATAGTTGTCGTGACACATTTCAAAGCCCATGAATTAACCGGTTTCGGAGGTACCTTAAAAAATATCGGCATGGGTTGCGCCACGAGAAAAGGCAAGCTTGTACAGCACAGTTCTTTAGCGCCACAAGTTAATATAGAAACATGCAAAGGATGCAAAATTTGTTTTGATTCATGCCCAGCTGAAGCTATTTCTCTTGTAGAGAAAAAAGCCTCTATTAATGAAAAGAAATGCATAGGGTGCGGTGAATGCCTTCTTATATGTCCCTTTAATGCCATTGAAACAAAATGGGATGCGACTCCGGATCTTTTCCAGAAAAAGATGGTGGAATACGCTTTGGGGGCTTTGAAAGGTAAAGAGAAAAAAGCGGTTTATCTCAATTTTGTCTTACAGGTAAGCCCTGCCTGTGATTGTTATCCCAGTAATGACGCTCCTATTGTCCGTGATATCGGCATACTTGCGTCTGATGATCCCGTATCAATAGACGCCGCGTCATGCGACCTTGTCAATAATGAGGAATCCATGCCCGATACAAAAATTAAGCATCATCTGGGAAAAGGTGAGGATAAATGGCACGCTCTCTATCCAGCGATAGACTGGAATATCCAGCTTGATCATGCTGAAAAGCTCGGCCTGGGAGAACGAAAATACAATCTTGTGAAAATTTAATGATATTAATTATTTGATATATTGATTCAGTTTTTAAATTGAGTATGCCATGTCTGCGATGTATTTTACATCAAATCGTAGAACTTCCGTTGCCCGTCTTTGAAAAATTTGATAAGTTCAAAACATGGAAAATGTGTTTATTTTTACAATTATCTTTTTTATTTGTAAATTTAAGGCTATCCTTATGTTTCGACGCAAAGAAAATAATTCTTGGCAATCATAGGAGAAAGGTAAAATATATTAGCAATTTACACGTTCCAACAAGGCGCCTAATTTATAAGTACTGGAGTTTGACTGTCGCATATTTGTAGCCGAAAACTATATTATAAAATAGTTATAAAAGCTAATATAAAGGAGTCTCGAAATGGACAAAAGACAACACGCTTGGATATCATTTGCAGTTATCATGTTTATTCTCTTTTGTGGAACAAACCCTGCTTTCACTGCTCAAAAAACATCCAAACAAACAAAAGAAGCTGTCTTTTCTGTTATGGATCCGCGAGGAACGCAGCCACCGGGAGAACTTATCCCCCTTGCCCCACGGGTATCCGATTTCAACAACAAAACCGTTTATATCATCAAATCATGGCCCGAGGATCGTTCAGGGTTGCAAGGAATGACCAGCAAAACAACTGATGCAATCAAATACCGTTTCCCGGCGGCAAATGTCATCATAAAGGACAGGAACACTCGGTATTCTTTTGATGATCCGCAGTTATGGAAAGAAATGAAAGAGAAGAAAGCGGCAAGTTTCATATACGTGGGGGCTCCATCCAGTTCTACCACTGCTTATGCTTTTAAATATTCTGCCAAACTTGAGAAAGACGGCATACCTGGAATGGTCCTTATGTTCGATTCTCTTGTGTCTGTCGCGAAGGAAACACGAAAACGGATCGGCGCCCCTGTGAGATATACAGCAGTTTCCTATCCGGAAACATCGCTTGGTGAAAAACAGATATCAGATGCAATGACTATTATTATTGCTAATCTCACCTCCCAGCTCACACAGGAAGAAATGAAGACCGGAAAATATGAGCCGCCAAGATATCCACGAATCGCCTTTACCGGCACACTTTCACAGATACAGGATTATTTTTACAAAGAAGGCATGACTGATGGTCTCCCTGTTGTTCCGCCCACGGAAAAAAGGGTCGCTGAAATGCTGCGTGGCACTTCACACAAGCCAGACGAAGTGCTCACTGCAGGATTTCCCCCTGAACGTCTCGTGGCAACTGTGGAGAAAGTAGCCGTTAATGGTGTCATGGCAGGCTGTAAACCGGAATATATGCCTGTATTGCTTGCCTCTGTCGAAGCTTTTATGAAAAGGGATTATGAGGCCGTTGTGCGTTCCACAGGATCCTTCTCATTCATGGAGGTCATCAATGGACCAATCCGAAAACAACTGGATATGAATGCCAATGCCTGGGCAGTCGGTTCAGTCAATCATGCAAATGCTTCAATCGGCAGGGCTTTAAGGCTTTTTATAATAAATCTTGGAGGCGGTAAGCCCGGTATCAATATGATGGGTGTCATCGGCAATACAAGCTCTATTTCCTTCTGTTTTCCTGAATACGAGGAAAGAAGCCCCTGGACACCTCTCAGCGTGGAGTTGGGGTTTAAAGCGAACGAAAATACATTGACTATGTTTAATGGCGGTTGGTCACATATGGGAAATTACGGATATACTCAAACTCCTCTCTATGATGTCGGTAGAGGTATCGCCGCTTTCGAATACCCATCAGGAGCGGTAATCCTGATTTCCGCGGGGCGTGCTGATGTGCTCAAAAAAGAAAATTTGAGCAAGGAAGCTGTGAAGGAAAAAATATGGAATGAAGCGCTGGCACCATTAGGTGATTTCAAGAAAGGCAATTTTACACGCTCCATGGCCGCTGAACGGGTGAAAAGCGGTGAATTGAAGCAGGAAGAATTGAATCAGCCTGACAATACGTTGATAAAAACCTATTCAAAGAAGACCATTTATCTTGTTGTGGTCGGAGGTGATGGCGCGCCTATGATGCAGGCGTGGCAGATGTCAAATCCTCAGATCGTTTCAATTGATAAGTGGAAATAGATCCAAGGAAAAGAATTGCGGCTCATTAGTTGTCAATGAATAAGCCGCAATCTTATTTTTATTTATCTAAAAGAATAAACGTCAATTATTTCCCGAAGACCTTCTTCAAAAGATCTGTCACTCGGGCCGCAGGATTGGTCCGTATCTTCTTTTCTTCTTCTCCGACCATATAGAAAAGTCCATCCAGAGACTTGGTCGTTACATAATGGTCAAGGTCCACGGATTCTGCTTTTACAAAGGGCATGGATTTTGTGTAATTGCCCATCATATCCTTATACTTCTTTGTTACGCCTACTTTA
>JAEAMF010001764.1_pt1 | contig 14119 bp, 17 predicted proteins | sample 8958721 | NCBI WGS metagenome assembly JAEAMF01 (sample SAMN16933255, study PRJNA681124) | bioreactor sludge metagenome | isolation source: anaerobic bioreactor treating anionic surfactant - SDBS | place: India: Bengaluru | collected 2019-02-28
CACATTTGGTACATAAGCCCCTACGCCAAATGCTGACCGGTTGAATGAAGTCGTGGCATTGAAACCAATAGCCTCTGCTTTAGTCATTGGATGTACACCTTGTTTATTTAACACTGCATCTAAAACTACAGGTTTAGTCACATCTTTCACTGTAAGGTTACCAGTGATTTTGTATTTGTTTTTACCTAATGCCTGAACTTTAGTACTTTTAAATGTGATGTTTGGATACTTCGCTGCATCAAAAAAATCTGCTGTTTTTAAATGCTCATCCAATGCTTTTACGTTGGTATTTAAACTCGATAAAGGAATAGTCACATTCACAGATGAATTTGCAGGTTTTGCATTATCGACGTTAATTGTACCTTGAATGTCGCTAAAGTTTGCAGAAGGCGTAGAGAAACCAAAGTGACTCCAGGAAAAAACAGTTGCTGTGTGGGTTGGATCAATCTGATAGGCAACCGGTTTTGCCATAGTAAAAGTTGCCACTGATGCAACCGCCAGACCTAAAGTTAGTGCTTTAAAATTCATGTCTTGTTATCTCGCATTGGAATGATTATTAGTTTATACCTTTCTTATTTTAATTCACCGATATAGATAAAACGATATGTTGCAAGAATAGAACAATTACCGGTTATCTAGCTCCATAAATGAAATGATATGGTCACCTCATCTTAATATATTGATCATCATCATAATTTATTTTAAACCCTGATTCGCAATTTTATGTCTTTATCACTTGTTTCTGTTTTTATTAAATATTTAATACAAAAATATACAGTTTATAAAAATCATGATCAATTAATGAAAAGTACAGCCCATCTATTCGTAACTGTTCACATTTTTAAATATCCAAAATAATAAAAGCCCCCATTGGGGCTTTTTAAAGATGTTTCATCTTTATAACTTTTCAACCAAAATACGGTCGATTTGCTTTAAACCGGTATGCTTTTCATGATTCTTACGGCGGATCTTGATCACCTTGTCTTCCTGCAAGTCTTGCAGCATGAGTTCCACAGCAACCATAGCATCAAGTTCAAGGTCTGTACCAATCCATTTCTGTTCACCAGCATCCATCAGGACAATTTCATCATTAATCTGATCATAAAGGCTCATATTTTCCTCACTTGGGGCAATCATGCACCCCGGGCTGAATACTGTATGAATGAATTAATTTTAAACCTAGACGTTTAAATCATTCGTTACAAATCGTTATTTCTGCAATGAAAAACGCCCCTTTTGCTGGGGCGTCTTTTTAACCTGCTAATCGGATTGATTAAGCGGTAATGTCTTTTACTGCTGCAACAACCGCTTCAGTGGTAATATCGAAATATTGGTACAAGTCTTTCGCAGGTGCAGATTCACCGTATGTAGTCATACCGATCACTCGACCATCCAGACCCACAAATTTCCACCAGTAATCCACATGCGCAGCTTCAACTGCGACACGCGCACGAATATGAGATGGAAGAACCGCTTCACGGTAAGCAGCATCCTGTTTCACAAACTCTTCGGCACATGGCATAGATACTACACGTACACCATCAAGCTGTGCATAAGCTTCCATTGCCAATGAAACTTCAGAACCAGTCGCAATAATAATCGCTTTTAATTCACCTTTTTCTTCAGCCAGCACATAACCACCTTTAGCAACGTTCTCAATTTGTGCTTGAGTACGGGTCTGGAATGGCAAGTTTTGACGAGAGAAAATTAATGCTGTAGGACCTTCGCTACGTAACAATGCAGATTTCCAAGAAATAGAAGCTTCTACAGTGTCACATGGACGCCAGGTATTTAAGTTTGGTGTGCCACGTAAAGAGGCGATCTGTTCTACCGGTTGATGCGTAGGACCATCTTCACCCAGACCGATTGAGTCATGGGTATAAACATGGATGACACGCTGTTTCATCAATGCAGACATACGCACTGCATTACGCGCGTATTCCATAAACATCAGGAATGTTGCAACGTAAGGGATGAAACCGCCATGCAATGCAACGCCGTTGGCAATTGCAGTCATACCAAATTCACGTACGCCGTAGTGAACATAGTTACCCGCTGGATTGTCTTGTACGCCTTGCGCACCTTTCCACAAGGTCAGGTTTGAACCTGCCAAGTCAGCAGAACCGCCCAAAACTTCTGGCAACAATGGTACAAGTGCTTGAAGTGCATTTTGGCTGGCTTTACGCGTCGCAATAGTTTCAGCTTTTGCATTTACTTCAGCGATATAAGCATCTGCTTTAGCGACGAAGTCAGCCGGTAATTCACCGCTTAAACGACGTTTAAGTTCAGCCGCTTCAGTTGGGTATTTTGCAGCATATGCAGCAAAAGTTTCATTCCATGCAGATTCAGATTGAGCACCTTTGTCTTTGGCATCCCAAGCTGCATAAACGTCAGCAGGAATTTCGAATGGACCTTCAGTCCAACCCAAAGCTTCACGCGTCAAGGCGATTTCGTCATTACCCAGTGGTGCACCATGACAATCTTCTTTACCTTGTTTGTTTGGTGAACCTAAACCAATAATTGTTTTACAGATAATTAAAGTCGGTTTAGCCGTTTCAGCTTTTGCTGCAACAGTTGCTTGACGGATCGCATCGCTATCGTGACCATCCACTTTAATCACTTGCCAACCATAAGCGTGGAAACGTTGTTCTGTATCGTCAGAGAACCAGCCTTCAACTTCACCATCAATAGAAATGCCGTTGTCATCGTAATAAACGACAAGTTTACCCAGACCCAAAGTACCTGCAAGTGAACATGCTTCATGAGAAACACCTTCCATCAAGCAGCCATCACCTAGGAAACAGTAAGTGAAGTGGTCAACCACTTTGATGTCGTCTTTGTTAAATTGAGCAGCTAAAGTTTTTTCAGCCAGCGCAAAACCAACCGCATTGGCAATACCCTGACCCAATGGACCAGTCGTGGTTTCAATCCCTGGTGCATAACCTAATTCAGGGTGACCTGGAGTTTTAGAATGTAACTGGCGGAAAGATTTTAAATCTTCAATAGAAAGATCATAACCGGTCAAATGCAATAGTGCATATTGCAGCATAGAGCCATGGCCGTTAGACAATACAAAACGGTCACGGTTGGCCCATTGCGGGTTTTGCGGGTTATGATTTAAAAATTCACGCCAAACGACATCAGCGATGTCTGCCATCCCCATCGGAGCACCTGGATGTCCTGAATTTGCTTTTTGCACAGCATCCATTGCCAATACACGAATTGCGTTTGCAATACGACGTTCGTTAAGCGGGGTTGTCATAGGTCAGAGTCCAACTAAATCGTTTAAAGAATATGATGAATAGGAAAATTCAAAGCTGGCTATATTGTCTTAAAAAAACAGCAAAGGGTAAAGTCTAATAGCCAACATTTCGGCATTTATTCACCACTGGACATACTTTAATGCAGGCAGAGCTCAATTTCACATCATTTGCAGCGACTTAGCGCATGATTAAATACCTTGGCTTATTTAATCTAAAATTTATATATGACACTTTAACCATTATTAATTGCATGAGCGTTGTTTCACCAGTTGCTTTTATTTCTTTATGTGGAAAAAGATCAAGAAGATCCAACAATGATGAAAAACCTCTACTTTGGCTATTGAATATAGGCTTTAAAGCTTTTCCTCATTTACAGAATCATTTTATTGTTTATGCTTTGATAAATACCCGCTACAAAATTACAGGGTAAATTAAATTTTTGGCCTTACCCAATTGATGAATAAACACTCAAAAGCTTAAAAAATGAATTTGATTCACTTTAAACAAAACTAACTGAAAAATTTAATTCCTTTTAACTGTATCGCTTCACTCTTATAAAGTTTCATCCCGTCAGGCTTTTTTCAAAATGATTTTTTGTCGAAGTTAATATATAACAATAATATATATAAATTTTTAAATGATTAAATATATTTATAATCGTTTTTGATTAAATAGAAATGCTTTTGAAGCAAGGATTAAATATTTGCTTAAGCAAATTTTTGTTATAAGCAAAATTACTATTTCAGGCTCATTTTTAACGACTTATCAGTTTTTTAGATGCCCATATCAATTAAAAAGTCATTGAATTGAAATAAATTCATCCATTTTTATCGTCTAGAACTGGTCCAAAAGTCCAACTCGATGTAACATATTGCGTCTTTTGAATTAACTGTGATAGGACTTATGCGCGAGTACGCTGTATTTACCTCGGAATCTGTAAGCGAAGGCCATCCGGATAAAATGGCTGACCAAATCAGTGACGCTATTTTGGATGCAATCTTAAAAGAAGACCCTTATGCACGGGTTGCTTGTGAAACGCTTGTAAAAACGGGTGCGGTAGTACTTGCCGGTGAAATCACAACAACTGCTAACGTCGACTTTGAAGCAATCGTACGTCAAACCGTCAATGGTATTGGCTATCATCATTCTGACCTCGGTTTCGATGGTTCAACCTGTGCCGTGATCAACATGATCGGTAAACAGTCTCCTGAAATTGCTCAGGGTGTGGACCGCCAAAAACCTGAAGATCAGGGTGCCGGTGACCAAGGCTTGATGTTTGGTTATGCCAGCCGTGAAACTGACGTGTTAATGCCAGCTCCTATTTCATATGCACACCGCTTAATGGAAAAACAGGCTGAGTTACGTCGTAATGGCCGTTTACCTTGGTTACGTCCAGATGCGAAAAGTCAGGTGACTTTTGCCTATGAAAATGGCGTGCCTGTCCGTTTGGATGCTGTGGTACTTTCTACCCAGCACGATCCTGAAATTTCACAAGCCAACTTAAAAGAAGCTGTGATTGAAGAAATCGTGAAGAAAATCATTCCTGCCGAAATGTTCCATGCAGACACCAAATTCCACATCAACCCGACCGGGATGTTTGTGATTGGCGGTCCTGTAGGTGACTGTGGTTTAACTGGCCGTAAAATCATTGTCGATACTTACGGTGGTATGGCTCGTCACGGCGGCGGTGCTTTCTCTGGTAAAGATCCATCTAAAGTTGACCGTTCAGCAGCTTATGCCGGGCGTTATGTAGCGAAAAATATTGTAGCAGCTGGCCTAGCAGATAAATGTGAAATCCAGGTGTCTTATGCGATTGGTGTTGCTGAGCCAACTTCTATTTCAATCAATACATTTAACACAGCCAAAGTACCTGAAGAATTCATTATTCAATTGGTTCGTGAGCACTTTGACTTGCGTCCATACGGCATTACCCGCATGTTGAATCTGATTCAACCGATGTATAAGCAGACTGCTGCTTATGGTCACTTTGGCCGTCAAGGTTCAGATACTGCATTTACCTGGGAAAAAACCGATAAAGTGGAAGCACTTAAAGCCTCTGCCGGACTGTAATTTTTCCATCAAAAAGCCCACATTGTTGTGGGCTTTTTTATTTCTGCTTTAAAATAATATAGCAAAGACTACAATGTTATGATCAATCATCGTTTTATGGCATAGGATAAAAATATGGCTGTTATTCTTCAAGTTGACTTCCCTTCTCAAGGTCCATTTGGCGAGGAAATGAGTCAGGCCTATCAACAACTTGCTGAAAGCATTAATCAGGAAGATGGCATCTTATGGAAAATATGGACAGAAAATAGTGCCACCAAGGAAGCGGGCGGTATCTATTTATTTGACAGCCAAGCGAATGCAGAAAAATACTTAAATATGCACACTGCACGTCTGCAAAGTTTTGGCATCGATAATATTCGTGGAAAAATTTTTGAAGTGAATCTGGCTCTGTCTACCATCAATCAGGCAGACTTTTTAAATCCATAAAATCTAAAAGTTACTCAACAAAAAAATCCTGACGGTCAAAAATCAGGATTTTTTTCAATCACTCAAACTGAATTCTGTTATTGTCTAGTACTAATCACTTCCAGTACAGAAGGTTGCAGAGGAACATCTTGATGATCCTGTAAATAAACATGGCTAATTTTAAAAAGAATAACGGCTGCCAGACAGGTTAAAATACACAAAATCCAGAAACCATAAGGACTTCTTATATTATGTGAACCGCAACTACTACATTCCTTTTCAGTCGATTCAACAACTTTGTTACAACAGGCACAATGATATTGATATAGCATAGCTATGCTCCTACTATTTTTGTTTTTATTTTCCATCTTTTAGCACTAATGGACCGGAGTTTCAATAAAATATTAAGCCAGTCTTTTTGAGAATACAAGCTTATTGATCTATAAGTAAAGTCACCCAAGTAAAAATAGTTCCAGCACAAATTCAAGATACTAATTTTTATAAAAAAATAAAAACCTCAAAATAAAGAGTCCCTATTTGAAACACAAAACATCACCCTTAAATCTGTATATTTTAATCTTCTCCCTAAAGGCTCGTATTTTGAGTAAAATAACCCTGAATAACTTGAAAGGGAGGATCTTATGGTTCAACTGATTAAAAAAGGCGGCTTACGCGAACGTGCCAACCGTAGTCGCAGCTATAAAGGCTCAGAAAATACAGAAACGACCTTAAAACCCAATCGCTATTCTCAAGGCGAAAAAAATGAGGAAGTACGCACTGCTACTCCCTCATCTACTCCTGCGACTGATGCTATCAGCAAAGAGTATTAAAATATGGCAAGTACGTCATACCATAACCAGATGGCGAACATCAGAAATAACCCACCCGAAATCACATCAATATAACTGCCAGAACTCTGATAGGCCGTTTTAATTTTTGGCCTAGACAAAATCAGCATGAGCAAAGTAAAGACCAAAAAAGTTTGGATTGGGATAATAATGGCCAGCTGTGTTTTTAAATGGGTCGATGCGGATGAACTTAAGGCCAAAGAAAAGACACTACTAAAATAAATCAGCGTTTTAGGGTTGGAGAGATTGGTCAACAATCCCGATAAAAAATAATTTTGCGCATCTGATGTTGCAACCTGCTGACCATCCGTCTCTATGCCGGTGTGCTGTTTAAGGGTTGTTAAACCGCCATTCAGCATGGCCCAGCCCATCCGTGCCAGAAATAGCCCACCGACCAGCATTAAAATCTGTTGTATCCATGGAAATTGTTTAACCAGCACAGTAAAGCCCAGCAAGGTCAACACCACCCAAACCAGAATGCCGACTGAAATACCCAGAATAATCTTTAATGTATTGGCTCTTGAGGTCGATGCCGAACTTCTGGCAATCAATAAAACATCAGGTCCCGGGCTAAGCTGTGCAACAAAATGCAGTGCACAAATGGTCAAAAGCAGTGACATAGAAATAGTGGAGATTTTTAAAAAACGTATTATATCGTTTGTTTAATCTTTTGCATGATTGCAGCTTTAAATAATTTAGATAAAAATTCAGAACATAAAAAAGCCGAAGCATGATGATTCGGCTTAAAAAATATCATTTTAAAAATTATTTTTTCACATCTTTCAATTCAATTTTTTTCGCTTCAGGTGTTACTTCACGTGCTTCACCATCAATGATGCTGGAATCGCGATGCTGTGAACCGCCTTGCTGCATGCCTTGCATTTGACGCATTAAATCCGCAAATGGGTTTTGACCTTGAGCATCACCGCTCATGCCATTCATGTTGCCCATCATGCCACCCATCATTTTATCCATCATGGCTTGCTGACGTTTGGCCATGGTTTTCATCATGACATTTTTAAAGGCATTCTGCACCCCTGGAATCAAAATTAACAATGCCAAAACATCGGTAATTAAACCTGGAATCAGCAGGAAAAAACCGGCCAGAATTTTAGGCAAATTATTGGTCAATGCAGGATCGCCACTCATTTGTCCCATTTGCATTTGCTGCATTTGTGGCATTAAACCCGCTGAATATTTACGAATCAGGTTCATCCCGATAAAGAAGGCAATCACAAACCAGAAAAATACGTACCACATGCTGCCGACGAGGTCACCCACGCCAATCCAGACAAAAACTTCCAGGATTAAGCCAACCAGTACAATAAGAAATAATTTCATAAAAATTAATCTAATCTCAACAAAATGAATAAGGTGTAGTCATTAACTGCTTAATCACTATCAAGCTTTTTTGCTACGCTTATGTAACAATATGGGCATTATTTTATTTTTAAAGGCTTTGCATGTCATTAATTATCGGTATTGACCCCGGTTCACGCTTAACAGGTTATGGCATTATCGAAAAAGATGGGCAAAAATTAACATTTGTAGATGCAGGAACCATTCGTACCGAAACCCCGGAAATGCCTGAACGCTTGAAACGGATTTTTGCAGGTGTGGAACGGATTGTTAAATTTCATGGCCCTACCGAAGCCGCAGTCGAACAGGTGTTTATGGCACAAAACCCGGACTCTGCTTTAAAGCTGGGACAAGCCCGTGGCGCAGCCATTGCTGCCTTGGTAAATCTGGATTTACAGGTAGCCGAATATACTGCCCGTCAAATCAAGCAGTCTGTGGTCGGTTATGGCGCAGCAGATAAAGAGCAGGTACAAATGATGGTGATGCGGATTTTAAATTTAAGCATCAAACCACAGCAGGATGCTGCCGATGCCCTGGCTGCTGCGATTTGTCATGCCCATGCTTCAGGCAGCATGAGTAAAATGGCGGTGCTGAATGCTTTAGGGGGTATGGCCCGTGGTCGTAGCCGTTACAGCGGTAGAAGACGTTAAGCATGTTTAAAGATAAGGTGCAAAATCCTGACGCATTTCCCGGATCGAGGGTTGCTTGCTATAGGTAAAAGTTATTCTCTGTCCAAAGTTCCTGATGTTCTTTTTTTGGTTTGGATCAATTCGAATCAAGATTCGTTCTTCGAACTGATCATGCCTATTGTGCTCACCGATAACAATCACACCATTTCTTTCAATAACTTTATATGGGCTAAATTCTTTTTGCACAATGTCTTTAAATGATCTGCTCGCCGTACCCGTATCAGCGCGCTGCGTATAAATGACGATGAATATACATACGATCACGACTATAGCCACTATCAGATATTTATCCATCTTTCCCTCTTAGATCATTATTCTGGTCAAGTTTCCATTTAATACAATATTTTAAAATCTTTCAGATTCGAATCTGGCTGGGCTGGTGTGTTTGAATAATTCGTGAAACTTCTGCCCGACTCGGTCCTAGCCAACTTCGTTGCAAAAGCTCCTGAATAGTCAGTTCATCACCGCCAACCATGGCCTCCACTTCACCAGTGGAGAGATTTTTCACATAACCTTTCAACTCTAATTCTTCAACCTGCTGTGCAAGCCCACGACGATAACCGACACCTTGAACCTTGCCCTGAATAATCAGTTTAACTGCCCTATTCATTGACCCTATCCTTGGTTCACCACATGATAAATTGCTGCATGCATATAATGGGCCTGTAAACCGCGTATGCCTTGCTCCGCCAGCCAATCCCCCGCCAAGGCATGCAAAGTTACAATTTCATGCAGCTGGATTTTCCCGGCAAATTGCGCCTTTAAACTGGCAGCCATACCCGCCAAGACATCGCCCATACCGCCAGTTCCCATACCGGCATTTCCGGCGGTACAAATCCACAGCTGATCTTGCAGAATTAAACTGCCTGAACCTTTCAGTACCCATTGTCCGGCATATTTTTCCTGAAGGGCATGTATCGCTGCGACTCGATCATTTTCAACATCTTTGACTGAACACCCCAACAATTTTGCTGCCTCACCCGAATGAGGTGTGGCATAACTATTTGCTTTTAATATGTCGGGATGCTCCGCTAAGAACCACAATGCATCGGCATCCAGCACCACATGTAAATGGTCAACTGAATTTAACTTCGGAAACCATTTAAAATAGTGCTGTTCTGACCATGCATCACGGCCAAGTCCCATGCCAAAACTGACGGCATCAACATGATCTAATAATTGCTGAATCTCGACTTTGGTCAAGACATTAATATCTCGCAGCATGATATTGGGTGAACGTGCCAAAATTGCAGTGTGATGTTTTTCATGACAGACAATGGTGACTTTGCCCGCCCCGGCACTAAACGCAGATTCAGCCGCCATCATTACTGCACCACCCATATTTTCATGGCCACCAACGACCAACACATGACCATAACTACCTTTATGACCAAAAGCTTGGCGTTGCGGTAAATGAATACTCTGCGATGAAAGCTGGGCAATGGGCTTTAATTCAGCATCGGTAGGAATCAGGGAAATCACCTCCACCTGTCCGGCAAACTCTTTGCCTTGTCCGGTAAAGAGTCCAGCTTTCAAGCCCAAAGCTGTATAGGTATAATCTGCCTTAATGGCGCAGGGTAAGGGCTGACCACTATTTGCTTGTAAGCCGCTTGGAATATCAATGGCGATTTTCAGGCCTGTTTCAGCATTGATACTTTGAATGATCTGTTGCCAGTCTGCCCCCAGTTCCCGGTTTAAGCCGATGCCAAATAGTGCATCAATATAACCATCATATTTTTTTTGAAATGCAAACCCTGCATAAATGTTGATTTCAGTACTTACTGCCTCCTGATAGGCAGTGTTCAAATCTTTGGATGCACCCAATTCAGCAGCATAAATATCTACATCAAAACCATATTGTTTTAAATATTTAGCCGTCAGATAACCATCTCCGGCATTATTGCCCTGTCCACAGCAGACCGCAATATTTCGGATATTTTGTCGCTGAAAAATGGGAACTAAGCGCTGCGCAATCATCCAGGCCACTTGCTGCATTAAGCCATAAGAACTGTTTTGCTTGGCAAACCAGCGTTGCTCCCAAGCTTGAATACTTTGGCTATGATAAACAGGGCTATGGTAAACTTGCTGAGGCATTGTTCTTCCTTTTTTATATCATTATGGCTTCATCCGCAGCATCACAAAAAATTCCTTTAGATCAAACCGATCCTGAAGCGCTGAAAGCGTGGATTAAAGCACAGGCGTTGCAATTAGGTTTTAGTGATTGTGTCATTGCCAAACCGGATGCTCAAGAAGAATTACCACGTTTTCAAGAATATTTGAAACGTGGCTACCATGGCGACATGAAATTTCTAGAAGAAAACCTGGAAAAACGGGCTGATCCGACTTTACTAGTGCCGGGGACCAAAAGCATTATCTGTGTCCGGATGAACTACTTGGTGGAAACACCCAAGCCACGTTATGTCCCGGATGAACCAAATGCCGCCATCATTGCACGTTATGCGCGTGGTCGAGATTATCATAAAACCATGCGTGGCCGTCTCAAAACATTAGCCAGCAAAATTCGGGAAAAAGTGGGAGATTTTGAATCTCGTCCCTTTGCCGACTCTGCTCCCATCTTTGAAAAATCTTTGGCTGAAAATGCCGGCATGGGCTGGACCGGAAAACACACCTTACTGATCCATAAAAAATCAGGTTCATTTTTTGTTTTAGGTGAATTGTTCACCTCGCTGGATTTGCCTTTTGATGCTCCAGCCAGCAAACACTGTGGCTCGTGTACAGCGTGTATTGATATTTGCCCAACCCAAGCCATTGTTGAACCCTATATGCTCGATGCACGTAAATGTATTGCCTATTTGACCATTGAATATCAAGGCATTATTCCTGAAGAATTACGCCGTGGCATCGGTAACCGCGTGTTTGGCTGTGATGATTGCCAGCTGATCTGTCCCTGGAACAGCTTTGCCAAGAAAGCCACAATTGAAGATTTTAATCCGCGACATGGTTTAGATCAGGTGAGTTTACTGGACTTATGGCATTGGGATGAACAGACTTTTTTAGCCCATACCGAAGGCAGCCCACTACGGCGCACTGGTTACCAAAGCTTTATGCGTAATATTGCCATTGGTTTGGGCAATGCACCTTTTTCCACAGAAATTATGGAAACTTTAAAGCAAACTCGCGACCAGCATGATGAGATTGTGCAAGTCCATATTGACTGGGCAATTCAAGAACATCTGGCCAAATCCAGTTCCATACTGAGCCAAAATTAACAGCTATTGCTCCAGTTTTTTAATTTCAAGATACTGACAAAGTTTTACCTTAATAAAAAACATAAACTCCAGATCAGGACAAAATTATAAAAACAATAAAAAAACTTTGCAGTGATATTTATAGTAAATAGCTTCAATTTGCTACTAAATATACAATCTTACAATTACTATAAACTTTAAAAATCAATCGTTAGATGCTATTAAATTTGGTCGTTTATGCCTTTGGATTTGGCATAAATTATGTATGATAAAAGTAATAATGAAGATATTTATGGAATTTCACCAATGAATGTACGTAATGACTGGACACGAGAAGAAATTCAGGATTTATATAACCAGCCTTTTTTAGATCTGGTTTTTGAAGCACAGCGCATTCATCGTGAACATTTTGCTGCAAATACCATTCAGGTCAGTACACTACTTTCGATCAAAACAGGTAAATGCCCGGAAGACTGTAAGTATTGTTCACAATCGGCGCATTATGATTCGAAACTTGAAGCCGAAAAACGTATTGCCGTGGATAAAGTGATTCAGGAAGCCAAAGAAGCGCTTGCTTCTGGTTCATCTCGTTTCTGCATGGGTGCAGCATGGCGTAATCCACATGAACGCGATATGCCTTATGTACTGGAAATGGTACGGGAAGTAAAATCCTTGGGTCTGGAAACCTGCATGACTTTAGGCATGCTCAACCAGTCGCAGGCAGAACGTTTAAAAGATGCAGGGCTAGACTATTACAACCACAATCTAGATACCTCACGTGAATATTATTCCAATGTGATCAGTACCCGTACCTTTGATGACCGCTTAAATACTCTGGATTTTGTCCGTCAAGCTGGCATGAAAGTGTGTAGTGGCGGAATTGTCGGTTTGGGTGAAAGCAGCCAGGACCGTATTGGTTTATTGCATGAGTTAGCGACTTTAGCGATTCATCCTGAATCAGTACCCATCAATATGCTAGTGCCAATTGAAGGTACGCCACTGGCTGATGTGGAAAAACTAGATGTGACTGAATGGATTCGTACCATTGCAGTTGCCCGGATTATTATGCCTAAAAGCTATATTCGCCTGTCTGCAGGGCGAGAGTCTTTGTCCGATTCTGATCAGGCACTGGCTTTTATGGCAGGTGCCAACTCGCTTTTCTCAGGTGAGAAACTCTTGACCACACCGAATGCCGGTGAAGGTAAGGACAGACAGTTATTTAACAAGTTAGGTTTAATCGCAGAAAAAGCCAAACCAACAGTCAAAGAACTCTCTGTAGATGCAATGGCTAGTTAAACTGAGCAAATTCTAAAAAAGCCCTTTTAGGGCTTTTTTTATTTAACCCGAGGTAATTAACATGCCATAACGTGTATTTAAATAATTTCCCCGACGAATGATATCTGCTCCATTGGCATGGTAAACCACCAACTCCTGAGTAAAAGTGTCATGACTGAACGAATCAAAACAATCCTGATGATGACTTAACCAAACCAAAGTGTCTGCTAATTGATCAGTGACAATATAAGTATCTGCAGTAAAATCAATGCTCATAACTACAATTTTAAATAGGTCTAAATTGGTAGTTTAATCTTTTTTTCAATTGTTTCTAAGAACTAAAAAGTGAGCCCGAAGCTCACTTTGTAATGATCCCCATAGTTTCATTTAAAGCGGTTTATTGATGCCACACTTTCTGCATTCTTTATGTTCTCCGATCTCTTCCATATGCTCATACTCATACACATGTAAGCAAAATAATTTCATAAGTAATTGAAGCATTTTCTAAACTCCATCATTGTTTATTTTTTAAGTTCAGCTTCTATAATCTGATATTTCATCCTGAAACACCAAAGTGATCAAAAAAAGATCACGGTTATTTATTAACATATTTTTATGATAATTCAAATAACTTAACTCTAATTTTTAAGAAAATTACAAAATAAAATTCACTTAAGTGCTAAAGAGACGAGACTATCCTCAAAGGCAAGAAATTTTAATCAATCAATAATTTTAGTTTCTAGAAAAACCTTAATAAAGCAATATAAAACAATAGGTTATTAAAAATAAAGACTATAATATGAATATGTAATTTTTGACTATCTAAGAAATAAAAGCTTCTTAATGAGACTTTTTTATTGCCTACCCTGCTTACACCATTTATTTTTGATTGCTTACATAGGATTTAGAATTAAAAAAGCACTCAAGAGAATTACTCTTAAGTGCTTGATTTATTTGGTGGGCCCAGACAGACTTGAACTGTCGACCAACGGATTATGAGT
>JAEAMF010001765.1_pt1 | contig 14116 bp, 12 predicted proteins | sample 8958721 | NCBI WGS metagenome assembly JAEAMF01 (sample SAMN16933255, study PRJNA681124) | bioreactor sludge metagenome | isolation source: anaerobic bioreactor treating anionic surfactant - SDBS | place: India: Bengaluru | collected 2019-02-28
AACTGATTACAAACAGCGTCAGCTCGGCCTTCACTCGATTTGCTCAACAAAGCCTCTGATGTGCCTCCTGTTTTTTTAGGCTTGTGCTTTCTCATGAATATCATGGGGATTACGCAGCAGGCGATTAGTAGGCCTATAATTAACCACATAAACAGATTTTCCATTTCAATCTTCGATTGAGTAATGTCGGAATTTCAAGATAGTTGTACGGCATATCAAGACAGAGCCTCGTGCAACAAGGCTGTGTTGATCCCGATAGCTGCCTGCGCCCCTTCAGCCGCCGCCACAATGGCTTGCAGCACATCCCGTGAAGCGTCGCCGGCGACATGTAGGCCCGGCACATGCGTTATCTGCTTGTGATTATCTATTGTGCAGCCTTTGGGATCATACAGATCGCAGCCCAAGCGCTCCGCGAGATTGGTCGATTGGTGCCGGCCCGTGTTGAAGAACATGGCAGATCGATGTAAAGCCGGTCCATGTTCAAAGACAATGTCGAAGCTGGCTTGGTAGGGAAGGCTGCGCGATATGTCCAGTCGCAGAATACTTTCTTCCCGAACGCTTATTTTGTTTTCTTTCAGACGCCTGCGGTACTCGTCGCTCAGTTCGGACGGCCCATCGCTGCAGAGAACAATATTGTCTGACCAAATTGTCATTTCCAGTGCCAGTCCTGCGCCCTTATCATCGCCTTTGCCATAGACTGCAATAGGTTGATCGCGTACTTCCCATCCGTCGCAATACGGGCAATGAAAGACGCCGATGCCATATAGCTCGCGGAAACCAGGCTGTATCGGAAGTTCATCTACTACGCCACCGGCCAATAGAAGTTTACGCGAGCGAAATTGGCGGCCATCTTTGGTAGTAACACAAAACCCGGACTCAGTGCGCGAAGCATCGACAACACGGTCCGAATCCACGACGACGGACGGATACTTTTCTAACTGGCTTCGCGCAATCGCACGCAGTTCGCCTGGTGCAATGCCGTCACGGCTTAAGAAGCCGTGCACTGCGTGGGACGCAGCGTTGCGCGGTTTTCCGTCATCGAACAACATTACATTTCGACGGCATCTCGCTAGTACTAGTGCCGCATTGAGACCTGCCGGTCCGCCTCCAACAATGATTACATCTAGGAGATTTTGTTTCATGTTCGAAGTCCAGTCCGATTGAAAAATTTGCGACCAGATGCGGCCAAGTTGACCCCAGGCCTGTACGTTCTCCGGTACACCAAACGGCTCACCTGCCTGCGACTGCAATCCGCTGGTGATCTGAGTAGCTACGGGAAGCTACGATTGATCGGTTCCTGCTTGGCCTCGAAGTCGATCAATTACGTCGCCAGCCGTATCGCTTCTGCGTACTACAACTTCCAGTGCCCGGAGCAGATGCTCAGCCACCTCTATGTCCTCGTTCGCGTACGCTTGCTGAAGGAGTTCAGCTAGACAGTTTTCGAACGTCTGGTCGTCGGCATTCACGTCGCGCTCCTCCAATAGGGTTGCCTAAGTCGAGACACCTGAGGTCTTGCACATCGCGGCCGTTACAGCCCGCGGGGCTCTTGCTTTTTTGCGACAGGTTCGGCGTGCCAGCCCTGAACATGGCATGTAAATGACTGACCACCGAACTTTTACAATCGAAGCAGAGCCTTATCGCCTACGTCTCATCACTACATCTGATTGATGAAGCCCAATGATCTGGGCACGCTGTGATGGCGTCTGCAGTTCCAGGAAAATTATGCCGCCGCCATTTGGCGGCACTCAGCTGCGCAGCGTCGGCACGCGTCAGCACATGCCTTGCAATGCTCTTCCTGGTGCTTGCTGCACTCGTCGGCGCACAGGTCGCAAACTGCGGCGCAGGCTTCGCATAGCGCCTTGGCAGCTTCTCCACCACGGGCCATCACGCCAGCGGCGAGTCGGCAGATTTGCGCGCAGTCGACGGTGAGGCTAATGCACCGCGCCATACCTTGGACATTGTTCTCGGTCAAGCACGCACCTGCACACATATCGCAGGCGTCTGCGCAGTCATTACAGGCTTCAACGCACGAGGAATACTGTTGGTTCTGCATGGTAGTTCTCCTTTGAGATTGATTGATAAACAAAATGCCTCTATCAGGACAAGGCAGCTTGTTGGCATCCCTAGGAGATTCGCCGCTGCTCTAGATCTGACTTTTGGGTGGGACGGCGCTAGTAGCACCGCCCATCATCTATTTCAACCGATCTTCCGCTTGCGTAAAAGTCGTTAGCAGACAACCAAGGCACATGCGCTATGCGTGTGCTGCCTTGGCAGCTACGCGGCGAATTTCTCGGCGGCGCATCATGAGGTAAACGACTGGCACCACGAACATTGACAGCAGCGGGGCAGTGATCATTCCACCGACCATTGGAGCGGCAATACGTTGCATGATTTCCGAACCGGTGCCGCCGGCGACCATGATCGGTATGAGGCCGGCGATGATTACTGCGACGGTCATGGCCTTCGGGCGTACCCGCAACACCGCTCCTTCGCGAATGGCATCAACCAGGTCTGCTTCTGAAGATTTGCCCGCGGCAATACGGTCTTCCCATGCATGCTTCAAGTAGAGCAGCATGATGACGCCGAACTCGGCCGCAACGCCCGCCAAGGCAATGAAGCCGACCGCACTGGCAACGGAGAGATGATGCCCCAGCGCCCATAGCAGCCAGATGCCGCCGGCAAGGGCGAATGGCAACGTCGCCATGATCAATACCGCCTCGTCAAAACGCTTAAAGGTCAGGTATAGCAAGACGAAGATGATCAATAGCGTGGCCGGAACCACCACTTTAAGTTTTGCACTGGCGCGCTCCATGTATTCAAACTGCCCGGACCAAGACACCGAATAGCCAGCGGGTAGCTTGACCTTGGCGCCTACCGCCTTCTGCATATCCCGGACAACCGAGTTCATGTCCCGGCCGCGGATGTCGACATAAATCCAACCAGATAAACGCGCGTTCTCGCTTCTGAGCATTGGCGGCCCGTCGGTAATTCGAATCGTCGAGACGTCGCCCAAGCGAATCTGCGCGCCCTGCGGCGTAAGCACAGGGAGCTGACGCAATTTTTCGACCGAATCGCGATACTCGCGCGGATAGCGCAAGTTAATAGGGAAGCGCTGCAAGCCTTCGACCGTCTCGCCAATGTTGTCGCCGCCAATTGCAGAGGACACGATACTCTGAACATCAGCGATGTTCAGCCCATAGCGTCCAGCTGCATCCCGGTCGATGTTCACGTCAATGTAGCGACCACCGCTAAGGCGCTCGGCGAGAGCGGAAGACACGCCAGGGACCCCTTTGACGATCGTTTCGATTTCTCCTGCGATTCGGTCAATGACTTGCAGGTCCGTTCCCGCAACTTTGACACCGACTGGGCTCTTGATCCCTGTCGCCAGCATGTCGATACGGTTTCGGATCGGCGGTACCCAAATGTTGGACAAACCCGGGACCTTGACCACGCGGTCGAGCTCCTCGATCAGCTTGTCGGGCGTCATGCCCGGTCGCCACTGATCACGTGGTTTGAACTGGATGGTCGTTTCGAACATTTCCAGTGGAGCTGGATCGGTCGCCGTTTCCGCACGTCCGGCCTTGCCGAAGACGCTTTGCACTTCGGGGACGGTTTTGATCAAGCGATCGGTCTGCTGCAGCAGCTGCGAAACCTTGCCGGCAGACAGGCCCGGCAGCGCCGACGGCATGTACAAAAGGTCGCCTTCATCCAACGGGGGCATGAACTCACCTCCGAGGCGGGTCATCGGCAGAACGGTAATGGCGACCACCACCGCAGCAGCCACCAACGTAGCCTTTGGAAACTTGAGCACAGCCTCGAGAAGCGGGCGGTATAGCGCAATTAACAGCCGGTTAAGCGGGTTCTTATGTTCGTCTGGAATACGGCCACGGATCAGGTAGCCCATCAAGACAGGAATCAAGGTTACTGCCAGCCCCGCGGCCGCGGCCATTGCATACGTCTTCGTGAATGCCAGGGGAGAAAACAGCCTGCCTTCCTGCGCTTCCAGCGTAAATACGGGAATGAAAGACAGAACAATGATCAAGAGTGAGAAGAACAGGGCCGGGCCGACCTCGGCGGCGGCGTCGCCAATGACTCTCCATCGCTCTTCTCCCTGCAAAGTCTTGCCTGGATGACGGTGGTTCCACGCTTCTAGGTGCTTGTGCGCATTCTCGATCATCACCACTGCCGCGTCGACCATCGCGCCGACCGCGATTGCAATTCCGCCTAGTGACATGATGTTGGCATTGACGCCCTGGTAGTGCATCACGATGAAGGAGATCAGGATGCCGATCGGTAGAGTGACGATGGCAACCAGCGCCGAGCGCAAATGGAAGAGGAAGATCGCGCAGACGACAGCCACGACAATAAATTCCTCAATCAGCTTTTCCTGCAGATTCGCGACAGCGCGGGTGATCAAGGCGGAGCGATCATAGGTGGGGATGATCTCGACACCGGCGGGCAAGCTCGCTTTCAGCGATTCGAGCTTCGTCTTGACGGCTTCGATCGTCTCGAGCGCGTTCTTCCCTGAGCGCATGACGATCACGCCGCCAGCTACCTCGCCTTCACCATTAAGCTCGGCAATACCCCGCCGCATCTCGGGCCCTAGCTGGATATGGGCGACATCACCCAACCGAACCGGAATGCCGCCGGCGGCGACCATGAGCGGAATCTTGCGAAAATCCTCGAGAGACTGGAGGTAACCGGTGGCCCGCACCATGTATTCGGCTTCACCGAGCTCGAGGACGGATCCACCAGCTTCCTGGTTCGCTTTCTGTACCGCTTCGATTGCCATCCCGTGCGTCACGTTGTACGCACGCATTTTTTCTGGATCGAGCACGATCTGATACTGACGCACCATACCGCCAAGGCTTGCAACTTCCGAGACGTTTGCAACAGTCTTCAGCTCGTACTTGAGGAACCAGTCTTGCAAGGCACGTAGCTGGGACAAATCGAGCTTGCCGGTGCGATCGACGAGCGCATATTCATAAACCCAGCCGACGCCGCTCGCGTCGGGTCCGAGCGACGGTTTCGCCTGTGGCGGCAGGCGGGATTGGACCTGACTGAGATACTCGAGCACGCGGGAGCGCGCCCAGTACGGATCGGTCCCGTCTTCGAACAGGATGTAGACGAACGAGTCCCCGAAGAAGGAGTACCCGCGAACGGTCTTGGCTCCAGGAACCGACAACATCGTGGTTGTCAGCGGATAGGTAACCTGGTTCTCCACGATCTGCGGAGCCTGGCCCGGGTAGGGGGTGCGAATGATCACCTGTACATCAGACAGGTCTGGTAGTGCGTCGAGCGGGGTTTTCTGAACCGACCATATGCCCCACCCAGTGATGGCCAAAGTCGCCAGCAGAACCAGAAAACGATTGGCGATGGTCCAGCGAATCAGCTTGGCAATCATTTCTTCGAGCCCTTCATTGTGCCCATGTTCGATTGGCCGATCTTCGAGATGTCGACGATTTCGTAAGCACCATCCTTGGTTTGCTTGAACCTGAAGCTCACGCTGTCACCAACGGCGACAGGGTAGGGTGCAGAACCTGCTGGCACCTTGAAGCCCATCGTCATCGCTGGCCATTGCACGCTAGGGACAGGGCCGTGCGAAATAGTGATCTCTTCCTTCTGGATGCTTTCGATCTTTCCTTCGCCACGATGGGTTGCATCGGCCGGTTTCGCCTCGGGAGACGCTTCGGCGTCACCCAAACGCGTTTCCGTCGCCCTCAGGCTAGATTCCGAATCGATAAGAAACTGGCCAGACACAACAACTTGTTGTCCTGCTTCCAGTCCCTTGACAATTTCAGTGCGGCCATTCGTTTCAACCCCAGTTTCGACCTCGACTGGCTTGAATTTTCCATCGCCCAGAGACACCATCACGACACTGCGTTTGCCAGTTCGGATAAGGGACTCAGACGGCACCGTCAAGGCGGCAGTACGCGCCGCAGGTGTGAAGTTCACGGTAGCGAACATGCCTGGTACCAGCTTATTGCCGGGGTTTGCCAATTCCACTCGTGCGTTTAAAGTGCGTGTTGTTGGGTCAACCTCAGGGAGGATAGCGCTGACTTTCCCTTTTAGTACTAGCCCCGGTAAAGCGGTTGTCCTGGCCTCGACCAGCGCGCCCGGCCGGACATGTGAGGCGAGCGATTCAGGAACGTTTGCGTTGACCCATACGGTGGCCAATCCGTTGAGTTTGAAGAGAGGAGCGCCTGAGCTGACAGTCATGCCCTCGCGTGCAGTCAGCTCGGAGACCACTCCGCTGATCGGCGCGCTAATGGTAATGCGCGGTTGCACCCGTCCACTGTCGGTCACGCGTCGGATCTGATCCTCGGTCATTCCAGCCAAGCGCATCCTCTGACGGGAAGCATCGACCATTCCGCCGGGAGCGCTCGGCCCCATTTTTCGCGCGGCCAGGTACTCCTCTTGAGCCGCAACCCAATCCGGAACGTACAGCGCTGCCAGAGCCTGCCCTTTCTTGACGGGATCAAGGGGCGCCCGCACGAACAATCTCTCGACATAGCCTTCGGCGCGCGCTTGAACGAGCTCTGCGTTACGCTCGTTGTAGGCCACGCTGCCAACCGCCTCGACGGTCGGGGCAAGAGTCTCGGATGTCACTTCCGCCACCCGGATCCCCAGGTTCTGCTGAAAACGCGGGCTGATCGATACAGATCCGTCGTCGCTAACTTCGTCCGCATATACCGGGACGAGTTCCATATCCATGAAGGGCGATTTGCCTGGCTTATCAAACTTTTGCCCTGGAACCATTGGATCGTGCCAGTAGAGCACCTTCCGTCCCGTGGCGGGATCGGTATTCTGGTCGACTTGTGTCTTTGGGCCAGAAGCGGCGCTGCCCATGGGCACGCTCATTTTCATTCCATTTTGCATGCCCAGGTGATACAGGCCATAGCCGCCTGCTCCCACCACAGTCACAAGCAGCGCGGCCATAACGATCGGTTTGAGTTTCATATTGAGTCCTGATCAGTTCGAAACGAAAGGGGTATGTAAGCGAGAGGTATTTGGAACAAGAAAATTGATTTGCGCCCACAGTCGGGCGATTTCCGTTTCCAGTTCCACCGCTTGAAGTTGCATTTCCGTTTCTTCACGCCTTGCCGTTAGCACTTCCGCTTGGGAGGCCTTACCGCCGCGGTAAGAAGCCATCTGCGCGTCGACGCGCGAGCGCGCCAATGGGATGAGCTCACGTACATAACGTGCATGGCGATCCTGATTAGTCTTCCATTCATTGATCATGGCCTCGAGCTCCGCTACGTGGGCCCGCAGCATTTCGTCACGAACTGCTCTTGCTTCCTCGACCTGTGCTAGCCTTGCCGAAAGTTCACGGTCTTGGCGATTCTTTCGGTTCCATTGCAGGGGGATCGAAACACCTAACGAAACCATGTTCGAGTAGCCTGAGCCGCGCTGCTGGAAAGCCAGCTCAACGCTCCAATCAGCTTTTCGATCAGCCCGGGCCAGATTCGCTTCGGCTGTGGCGATCTCTTGTTGCTTGGTTGCCACCGCAAGCTCAGGATGATGGTTTAGCTCCCGTTCAATGTTGGCGAGATCAAGCCGGACCTCGTGAATGTTAGGCTCACCGGCGATGGGTAACTGAGCGGCCTCACCGACCCAACGCGCCAGTGCGATTCGTGCGTCGCGCAAGCGACGCTCGATTTCGCTTTTCCGATTCTCGAGTTGAGACAAATTGCTCTGCGCACTGAGAATCTCAGCCTGCGTACTGGTGCCGGACCTGTACGCTGCCTCGATGGCCTTTAGCTCCTGTTTTGCCTGCTCGAGCTGTTCCAACACTAGCGCGGCCATACGTTGCGCGTAGTAAAGGCTAAGCCAGGCGACAGCGGTATCGCGTTCAATTGTCGCCGCCAAAGCCGCCTTCTCTGCAAGCGACTTCTCGGCCTCACGCTCGAAGCGCTGCGATCGCAGTCTTCGTTTTTCTGCGCGTGGGAGGTCTTGCATTACGCCTATTCGACGCATGGTCATCGATTCACGGCCCAAGCTGAAGCGCTCCGCACCTTCCACTGGAAGGTTGTCGATCCCAACTTTCAATACCGGGTCGGGAAGCTCGCCCGCTGCGGTTGCCATATCGCGCGCAGCGGCAGCAGTATAGTCCTTCGAGGTCAGAAGTCGTGACCGGTCAATCGCAACCTTCTGCGCCCCTTTCAGTGTCAATGCGGTATCGGCAGCCTCGGCCGGCAGGCTCGTGCTAGCGATGAGCAAGCCAAGAATTATCGGTCCTGTCACAATTTGAGCTAAGTTCATGTTTGTTTGTCCATTACGTTAGGGTTGCAAGTCGGCCAGATCGCTGACGGTCGGCCACGAGCCAGGCACGGTTCCTAACGATGCCTAATCTTAGTTTGCATAACCTATCAAAAACGTTACCGCTTCATTACGATTTCGTAATGTAGCTCAACCATGGGCTTCAGCGTTGTTTCAGCCTTCTGACATCAAGCGGCGCAACTTCCCGAAGCGGTCGGGGCAAGCGGAGCGAGATCAGTATCGATTCTGCCTCTACAGTCGCAACCGCCATGGTTGCTGCGCATTTCAGGGCGTAAGAAGCCAAAATATGCTTGGCTGGCAAGTTGTTTGCCAGACGTGAAAACTCAATCGTGTGGTTCGAGCCTGCATGTGAGAAATCACACGAACCACAACGGCTTTAGTCCGAATGAATGTCTACGACACAGTCACAATGAACTTTCTACTTTGTCATACCATCGGCGACGCCGATGAGCTCCGGCGGAGCAGGTCATTACACATCTGTAACGAGATCGTCATCACGGCGTCAGACGGCGACCGATAAGCTAAGCACCTCAGTCAATGTTGCTACCGCTAAGGAGGAATTACCATGAAGTTTGCCGCAATCCTGTTCGCTCTCTCTGTCAGTATCAGCGCTGGTGCAGCCGCATCTGACAACTCCCGGCCGATTACCTACGGCCATCCCGCCAAGGAAGGTACCGCATCCCGGGTGATTAAAATTTCGCCAAATACAAGGGCGATCAATGTTCACGATGGTGAAACTGTCCGCTTAGATGTTAATGGGAATGTTTTTGAGTGGACCTTTAATATTCCCACCCGTGAGGGCGTAATCAACTTGTCCGACATCGCCCCGACTGAAACCGCTGCTAGCGGTGTCCGGGTGTACGTCGCGCCGAATCCGCTGTACTTCGGTTGAGTGGCGTTCGTGGATGTACGGTTAACGTGACCACTCATTCGCCCTGTCGTGCCCATTTCATTGCCGGACGCCCGCAAATAGTGCTGACCGCGTGGTTACCTTCGACAGGACCACGTGGGTCCGGCGCGAAATGGCCGGCAGAGCTTTTAGGATTACTTTTGATTCGTAAGTCGCCATCGGTGACCCGATGCCGCTGATCATCGGCTCAGGGCTCGGCTGAGCTGCATGCGCTTTCGATGGCTGCCTCATTAACTGGGATTCGGTGCCAGGCCGTAGTATCGATTCGAATCGGATGAGCAGCTGTGCGGAAACGTGTGCTGGAAGGCTATTCAGGCGCCGGGGAGCTCTCTCGAACTGCCGCTGTTGGTAACGGGAAGCTCAAAGTGAAGGTAATCATCCCGTTGGCGTGACTACCAGCTGCGGCGTACCCACCATGGAGCGTCATAATCGCCTGGACAATTGATAAGCCGAGGCCTATTCCGCCGGCTTCGCGCGAGCGGGCCGAGTCGGCCCGATAAAATCTGTCAAAAAGCCGGCCAAGATGCTCTGCGGAGACAGGGGCCCCGGTATTGGTAACTGCGAGTTCAACCCTCTCGTCGGCCGTTCTTATTCGGATCGCAACGGTGCTATTGGGATTGCCGTACCGGACAGCGTTTGACAGCAGATTAGTAATCGCACGGTCGACCAACCCGACGTCCGCAAGCACTTTTCCTTCTCCTTCCACGACAAAATCGATATCGCGCTCGTGCGCCACGAGCTCTATATATTCCACGACCTTGCGGGCCTCATCGGCCAAGTCAACAATCGTTATGCCCAGGTGCGAAGTTGAGTTGTCGGTCTGCGCTAAGAACAGCATGTCTGCGACAATCCTGGTCAGCCGCTCCAACTCTTCGATATTCTGTTCCAGCAACTCGACAAGCTGCTCGTGTGTCCGAGGCTGCGACAACACAACCTGGGTGCGGCCGAGCAGGATCCCTAATGGCGTGCGCATCTCATGTGCCAAATCGGCTGAGAATTGGGACAGACGGCGGACACCGTCCTCTACACGGTCCAGCATGCCATTGAATGCGAGACAGAGGGGCTCCAGTTCGCGGGGCATCCCGTCGGGATTGATGTGATCTGGAATATTTCTCGCGGACATTGAAATCGCTGCATCGCGAAATCGGTTGAGCGGCCTTAATCCAACGTTGACAATAGCCCACGCTCCGAGCGACATAAGTGCGAGCGCAAAAGGGGCTGCACCAGCTGCCACCATTACAAAGTTCAAGAGTAGTTCTTCGTCAGCAGTACGATCAACCGTCAGGATCAGGACGTATTGCTCTCCGTTGGTCACTGTGCCTGACGTAACCACTGAGAGCATCGGATCGCCTGAAGGGGCTGACCGCCAATCCAAAAAAGCATCCACGCCCCAGGTATCATCCCGTAGACGAGCAAGCGATTGCAGGCCAACAGGACTAAATGCTATCAAAGCAGAAAAGTTATTGGGCCGCGCCACTGCCGCGTGCAGACCGTCATGCCTCGACACCAGATCGGCAAGGCGATGCGCGACCGATCCAAGTGTGTCCAGGCTTCCATTGTTACCCAGTATGGTACGAGCTTCCGCCAACGCGACTTTAAGCACCTGGCGCCTCTGCTCACCCATCTTCGAAGAAATGGTGGCGTAAGAAAACACCACCACGCCCACTGCCTGGATCAGGCCAAGTAAGCCGACGAGCATTGCTAGCTTCGATGTCAGACTGCGTGCGATCATGGGCGTGGATCGAACACATACCCTACGCCGCGCACGGTATGTATAAGCTTGACCGTAAATGGATCATCAACTTTCGCGCGAAGCCGCCTGACGGCGACATCGATAATATTTGTGTCAGAATCGAAGTTGATATCCCAAACGAGGGAAGCAATCTGCGTTCGTGACATAACCTCACCGCGACGCCGCATGAACATGACGAGCAAAGCGAGCTCCTTCGCAGAAAGGTCGATGGTTTTGCCGCCTCGAACTGCTCGATGTTTAACAGGATCTACTTCCAGATCAGCTACTCGTAGAATGTGGTCCAATGGAACGACGTTGCCACGCTTCAGCAAAGCGCGCACACGGGCGAGCAATTCCGGAAACTGGAAGGGTTTGACCAAGTAATCGTCGGCGCCCAGATCAAAACCCTTGACTTTGTCGTCAGTGTTTCCGCGCGCGGTCAACATCAACACAGGCGTTTGCTTAACCGTTCGTAATGCGGACAACAACGCGAACCCATCGACACCGGGAAGCATGACATCAAGCAAAATCAAGTCGTGCTCCCCCTCAACACCGTGATGCAGTCCGTCTATCCCATTGAGCGCAGTTTCGACTATATAGCCTTGCTCAGTTAACCCTTGAGAGATGTACTGAGCCGCCCGAGGCTCGTCTTCCACAATAAGAATCTTCATATGTATTTCAATTTTCCATGTGTTGGCCGGTCATTTTATTGAGGACTGTAGAGAAAGCTACAGGTTCCGAGGACTGCACTCAAACAAACTACCAACACGAAAATGACAATTTGTCTTCCTGAATCGGCTTGTGCAACCGTCTCGAAGTCACGACATTGTTGCACAACGGATGGCTGAGCGTGTGGATGGGCACCGGCAGCGGGATAAGATCACTGCGCTGACTAGCTTCGATGCTGGTTGCGGCTCCCTAAACCAACGTCGAGCCCGCACTTGCGGAAAGGAATTCATGTTGCTGCTGCCAGATCGACAAGGTTGAACAGGCCGCGTCGTCAGAGCCCTCCTTATACATTACATCATCGTAATGTGCAGGTAATCCTCCAGTCAGTTACGTTCCACTATGATCTATCCATGCAGTCGATTTGCACTGCAATGCAAATCAGAACATGTGTCTTCGCTCAACTACTTGGAACGGTTTGAATATGAAAAAGATGCTAATTTCGCTCGTGGGCGCTGCCCTAATCGGAGCAGGCAACCCGGCTTTCGCAGGCCCTGACTGGCAAATAATTGAGCATGGTAGAAAAGTTGCAGCCGAACGCTGGCGCCAAGCCCAAGCTCAAGAAAACAAGCACCAACAACAGTCCAATCAAGCCGCTGTAGCAAAGCAAACAACAAAACCTTGCCACGAAACGAATATAAGGTCTGATTGAACAGCACTTCGCTTCAATGAAGACTTATCTTGAAGCACCTGTCAAGAAATTAATTTATATCTAAAAGGATACTATTATGAAACGCATTGCCCAACTTGCTGTCATCGCCGCCTTCTCTGCTTCTGCTGCTGCTTTCGCTCAGAATAGCGGCGGCATGATGAACATGGACCATAAGAAGTGCATGGAAATGAAAGATATGAGTGGTATGGACAAGCAGAAATGCAAAGAAATGATGAAGAACATGATGTCGGACGACAAGGCCAAAGGCGCGGCCGATACAACCGTCCACACCGCTTCGGCGGTCGTGAAAGCGGTTGACCCGGCAAATGGGAAAGTCACTTTGGCCCATGGTCCTGTTAAAAGTCTGCAGTGGCCCGCGATGACAATGGCGTTCGCGGTCAAGGACAAGGCGCTTTTTGACAAGCTGACGGTAGACAAAAAAGTTGACGTCGAGTTCACGCAACAGGGGACAGTCTATACTGTTTCTGCAGTTAAGTAATCCCGGCACAGCCCGGGCTGGAGAGGCGCAATCCCTGCGGAAAGCGTCCTGCTGCATCCAGCCCGGGTATGGGCAGCATCACGAAAGCTTACAAGATCGATGCGCCGCCCGGCAAAAAACTCTTGCTTGCGATGTCGGAAACCGAGAGTGCTTTGTTGAGCAATCATGAACAGTCCACTCGGAGCCTACTGGCGTAAGTAAGTGCTTTATCTCTCGCAACAATAACCAGGCATTCTAAGGGGAGTTCACTATCAATTTCCCTCGCATCATATTCATTCCGCACGTGAACGTGAACTCGCCAGGCTTGTCCGGATTGAGCTCAACCGCTGTTGACTTAAATGCCGGCAGATTTTTCGCGATGCCGAAATCACCAAAGATGACTTGCTCGCTGCAAGAAGCAGTTTCGTCCCGGTAAAATTCAAGGCGTACCGGCTTTCCCTGCCTGACGACGATAACATCGGGCGAGTACCCCCCTTTCACGGTCACTTTGATCTCTTGTACACCACTCTCCGTAGTCGAGGCCGCGACAGCCTTACGCTCTCCAAAGAAGTACCACAACACGAAAGCAATCAAAAGTAGTCCACTAACCACTACGATTATCTCGGCGCTATCCATATTTCCTCCTATACTTCAGGTTTAAAGCGCCGCAGGCGCAAGCTATTGGCAACAACTGAAACACTGGACAGCGACATTGCAGCGCTGGCAATAATCGGCGACAAAAGCCAGCCGGTAAACGGGTACAGGACACCTGCAGCAACCGGAATGCCCAACACGTTATAGATGAATGCCCAAAACAGGTTTTGTTTGATGGTACGCATCGTTGCACGCGACAGCGCAATACCATTGACAACGCCTCGCAAATCGCCCTTGAGCAGCGTGATATCGGACGCTTCGATGGCGACATCAGTGCCAGTACCAATTGCAATGCCAATATCGGCCTGTGCGAGAGCAGGGGCGTCGTTGATCCCGTCACCCACCATCGCCACGATTTTCTTTTCTTGTTGCAGCCGTTTGACGACATCCACTTTTCCCTCGGGGAGAACGTCAGCAAACACCCGTTGTAGTCCGACCTTCCTGGCAACGGCTTCCGCCGTGCGCTGATTGTCGCCCGTTACCATCAGAACTTCGAGACCCATGCGCTGCATCGATTCGATTGCGGTAATCGATTCCGCCTTTATTTCATCGGCGACCGCCACGATGCCGCCAAACGCACCATTGAAGCCGACATACATCGGTGTCTTACCTTCTGCAGCCAGACTAGATGTCCAGTCCCGTTTGATCATAAACGCGTTTAACGAATAACTCAGGGCGCTTCTG
>JAEAMF010001767.1_pt1 | contig 14100 bp, 17 predicted proteins | sample 8958721 | NCBI WGS metagenome assembly JAEAMF01 (sample SAMN16933255, study PRJNA681124) | bioreactor sludge metagenome | isolation source: anaerobic bioreactor treating anionic surfactant - SDBS | place: India: Bengaluru | collected 2019-02-28
TTCGGGGCAGGAAGAGAACGCTGCACACTTTTGTGCACGTTTTTGCTAGCAGATCGATGAGCTATCGGACCATCGTCGTGCATGCCGACGAATCACGTCACGCGCCGCAACGACTCCGCGTCGCGGGCTGGCTGGCCGGGGAACACGGGGCGCACCTGCTGGGTGTCGCCGCCATCGGTGTTTCGCGCGACGTTTTTCCCCACGGCTACAAGGTGGTGCCGGGCAGCCTCGAGGCGAGCTACTTCGCTCCCCTGCACGACGCGGCAGGGCGCGCGCTCGCGCAGTTCGCCACGCTGGCGGGGGACGCCAGCGTGGCGTTCGAACAACGCCTGGTGTGCGACCTCCCGAGCGAAGCGCTGGCGCGGCTGGGACGCTTCGCCGACCTGGTGGTGGTCAGCCAGGACGACCCGGACGAAGCCTTGAGCGAGACCGTGGTGCGCATCCCCGAATACGTGGCTTTCACCTGCGCGCGCCCGGTGCTGGTCGTGCCCTGCGCCCCGTTCCTGCCCGGTCCCTTGCGCCATGTGCTCGCCGCCTGGAACGGCAGCAAGGAGGCGGCGGCCGCGCTACAGGCCGCGCTGCCGCTGCTGCGGCGCGCCGCGCGCGTGAGCGTCGTCGCCTTCCGCGCGCCCGGCGACACCGAGCTGGGCGAGCCGCAGCACCAGGCCGACCTTGCCGCCTTCCTTGCACGCCACGACGTCCAGGCCCGGATCATGGCGGTCGAGCGCGGCCTCGACGGCGGGCAAGCGCTGCTGGCGCTGGCGGCGCAGGAGGGCTGCGACCTGCTGGTCATGGGCTGCTACGGCCATTCGCAATTCCGCGAGCTGTTCCTCGGGGGCGTCACGCGCTACGTGCTGCAGAACGCGCGCTTGCCCGTCCTGATGGCGCACTGAACCAGCGGCAGGAGGATCCCATGGAAATGATGAAAGCGGCAGTCTTTCTCGGCCCCGGCCGGATCGCGCTGGAGCGCAAGCCGGTGCCCCGGGCCGGTCCCGGCGAAGCGGTGGTCAAGGTGACGATGACGACCATTTGCGGCACCGACGTCCATATCCTGAAAGGCGAGTATCCGGTCGCGCCGGGCCTGACCATCGGCCACGAGCCGGTCGGCGTGATCGCCGAACTCGGCCCTGGGGTGGAGGGCTACACGCTCGGCCAGCGGGTAGTGGTGGGGGCGATCACGCCTTGCGGCCAGTGCCATCCCTGCCTCGAGGGCCACCAGTCCCAGTGCGGCGGACATGCGCTCGGCGGCTGGCGCTTCGGCAACACGATCGACGGCTGCCAGGCCGAGTACGTCCGGGTGCCGTTCGCGATGGCGAACCTGTCTCCGGTACCAAGCGGATTGAGCGACGAGCAGGTGCTGATGTGCCCCGACATCATGAGCACCGGCTTCGGCGGCGCCGAGAACGGCGCGATCCGCATCGGCGACACCGTGGCGGTCTTTGCCCAGGGGCCGATCGGCCTGTGCGCTACCGCCGGGGCGCGCCTGCGCGGCGCCAGCCGCATCATCGCGGTCGACACGGTGCCGGCGCGGCTGGAGATGGCCAGGCGGCTGGGGGCGGACCACGTGATCGACTTCCGGCAGGCCGATCCGGTCGAGGCCATCCTCGCACTCACCGACGGGCAGGGCGCCGACGTCACGATCGAGGCCCTGGGCACCCAGCAGACCTTCGAAAGCTGCCTGCGCGCCCTCAAGCCGGGCGGCACGCTGTCGAGCCTGGGCGTGTATTCGGGCAAGCTGGGCCTGCCGGTCGACGCCTTCGCCGCCGGCCTGGGCGACCACAAGCTGGTCACGACGCTGTGCCCCGGCGGCAAGCACCGCATGCGTCGGCTGATGGACATCGTCGCCCAAGGCCGCGTCGACCTGCGGCCGCTGGTGACCCACCGCTTCCCGCTCGAGCGGATCGAGGAAGCCTACGACCTGTTCGCCAACCAGCGCGACGGGGTGCTGAAAGTGGCGATCGTGCCCTGAGGCGGAAAGCCGCCGCTCAGGACGCGACGCCCTCGATGAAGTCGGGCTGCGACGCTTCACGCGGGTCGCGCAAGAGGAGCACCGGGATGCTGGAATTGGCCAGCACGTACTGCGCCACGCTGCCGACGAACAGGCGGTTCGCGTCGTTCGGCCCGTGCGTGCCCATCACGATGAGGTCGCAGCCATGTTCTTGCGCGACCCGGATGATGTCGGGGCCGGGCGCCGAAGCCAGCGGCGTCTCGGCATCGCAGCTGACGCCGGTCTGGCGGGCGATGTCCAGCACCGTCTCGACGTGGGCCTGGGCGGCCCGGCGGGCGCGTGCGAATTCCGCCTGGGCGCATTCGTTGTCCGGTGCGGCCTTGCCGCTTTCCGGCCGGTGGAACTGCGGTTGCGCCACCGAGACCGCGACGATGCGTCCGGCGCCCGAGCGGGCGAGCAGGGTGCCCATCTGGGCGGCGCGGACGGCCAGATCGGAGCCATCGGTGGCGATACAGACGCGTTCGAGGAACATGGTGTGGTCCTTTCGTCGTGCGTGTGGACAGGATCGAAAATACTCGAAAGGTGGGCTTCGATGCAAATCAAATATGCAGGGCGGCGCAGGCAAGCGCCGCGGGAGGCTGATATGACGAGGACGACCTGGCGCTGCGCCTGCGCAGCCGCACTGCTGGGCATGCTGCCCCAGCTGGCCACCGCGGCGCCCGATTATTTTTCCTGGACAGGGGCGGGCAGCAAGTACGCCCGCGCGCTCGCACTGAACAACCAGGGACATTACGCGGTCAATAGCTTCGGACCGGAAACGCCTTATCAGGGCGCCGGGATCATCCGCCGGCGCTTCGCGGAATCGGTCGGCGGCCTGGGCGGCTACATCACCCAGGTCCGCGCGCTCAACGACCTCGACCAGGCGGTGGGACTGTCGACCACGGCCACGGGCGAGGACCATGCCTTCCTGTATGCGGAAGGTCACATGCAGGACCTGACGGCCCGCTACGGCATCCAGGATGCGCGCGACATCAACAAGTGCGGCGAGATCGCGGCGCGCAGTCCGGATTTCCGCGCCGCCGTACTCAGGGACGGCGTGGTCGACATCGTCGGTCCCGAGTACAGCGGCCCGGGCGACATCAACGAGCGCGGAGAGGTGCTGGTCAGCTACGACGTCTACGACAACGGATTCGGATCCCGCACCGCCGTGTACAGCCAAGGGATGCTGACCGGGCTGCCACGCTTCGGCGGCAGCCCGGTGTCCGGCCAGGCCATCAACGACGCCGGCTGGGTGACCGGCTACTTCACCCAGGCCGACGGCCGCAACCACGCCTTCCTCTGGGACGGCGACACCTACTTCAACCTGACGCCCCGGGCCCGCAACGGCTTCGCCTACGACATCAACAATCTCGGCCAGGTGGTCGGCGTCGCGGACGGCCGCGCCTTCCTGTATGCCGACGGCCGGCTGATCGACCTGAACACCCGCATCGACCGCGACGCCGACCTGTTGCTGATCGCGGGCGACGAGATCAACGACCGCAGCCAGATCCTGGCGCACCGCTGCGACCGCACCGGCGTGTTCTGCTACGGCTCGGTGCTGCTGGACCCGGTGCCGGCGGTGCCGGAACCGTCAACGCTGGCGATGCTGCTGGCGGGGCTGGGCCTGGCCGCGGCGCTGCCGCCGGGCCGCGCGCTGAGGCGCAGGCGAACGGCCGCTTAGCGGTGGAACTCCACGCAGAAGCGCACTGGCCCCGCGATGTCGACATGGTGCGGCACGCCCGGTTCGACGATGCCCGGCGTCCCGGGCGCGAGCACGTGTTCTTCGGCCTCCGGCGCCTCGATCACATAGCGCAGGCTGCCCTCGTGGACGACGATGCGGCCCCAGACGCCGGCCGCGGTGCTGTGCGCGCGCCGCAATCCCGCCGGCACCGTGTCCTGGTCGAACACCGGCGTGCTCTTGTAGTGATCCAGCCCGGCGGGCAGGTGTTTCATGATGCTCCCCTCAAGCCACTTCGACGCGGCCGAAATAACCGTATTGCAGGCTGGCGGCGATGCGCCGGGCCGCCGCCAGGAAGGCGTCGGCGGTTTCCGTCGCGAACAGCCGCCGCGCATGCGCCTCGAACAGGCCGAGCCAGCGCCGGAAATGCTCCGCCTCGATGCCCTGCAAGCCCATGTGCTTGCCGTAGACATTGCCCTTGAACTCGCTACTCGACAGCATGACCGAACACCAGAAGTCCACCATGCGCTCGAGGTGGGCTTCCCAGTTGGCGCCGATGGCGCCGTCGAATACCGGCTGCAACAGCTCGTCGCGCCGGATATCGGCATAAAAATCCCTGACCAGCATGCTGATCGATTGGCGGTTCGGTTCGTGATACATATCGTGCGGCTCCGGTGTACGGCCACATTGTGGCAGAACCGGCGGGTTCAGGCGAGATGTGCGGGTAGAATCGCCCTCATCATTGCAAGCCAGGACAGATGGATGACGGACCGGTTCGAGGAAATGCGCGTGTTCGCGGCCGTGGTCGAGGCGGGCGGCTTCACGGCGGCCGCGGCGCGGCTCGGGATGTCGAAGGCGGCGGTGTCGCGCCACGTGGCCGAGCTCGAGGAGCGCCTCGGCGTGCGCCTGCTGCACCGGACCACGCGCCGGCTCTCGACCACCGCGGAAGGCGAGCTGTTCCACGCGCGCTGCCGCGAGCTGCTGGACCGGCTCGAGGAAGCGGAAGCCGAGCTCGGATCGGGCAGTACCACGGCGCAGGGCGTGGCCAGGGTCAATGTGCCGCTCAGCTTCGGCCTGATGCACCTGGCGCCGCTGTGGCCGCGGCTACTGGAGCGCCATCCCGGACTGGAACTCGACGTCAGCCTGTCGGACCGGGTGGTCGACCTGGTGGACGAGGGCTACGACCTGGCCGTGCGGATCGGCCAGCTGCCCGCGTCGTCGCTGGTGAGCCGGCGGCTCGCCTCGACACGGCTGGTGGCCTGCGCCGCGCCGGGCTACCTGGCGGCGCATGGCGCACCGGCACGGCCGGCCGAGCTGGCGCGCCATGCGGTGATCGGCTACAGCCTGTTCGCGTCCGGCGACACCTGGAGCTTTTCCGGCCCCGCGGGCGAGGAAACCGTCAAGGTGCAGCCGCGCATGCGCACCAACAATGGCGACACCTGCCGCGCCGCGGCGCTGGCAGGGCAGGGCATCATCCTCCAGCCCAGCTTCATGGTCGGCGCCGATCTGGCCGAGGGCAGGCTGGTGGAACTGATGCCCGGCTGGCGCTCGATCGCGCTGGGCATCTATGCGGTCTATCCTTCGCGTAAATTCCTGGCGCCGAAGGTGCGGGTGATCATCGATTTCCTGGTCGAGGCATTCGCGGATCCGCCCTGGCGCGATTAAGACGATTGTTCCTGTAAGTGAAACAGTCCTATCCGCTCAAGCCTATTTATCGGCGCTGCATAAGACAATAAGATGGGGTCTTTCATGAGGAGAGACACCATGCCCCGCCTTCCCGCCCTGTTCATTTCCCACGGCTCGCCCATGCTGGCGCTGCAGGACAGCCCGGCGCGCCGCTTCCTCGAACAGCTCGGCGCGACGCTGCCGCGTCCGCGCGCGGTGCTGGCCGTGTCGGCGCACTGGGAGACCACCGGCGCCCCGGCCGTGAGCCTGGCGCAGCAACCCGCCACCATCCACGACTTCGGCGGCTTTCCGCGCGCGCTGTTCGAGATCCGGTATCCGGCGCCGGGAGCGCCCGGCCTGGCCGAACGCGCCGTCACCCTGCTGGAGCAGGCCGGCATCCAGGCCGGACGCAGCGCCGCGCGCGGGCTCGACCACGGCGCCTGGGTGCCCCTGCGCCTGATGTATCCCGATGCCGACGTGCCGGTCACCCAGCTCTCGATCCTGCAGGACGGCGATCCCGCCGCCCACCTGCGCATCGGCCAGGCCCTGGGCGCGCTGCGCGACGAAGGCGTGCTGGTGCTGGCCTCCGGTTCGCTGACCCACAACCTGCACGAATACCGGGGCCAGGCGGTCGAGGCGCCGGCGCCCGCGTGGGTGGAAGACTTCGCCCGCTGGATGCAGGCATCCCTCGAGAACGGCAACCAGGCCGAGCTGCTGGACTACCGCCGTCTGGCCCCGAACGCGGTACGCAACCATCCGACCGACGAGCACCTGCTGCCCCTGTTCGTCGCCATGGGTGCGGGCGGGCCGCAAGCGCGCGCCACCCGCCTGCACGCGAGCGTGGAACACGGGGTGCTGGCGATGGACGCCTATGCGTTCGAATGAAGCGAACGGTGCGCCCGCGAATCGGTCGAAGGGCGATGATGTCAATACAACTCATCCGGAAGGAGTGATCATGCAAACCTCGAACCTTGCACCCCGTAGCATGGACGACGAAGGCAAGCTGCTGCTGCGCGCGGCGCTTGCGGTCATCCTGCTGTTCCATGGCTTTTCCAAGCTGGTCGGCGGCATCGGCCCGATCACCGGCATGGTCGAAGGCGCCGGCCTGCCGGCGGTGTTCGCCTACGGCGTGTACGTCGGCGAAGTGGTGGCGCCGCTCCTGATGCTGGTCGGGCTGTTCACCCGCGCCGCGGCGCTGGTGGTGGTGATCAACATGATCGTGGCGGTGCTGCTGGCCCATACCGCGCAGTTCTTCACGCTCAACGACACCGGCGGCTGGGCGCTCGAACTGCAGGGCATGTTCCTGGCCGCGGCGCTGGCCGTCGCGCTGCTCGGCGCCGGCCGCTACAGCCTGGGCGGCACGGCCGGGCGCTTCAACTGAGCGGCCCATGCGCCTTCCGCACCGGCAGCGGCTACGGGCTGTCCTGTCCGAGGAGCTGCGCCAGCTGACCACCATCCAGGCCAGCGACCGCGCCTGGCCGATGCCGCTGGCCGCGCAGCTGCTGGCGCTCCCCAAGCCCTACTGGGTACCGGTCAACTGCCTGGCGGTGATCCAGGGCGTCTCGCTGCGCGCGATATGGAACAAGCAGCTGCAGCGCGTGCTCGGCACCGGCGCCGGCGTGGCCCTGGCCTGGGGCCTGCTGTCGCTGCCGCTGGGCGGCTGGTCGGTGGCGGCGATGGTGATGCTACTGACCTTCCTGATCGAGATGCTGGTGGTGCGCCATTACGCGCTGGCCACGGCGCTCATCACCCCGCTCACGATCCTGCTGGCCGAAGCGGCGACCCTGGGCCAGGCGGCGCCGGGCGCGCTGGTGCAGGCGCGCTTCGTCGACACCCTGCTCGGATGCGCAATGGGCCTGGCCGGCGGCTGGTGCCTGCACAACCCACGATGTCGCGCGGTCGCCGGCGCCTGGTTGCGTCGCCCGGCGCCGGCCGGCGCGCAGGAGCGGTGAACTCAGGCGGGGATTTCCGGCGGCTCGTCGAGCCAGCGCAGCGCGGCCGCGAGGTCGTTGTAGAACACCCGGTAGCTGCCTTCGCCCAGTCCGCCGAAGGCGATCCGGGCCCGGTAGGCGATGCGGGTATTGGCCACCAGGATCGCGCGGCGCAAGGGCAGGGGGCCATAGCGCTCCCAGGCGCGCGACTCCAGATCCTGCTGCAACAGGGCGATGTCGACCGATGGGACGTCCATTTCGAGCGAGTCGTACAGCACCTTCACCTGGCGGGTATCCTGCACCAGCGCGATCACGCGCCGCTGGCATTCCTCGAGCAGCGCTTCGGTGCAGGCGCCGCGGATGCGCGCGATGATGATGTCGCCGACCGGCTCGACCCAGAGTTGTTGGTTTTCCATTTTCATGCTCTCCTAATTTCCAGCTTCAGTCCCGCAACAACCCTGCCGCGAAGGCCTTAAAGGCCGGCAGCAAGGGCGCCTCGGTGCGGCCCGCCAGGGTGACGCAGGCGAAGCGCGCCTTGGCGTCCAGGCGCGGACGGAGCGGCAGTTCGGCCAGGCCGCCGGCGCGCGCGGCCGCCGCCAATCCCAGGAACAGGGCCTGCGAGCGGCCGACCGCATCCACCAGGCTGGCCACGTCCTCGCACTGCAGGGTGACCATCCGTTCCGGCAGGGCCGCCGGCCCGTAGGCGGCCACCAGCAGGCGCGCCACTTCGTCCGACAGCGGCGTGGAGGCGACCGGAAAGGCCAGCAACTGCTCGAACCCGAGCGTGTCGTGCGCCAGCAGGGGGTGGCCCGGGCGGCAGGCGAATCAGGTGCGCAGCTCGCCGAGCGGCGCGGCCACCAGGTCCTCCGCCGGAGCGATGCTGCGCGCGTCCGCGACCAGGGCGTCGAGCTGGCCGGCGCGCAGCTGCACCAGCTGCTGCGCCAGCGGCCCGCGCGTGATGCCGAGCTTGCCCCCCGGGTGCCGTTCGGCCATGTGGCACAGCAGCGGCGCCATCAGCATGGCGGCCGGACCCGATCCCATGCCGATGCGCAACGCGCCGCCCGCGCCCTGGCGGAAGATATCGGCGCTGCGCGCCAGCTCGCCCGCATCGCGCGCCAGGCGGCCGGCGCGCGTCAACACATGACTGCCCAGCGGCGTGAGCTCGATGCGCTTGCCGATGCGGTCGAACAGCGGCGCCCCCAGGTCGTCCTCGAGCGCCTGGATGCTGCGGCTCAGCGCCGGCTGGGTGATGAACAGGCGCTCGGCCGCGCCGCTGAAGGAGCGCGCTTCGGCGACCGCGATGAGGTGTTCCAGCTGCTTGATGTTGACGTCCTGCTCCTATGCACTCGATGCATCGATATGGCAAGAATAATGCATTGGACACATCGATAACCGCATCGTACCATGCCCCGCACCGAACTCCGCCATCCTGCCGACCCCCGAGAATGAGCCTGCTCCACACGATCTACCTGGTCGCCATCGCGGCCGAAGCCGCGTCCGGCGCCCTGATGGGCATGCTGCGCCGCATGGACCTGTTCGGCCTGTGCGTGGTCGGCACCGTCACCGCGCTGGGCGGCGGCACCATCCGCGACCTGCTCATCGGCCACTATCCGCTCGGCTGGGTCGCGCATCCCGAATACCTGGCCTTTACCGTCGGCGCCGCGATCGCGGCGGCGCTGCTGGCGCGCCGCATGCATCGCCTCAAGACGGCTTTCCTGTGGCTGGACGCGCTCGGCCTGGTGGCCTTCACCGTGATCGGTTGCGACGTCGCCGCGTCCACCGGCGCGCACTGGGTGGTGGTGATCCTGATGGGGATGGCCACCGGCGTGTTCGGCGGCCTGCTGCGCGACGTCCTTTGCAACCAGGTGCCGCTGGTGCTGCAGCGCGACCTGTACGCCACGGTGTCCCTGGCCACCGGGGTGCTCTACCTGGGCTTGCTGGAGCTGGGCGTGGCCGCCGGTATCGCCACCACCGCCGCGATCGCGGCAGGCTTCGCCCTGCGCCTGCTGGCGCTGCGCTTCGGCCTTGCCCTGCCGGTGCTGGAAGCCGACACCAGCAGCTTCGACGAGCCGCGGGAGCATGGCTAGATGGGCGAGACCGGGCGCGTCGCCGCCGGCAAGGGCCACGCCTTCAGCGCCAGCCCGGGCTGGGCCGGGCGGAACTCGACGCCCGGCTCGATTCGCGGCGCGGCTTCGTCTACCTGAAGCGCCAGGTCGACCTGGCCACCGCCGGACGGGTCCAGGCGCTCGGCATCGCCGGCATCCACACCCGCAAGGAAAGCCGCCGCCACTATCCGCATGGGGCCTTGACGGCGCACGTGGTGGGCTTCAACGACGTCGAGGACCAGGGACAGGAGGGCATCGAGCTGGCGCACCAGGCCAGCCTGGGCGGCACGGCCGGCAGCCGCCGCGTGATCCGCGACCGCCTCGGGCGCATCGCCGAGGACGCGGGCGGGCGCCTGCCGGCGCGCGACGGCCGCGACCTGGCGCTGGCGATCGACGGCCGCATCCAGCATGCGGCGCGCAGCCACCTGAAGGCCGCGGTCGAGCGTCACCAGGCGGCCGCCGGCGCCATCGTGGTGCTCGACGTGGGCAGCGGCGAGGTGCTGGCCAACCTGCCGGACTACGACCCGAACGAGCGCAAGGGCCTTACCGGCGCCCAGCTGCGCAACCGGGCCCTGACCGACATCTACGAGCCGGGCTCGGTGATCAAGCCCTTCACCATCGCGCTGGCCCTGGAGAAAGGCCTGGCCACGCCCGACACCCTGGTGGAGACCGCCCCCGGGCGCCTCAGCATCGGCCGCGCCACCATCCGCGACGCCAGCCGGCACGACACCCTGACGGTGGCCGAGGTGCTGCAGAAGTCTTCCAACGTCGGCACCGTGAAGCTGGCGCTGCGGATGCCGGCGCAGGACATGTGGTCGATGCTGACCCGGGTGGGCTTCGGCCAGCCGCCGCAGCTGGGTTTTCCCGGCACGGCCGCCGGCAGCCTGCGCCCGCACCGCTCCTGGAAACCGATCGAGCAGGCCACCATCAGCTATGGACACGGCATGGCGACGTCCTTGATGCAGATGGCGCAGTCTTACCTGGTGTTCGCCCGCGACGGCGACATGGTGCCGCTCAGCCTGTCGAAAGTGGACGAGCCGCCGGTCGCACGTCCGGTGCTGTCGAGCGCCAGCGCGGCCGCGGTGCGCGCCATGATGGAGCGCGCCACCTGGCCGGGCGGCACCGCGCCGCGCGCGCGGGTGCCGGGCTACCGGGTGGCGGGCAAGACCAGCACCGCGCACAAGCCGGTGGGGGGACGCTACACCAAGCGCTACATCGCCGGCTTCGTCGGTCTCGCGCCGGTGTCGCGGCCGCGCATCATCGTCGCCGTGATGATCGACGAGCCGACCGAGGGCGGCTACTTCGGCGGACGGGTGGCGGCGCCGGTGTTCGCCAGCGTGGTCCAGGATGCGCTGCGCACCCTCGACGTCGCGCCGGACGCGCCGGTAGAGGACATCCTGCCGGCGCCGACCGAGGCCGCGGACGAGGACGCGGCTCCTCCTGCTGCCGTCGAGAAGCAATCAACAATGTGATTATCCCGGCGGCGGCTAGAGACTGATTCCCGGTTTTCGTCTATACCTTGGGGGCCGCATCGGCGGCCCACGAAACAGGAGATCAGGAAGCCAGCATGCCAAACCGTCTTTCCACCCGCCGCGCCTTGACGCTGTCCTTACTCTCGGCTCCCCTGTGGGGCTGCGCTTCGCCATCCACGCCGTCAGCGGCGCGGCGCACTTCCATCACGGAGTTCGGCGCCGTCGCTGATGCCGCCACGGTCAACACCGCCGCCATCCAGAAGACCATCGACCACGTGGCGGCGCAGGGCGGGGGCACCGTGGTGGTCCCCAGCGGCGTGTTCGTCAGCGGCGCGCTGTTCCTCAAGCCCAAGGTCAACCTGCACCTGGACGGGGGCGCGGTGCTGCGCTGCTCGACGGACCTGCGCCACTTCCCGGCCGGCCGCACCCGCATCGAGGGGCACTTCGCGCCCAACTTCAATCCGGCGCTGATCAATGCGAACGGCTGCGACGGCTTGAAAATCAGCGGGTCCGGCACCTTCGATGGCGCCGGCCGGCCGATCTGGGACCTGTTCTGGAAGCTGCGCAATGCCGCGCCCGATCCGCACAATTTCAAGAACATCGGCATCCCGCGTGCCCGCCTGGCCCTGATCGAGCGCTCGAAGGACGTCAGCATCGAGGGCGTCACCTTCAAGGACTCCCAGTTCTGGAACCTGCACCTGTACCGCTGCCAGCAGGTCACGGTGCGCAATGCGCGCTTCGTGGTGCCCGAGGACTACCACCAGGCGCCCAGCTCGGACGGGATCGACCTGGACAGCTGCCAGCACGTGCTGGTCGAGGGCTGCTACTTCTCGGTGACCGACGACTGCATCGCCGCCAAGGGCTCGAAGGGGCCGTTCGCGATGGAGGACAAGGACAGCCCGCCGGTGATCGGCATCCGGGTACGCAACTGCGAGTTCCGGCGCGGCCACCACATGCTGGCCCTCGGCAGCGAGGCGACCCTGGTGCGCGACGTCCTCATCGAGGACTGCCGGGTCACGGGCAAGGTGGACAGCCTGGCGGTCTTCAAGCTGCGCCCGGACACGCCGCAGCACTACGAGAACATCCACTTCAGGAACATCACGGTCGACAACTCCGGCGGCCAGATCGTCACGATCCAGCCGTGGACCCAGTATGTCGACCTGAAGGGCGCGCCGCCGCCGAAGTCGATCGTGCGCAACATCAGCCTGGTCGGCATCCGGGGACGCCTCAAGGCCTTCGGTACGATCAAGCCGAATCCGGGGCAGACATCGATCAGCGACGTGCTGCTGAAGGACTTCGACGTGCGGCTGGAGGGCGACAAGCTCGATACGGCGGACGTCGCCAATCTGCGGCTGGAGAACGTGGTCGTCAACGGCAAGCGGGTGGCGACTCATCAATGATGTTCATGAATCAACGCCGCTATTTACAAATCCTGCTCATATGTGCAGTGCTCGGCGGCCTGTCGCCGATTGCCTGCGCCGCCGAGGCGACCATCCGCAACGGCGTCTTCTGGAAGGACACGTCCGGCACGCCGATCTACTCGCAGGGCGGCGGGATCCTGAAAGTGGGCGACATCTACTACTGGTACGGCGCCAAGTACGCCGAGGCGGTCAGCTACGCCAGGGAGCCGGTCCCGAAGCCCAATAGCGGCAATCCCGTCTTCAGCGCGGTAACGGCCTACTCGTCCACCGACCTGGTCAACTGGAAGTTCGAAGGCGAGGTGCTCAAGGCGGGTGCGGCGGGCAAGATGTTCGACAAGCCGGGCTGGGTCGGACGCCTGGGCGTGGTCCACAACAAGCGCAGCGGCAAGTACGTGCTGCTGACCCAGTACGGCAGCCGGGAAAACGGCAGCGGCGTGCTGTTCGCCACCAGCGATTCGCCCACCGGGCCCTTCGCTTATGAGCGCCTGCAGACCCGGATCGACAGGGTCGCCACGCCTACCTCCGGCGACCAGACCGTGTTCGTCGACGACGACGGCCAGGCCTGGCTGGTCTTCAGCAGCGGCGGCGACCGGCGCAAGCTCTACGTGGCGCCGCTGCGCGCCTCGGACTTCCTGGCCGTGGAACCGGCCACCCTGGTGCACGCGGCGCCGGCCGGCGGGCGCGAGGGCAATGCCATGTTCAAGTACAAGGGCCTGTACTACTTCTGCTCGTCGGACCTGCACGGCTGGAACGCCTCGCGCAGCTTCTACATGACCGCAACCAGCATCACCGGCCCCTACACGCCGGAGAAGCTGATCGAGGGCACCGAGGCCGACTTTTCGCACGTGTCGCAGAACGGCTTCTTCGTTCCCGTACAGGGCAGCGAAGCCACGACCGTGCTGTACGCCGGCGACCGCTGGAGCAACTACGCCGCCAACGGCATCGGCTACAACATCTGGGCGCCGCTCTCCTTCGAGGGCGATAAACCGGTCTTCAATTCGCTCAGCGAATTCAGGCTCGATGCCGCCAAGGGCAGCTGGTCGGTCGGCAAGGGCAACAACTACGTGCTCAATCCCGGATTCGAGGCCGACCGCGTCACGCAGACCAGCGTGGCCGGCTGGCGCACCAGCTGGACCAGCATCAAAGGCGCCGCGCCCATCGTAAACACCCTGGAAGGCCGCAACAGCCGCTGGGCGCTGGTGCTGAGGCATGGCGATCCGAGCATGGGCAGCGCGATCCAGGACATCAAGCTGCCGAACGGCAGCTATACCTTGCGGGCCTGGGTCAGGAGCAGTGGCGGCCAAGGCGTCGCGCGGCTGTTCGCCAGCGGCCATGGCGGTCCGGAAGCCGCGCACGAATTCAGCGGGGCGCTCGGCGCATGGACGCAGCTCACGCTGCCCGGCATCGTGGTGCGCAACGGCAGCGTGCAGGTCGGTGTCTACACCGAGGGCAAGGACGGGCAGTGGCTGATGCTGGATGACGTCAGCCTGGTCCGCGACTGAGTCACAGCCTGCCGACCGCCCACAGCACGCCGCGCGCGACCAGGTCGAGGTAGCGCGGGTCTTCCATCTCGGCGGCGTTGTGGGCCAGCGTGGTGCTGAACACGCGCGCCCGCTGCGGTCCGTACAGGTGGGTCCAGGCGACCGTATACACCTTGGCGCGGTCCGCTTCGATGCTCGATTCCGGCTGCGTCCCGGTCAGCACCGGCGTCACGCCGAAGCTGCTCAGGTTGTTGTACAGCTCGTCCCTGCCGGTCGTGTAGGGCACGAATCCCTTCACGATCGGATGCTGCTAGCAAAAACGTGCACAAAAGTGTGCAGCGTTCTCTTCCTGCCCCGAAC
>JAEAMF010001770.1_pt1 | contig 14086 bp, 11 predicted proteins | sample 8958721 | NCBI WGS metagenome assembly JAEAMF01 (sample SAMN16933255, study PRJNA681124) | bioreactor sludge metagenome | isolation source: anaerobic bioreactor treating anionic surfactant - SDBS | place: India: Bengaluru | collected 2019-02-28
ACCCGGGCAAGTATTCGGGCTGCACGCGCGGCATGTACTTCATGCCCAAGCCGTTCTACCCGACGGTCGACATCGACACCATCATGGGCCAGTTCCGGTCCAACGCCGATGTGTCGACCGCCATCAACGCAGGCGTCGGCATCGTGCCCTACCGGGGCCACGGCGACTACATGGAGTGGTGGGCGTGGGACGTTTCGAGCGCCTCCTGGTACAACACGAACGTCGACGCGCTGACCAACGGCGACCTGACGCCGGTAGTGTACAACATCGCCTGCAACTGCGGCGACATCGGCCAGGCCGAGTGCCTGTCCGAGCGCTGGCAGGGCAAGTACCCGGGCGGCGCGGTGGCGAACTTCGGCGCGACCCAGGCGTCTTACACTTACCCGAACCACGGTATCTGCTCGACGCTGGTGCGCGCGACCACCGACACCTGGACCATCGTCGGCGCGCGCAACTACGGCCCGACGGTCTACAACCTGTCGGAAATCAAGCAGTACGGCGTGGACGCCTACGTGGCCAAGTACTGGCCGGGCAGCCCGTACCCGTATAACATCTGGATGTACGTGGTCCTGGGCGACCCGGCGCTGCCGGTGTGGACCGGCGGCATGCCCCAGGCCCCGACGGTCGACCTGCCGGATTCCATCCCGACCGGGCCGTACAACCTGAACGTCGGGGTCACGGTCGGCGGCCAGCCGGTCGTGGGCGCGCTGGTCTGCGCCTGGATGGGCACGGACTTCTACGTGTCCGAGCGGACCGACGCCTCGGGCCTGGCGGTGCTGGCGGTCAACGCCGGTTCGCCGGGCGAGGTGCTGGTCACGGTCAGCGAAGGCCACGCGCAGCGCACCACGCCGGGCGTGCCGCATACGCCCATCCTGCCGTACCAGACGACGGTGCCGGCGGGCGGCGGCGGCACCCCCCGTCCCAACATGACCTATGTGTCGAACCAGGTCGTGGACTCGACCGGCAACAACAACGGCCGGTTCGACCCGGGCGAGAGCGCCAAGATACTGGTGACGGTGCGCAACACCGGCAACGCCGAGGCCCAGAACGTCACCGCGACGCTCGTCTCGGGCAATGCCCAGTTCACCATCACCGACCCGAACGCGGTCTACGGCAACATCGCCCAGGGCACGCAGCAGACCAACAACTCCGACCCGTTCATGGCGACGGCCGGCTCCGGCATCCCGGGCGGGACGATGGTGCCCTGCACCCTCAAGCTGCACTCGGACAACTTCAGCGACTGGACCTACACCTTCTCGCTGCAGGTCGGCGTGCCGCCGACGCCGGGCATGCTCCTGATGGACCATGACACCGGCTACTGCCGGCTGACGGTGTCGTGCCAGGGCTCGATCGGCTACGACATCCCGCCGGCGGACGCGGGCAGTGGCTTCTGCTACCCGAAGACCGGCGCGAGCCAGCTCTTCTACTCGGCGGTCGCGGTCGGCAACTCGGAGACCTACGTCGCGGACCGGCATTACTCCAACCCGGCGTCAGGCACGCCCAACACCGACCTGGTGGTGGTCGACAGCCTGCGGGCGTGGACCCCGCCGCTGGCCGGCGACGAGCAGTTCCGCGGCTCCTACTCGGACGCGGGCCATCCCTCGGCCAAGGGGCTGAAGATCACCCAGAACAGCTACATGAATGCCGCGACCGGGTACGACGACTTCGTAGTCGTGGCCCTGGACGTGGCCAACAACGGTTCGAGCGCGGTCAACGGCGTGTACTCGGGCGTGTTCGCGGACTTCGACATCGGCTCGGCGCCGACCGCCAACCTGTGTTCGACCGACGTCAGCCGCCGGCTGACCTTCATGCGCCAGAGCTCGTCCGCCAACCCGAGCGTCGGCGTCAAGATCCTTGACCCGCGCTCGGCGGCCAACATGACGGCAGTCGACCACGCGATCTACGTGTACCCGGATTCGTGCATGACCGACGGCATGAAGTGGCGGTTCCTGAACGCGACCGTCACCCTGCCGAACTCGAACCGCGCCTACGACTGGTCGATGTGCACCTCAGTCGGCCCGTTCGACCTGGCGGTCGGGGCGAGCTACCGTTTCGCCTTCGCCTTCGTCGGCGGCACGTCGGGCGCCAACATCCGCGAGAACGCCGACTCGGCCCAGTCCTGGTACGACCGCGAGGTCGGTGTCGCCGAAGAGAAGAAGCCGGTGATGGCCGGCGCTTCCCGGCCGCTCTTCCTGTCGCCGAACCCGTTCTCGGGCGGCACGTTTGTCCACTACTACTCGCGGCTCGCGGGCCCGGTCGAGTTCTCGGCCTTTGACGCGACCGGCCGGGAAGTCGAGCGGATGTCGTTCGACGCCGCGGCGGGCACGGGCCGGTACCTGTGGCAGCCCAAGGGACTGGTTCCGGGCGTCTACTTCCTCAAGGTCAAGATGCCGGACCAGGAAACCACGGCCAAGGTGCTCCTGACCGACTAACCTCTAGCTTCACACTTCACCGGGGCGCTGCTCGCAGCGCCCCGGTGCTCTTGTGCACGGGCCGGACTGAGCACGGTGCAGAAGGCTCGGGGAAGCATTCGGGGAAGGGCTCGGGAGAGCTATCGGGGAAGGACTCGGCGAAGCTATCGGGGAAGGGCTTGGGGAAGCTGTCGCCGAAGCTATCGGCGAAGCGCGGGGAGAAGCGCCGGGAGGAGCTTGGGCAGGAGGTCTCGGGGAAGCGCGGGGAGAAGCGCCGGGAGAAGCACCGGCAGAAGGTATCGGAGAAGCGCGGGGATAAGCCCCGGGAGAAGGATGGGGAGAAGGCCTTGGGGAAGGACGGGGGGAAGCATCTACCCAGGGGATGCCTCAGTAACCTGCCACGGGTCACCCCGTATCCCCCGGGCGGTCAAGGCCATAGCCCCCGGGCGACCGGGTGGACAGTACAGGGGGAGCGCCGGTTGTCCGGGTCAAGTGTATATTCCTTAGAGGCGAGATACACGAAAGAGACACGTATGAAACGCAGGAAGCACCGCAAAGAAAACCACCATCCCTCAGTAGGCGACGTTACGCGGCGTCGGTTGACCGAAGCAGTGGCCGGCTGCGGGGTTGCAGAGCCGGAGATGGAGCGGTACTTGTGCTTTGCCCGCGAGTTCGCGCTTGCCCTGCGTCGGTCGCCGGCCGGCTGCCTGACACGCCGGGCCAGCCTGACCGCCCAGAAGTGGTTCCGGCGCGGCCTGTCGGGTGCGCTGCTGTGGCGGGTGGGCGAGGCGGTGATCAAAGGCAGCGCCCCGCAGGTATGAGCAGACTCTCGTGAAACATGGAGGTGCCAAGTGGCAAAAGACATAGAGCAGGTTGCCTACAAGTACGCCCGGCGGCTGCAGGAAGGCAACGCTCAGATGCGCAGGGACGGGGACAGCAAGACCCAGGTCGAGAACTACAAGGCGAAGCTGGTGGTTTTCGACACGATGCGGGTGATGATGACGCAGGTACTTAACAGCCGCGGCGTGCACCCGATCTGGTCGATGGCGTACCTGAACTTCTGCCGCCGGTTGATGGGACTGGCCAACCGTCACCCGTATGTCGGCGAGATGGTGGCCAACACGAGGATACAGATAATGAAGGGCGTCGCGGACGGGCTGCGGCGCGAGGTGCTGGAGGACCTGGCCTGCTGTCTGTTCGACATTGACGTACGTGAAAAGACGCTTGCCGAGCCGGTGGCGGAGGGGTAGAATGTCCTGCCAGAGCCCAGGTAATCGTTTAGCAGGTTCGGTCCGGGCCTGACTTCGCGTCGGGCGCAACACAAGGGGGATGCCGTGTCGGACAGGGAACTGGTCTGCGGCATACTGGACGGGAGCGTGGACTACGCGGCTTTCGTCCGGCGGTACGAGGATTCCGTCTATCAATGGTCGTTCCGGCTGGTGCGCAACGAGGCCGACGCCGAGGAGCTCAGGCAGCGGACGTTCATCCGCGCCTTTGACCGGCTCGGCCAGTACGACCCGGCGCGGGGCAGCATCGCCACGTGGCTGTACCGGGTCTGCCGCAGCGTCGGCCTGAACTTCCTGCGCCAGCGGGCCGCCGGGCCGCTGTATCTTGCGGACCTGCCCGAAGGGTGCGCGAGCGTGGGACTGGGCGGCGCGCAGGACAGCGGTGCGGAGCGCGCCGCGCTGTGGCAGGCGGTGGACAGCCTGCCCCCGAACCAGCGCCGGGCGCTCCTGGCGAGGGTGCTGGGCCGGTTGCCCTGGCGCGAGGTGGCCGAAAGCGTCGGCTGCTGCGAACGTAATGCGCGCCGGCTGGTCGAGAGTTCGCTCGGCACCCTGCGACAAGCCGTGGCGGCCGGGGCCGGTGCGTCCGGGTCAAGTGTATATTCATATGAGGACCAATGAGCGAGAGAGAGAAGCAGCTATCGCCCGGCGGCGCGCCGGCAGTGTCGGCCGTCGGGCGGCGGCATTTGCCGCTGAGAGGAGGTGACAACCATGCCTACTGACCCGGTGAGACGAGTCGAGAACTGGGACTCGAAGTACAACGTCGAGCAGATTGCCGCTACGCTGACGGTCAAGCGGCCCAAGATGCTGCAGCACGCCACCGAGGCTTTCGTGTCGCTCGCGGCGATGGAGAGCCAGGTGAAGCAGATGTGCGACGCGGCTGGGGCGTCGGTCATCGAGCTGCCGTTCTACCTGTGCTTCGGCCGCGAGATGTGGCACCTGACGCAGCGGGAGATCTCCGGCGACGCCGCTGCCAAGGAGACGGCGGTGCTGATTGCCAAGTGGGTGTGGTCTGACCGTGTCTGTTTTATATCATAGGATTGGTTTTTTTTTCAAGGTCGGCGCGCCGACGCCCTGAGGCACGGTGTACAAGCGACCCGCCGGGGCACTGCCACCCCGGCGGGCTCGGCGTTCATTCGTGTCTGTCCGTGGTTCCTTCTGCGTTCATGTCCACCACCGAAAGCACCGGTTGTGGGTGGAGGTGGCGGGCGGGAGTAGAGGAAGCAGAATGGGACGAATGGAGCGGACAAGACAACCGGGACGGATGGAGCAGCAGAAACAGGAGCATCTCGGGTCAGTGTAGTGCCGGGTCCGAGGCTGTCAAGGCCGCGGGCCGGCTAGCGTTTGAGCCCGGCGGCGTAGTCGTAGCGGCTGACCATGCCGGGCGTGGCAATCCAGAGATACCGCTGGTCGGCGTAGAGCGCAAAGAGTTCGTCCGAGGGCAGGCCGGAGCGGGCGTCGATGGCGGTGAAGCTCGAATCCGCCAGGTTGTAGGCCGAGATGCCCGCGCCGTTGTCGTAGAACACGATGTCGGACGCGGCGGCGAGGCCGTACACCGGCCGGGACAGGTCGAACCCGGGCGGGATGATGTGCCGCCACTCGCCCCGGGTGTCGCGGTGCAGGATGCCGCCGAGCGTGCCGAGCCAGAGGTCGCCGGACCGGGTCTGGCTGATGGCGTAGACGCCGAAGCCGGTACGGTCAAAGGGGTCGCGGATTTCGGCCAGCGAGTCGCCGGAGTAGGCGAACAGGCCGTAGTCCGTGCCGACGAGCAGGTCGTTGCCCAGCCGGGCGAGGCCGTTGACCGGGTGCTTGAGGTCGACGAGCTGGGCGGGCCGGGCCGCGCCGGCTTGGACGTAGAGCGCGGTCCCGGCGCCCAGGTACACGAGGTTAGAGTCGGCGAGCAGGGCGCGCACGCCTTCGCGCCGGTCGAGTTCGGCGATGCCGGGCGTGGCGAGGCGCAGGCCCGGGCCGGGCAGGTCGAGCGCCGCGGTCGAGGAGTAGCGCCAGGTGCCGTCCGGCTCGATGAGCGCGCTGCGGTCCCGGGATTGGAGCCAGAGTCGGCCGTCGGCGGCGACGATGCGCCGGACCGGGTCGCCGGACGGGCCAAAGCGGACGTGCCGTTCCGAGACGCGGGACACGGGTTTGTAGAGGGTGAGGCCGTAGTCGTTCGGGGGGGCGATGCGCCGGCGCGCACGGCGGTCGTAGAATACCCGGGTCAGGTCGTGGCGGTTGAGCTGGTCGTCGACGACGTACCAGGGCACGAGGAAGCCGTAGTCGGTCGGCGCCGAGGTGTCGCGCGCGCCGTACCAGCGCAGGCTTTCGGGCGGCCGTTCCTGGGGCTTGAAGTCGGCGGCGACCGGGTGTTTCTCGAACAGGCCGGCGTCGGTGTCGAACCAGGCGGCGCCCGGCGCGATGCCGATGGAGCGGACCTGGCGGAACGGCACCGGCAGTTCGGCGACCGCGCCGGTCGCGGGCAGGTACTGGTACAGGTGGCCGTCGGTGACGACGAACAGCTCGGGCCGGACCTGGTTCCAGGCGCTGAACAGCACCTCGCCCGCCAGGCCGTCGGCCGCGGTCAGGGTCCGGGCCGGCCGGAGGTTTGGCCGGCTGAGCTGGTAGACGCCCTGCGGCACCGAGACGTAGACATGCTGCTGGCTGGCGGTGACGTTGCGGACTTCGTCCATCGACGGGAAGTGCAGCCAGTCGCCCGGCCGGTAGAGCGTGAGCAGGACGAGCAGCAGGGTCATTCGGCCTTGGGCGGCCGGTCGTCGGGGTGGGTGAGCCGGTGGAAGGCCGCGGGCAGGCAGTCGAGCACGTCGATGGCGGTCAGCGCCTGCTCGGTGAGCTTGTCGGCGGCGAGGTCCGCGGCCAGGCCGTGCAGGTACGCGGCCGCGCTGCCGGCCTTGACCGGGTCCATCCCCGAGGCGATGAGCCCGGCGAGGAGGCCAGTGAGCACGTCGCCGGTGCCGCCCGACGCCAGGCCGGAGTTGCCGGTCGAGTTGACGAACACCTGAGAGTCCCGGGCGGCGACGACGGTGGGCGCGCCCTTGAGCACGAGGATGAGGCCGTGCTCGGTGGCGAACCGGCGGGCGACGTTTACCCGCTCGGCGTTGATGGACCGGGGGTTGAGGGTGGTCAGGCGCGCGAGCTCGCCCGGGTGCGGGGTGAGGACGGTCGGCGCCTTGCGCCGGGACAGGACGGCGAGGTTGCCGGCGAGGTTGCTGATGGCGTCGGCGTCGATGACCACCGGCACGGCGAGCGCGGGCAGCAGCCGGGTGACGAATTCGCGCGTGCCCGGGTGGGTCGAGAGGCCCGGGCCGATGGCGACGCACTGGCAGTCGGCCGCGAGTTCGAGCGCGCGGTCGAGCGCTTCGGGCGCGACCGTCTCGGCGTCGGTCTGGGCGAGCGGGAACTTGACCGGCTCGAGGAAGGCGGATTCGACCACCGGGCAGATGCCGGCCGGCACCGCGACCTTGACCAGGCCGCAGCCCGAGCGCGTCGCCGCGGCCGCGGCCAGGCAGGCCGCGCCCGAGTAGCCACGCGACCCGGCGATGACCAGCACGGTGCCGAAGGTGCCCTTGTGGCCGTCGGCCGGCCGCTCGGGCAGCAGGATGTCCTCGGGCTCGACCAGCCAGGTGTCGGCGTTCTCGTTCATCACCGGCGTCGGGATGCCGATGTCGGCGATGCGCAGCGTGCCGGCATTGACCCGGCCCGGGTAGAGCACGTGGCCGAGCTTGGGCAGGCCCATCGTCACGGTCATGTCGGCCTGGACGGCGGATTCGTACGCCTCGCCGGTGTCGGCGTTGACCCCGGACGGCACGTCGATGCTGATGATGAAGGCGTCGGAGGCGTTCATCGCCTCGAACGACTGCTTGTAGAGGAGCGACGGCTCGCGGTCGAGGCCGGTGCCGAACACCGCGTCGACGATCGCCTCGCAGCCGTCGAGCATGAACTCGAGGTCCTCGGCGTCGTCGACTTCCATCACTTCCAGGCCGCCGGCGGCCAGCACCCGGGCGTTGAGCGCCGCGTCGCCCTTGAGCTGGCTGGCGCGGCCGAGCAGCAGGCAGTCGGGCCGGGCCCCGCGGTTGGCGAGGTGGCGCGCGACCACGAAGCCGTCGCCGCCGTTGTTGCCCGGGCCGCACACCACGGCGACGCGCGCGTCGCGCAGGCCGTCGAGCTCGGATTCGAGCCAGTCGGCGACCGACCGGCCGGCGTTCTCCATCAGCACCGCGCCCGGCAGGCCGCAGCGTTCGATGGCCGCGCGGTCAATCTCGCGCATCTGTTGGGCTGATACTAGTCTGTGCATCAGTGCGATTATAGAACCGCGCCCCGGGCTGTCAAACGGCCGGGCCGGGCCCGGAACCGAAGTGGCGCCACGAAAACACGAAGGCCACGAAGCAGAAACCCAAGACCATCGGGCAACTGGGAGTCAGCCACAATCGAGTGGTGTCAGACTCTGCCTGAAGCCGCAGGATTCTGTCTTCGTCTCTCGCGCTTCGTGGGTTTCGCGACTTCGTGGCTTCTCTGTATCGTTCCTTGGGGCCGGGCCGCGCGCGGCTTGAACCGGCGGGACAAAGGGCTACAATGCGGACATGGGCTGGCTGGTGCTGGCGCTGTTGACCGCGACCCCGGACATGAGGGTCGTCCGTATCATCGGTACCAGCGACCTGCACTGCCGGCCCGCGCCCACGGCCGACTTCGGCGCGCCGGGCCTGCCCCGGCGTCTCCTGGGCGGCTGGCCGGGCCTGCTGGAGGCGATTGCCGACAACCGGACGGAGATGACGCTGGTGCTGGACTGCGGCGACTTCGCGTCCGGGTCGGCGGACGCGGATTCGAGCTTCGGCCGGGCGGCGGTGCGGCTGATGAACGAGGCCGGGTACGACGCCGCGGTGCCGGGCGCGCGCGACTTCGCCTACGGCGCCGAGAACCTGGAGCTGTTCGCCCGGCTGGCGGCGTTCCCGGTGCTGTGCGACCCGATGCTCGATGTGGTGCTGAACCGGCGGGTGCCGCTGTTCCGGCCCTACGCGGTCCGGGACGTGAAGGGCGTGCGCGTCGGGCTCGTCGGCATCACTGACCCGGACCTGGCCGAGCTCAACCTGCGGGACGATACCCGCGGCCTGGCGGTCGAACCGCCGCCGGCCCAGGTGCGGCGCAGCCTCGCGGCGCTCGCGCAGGAGTCGGTGGACGTGGTCGTGGCGTTCGGCCACATCGACCAGGCGCAGGCCCGGGCGGTCGCCGACAGCTTCAGCCGCGTCGACGTGGTGCTGTGCGCGGGCGACGGCGAGCCGGGGCCGGGCGCGCGCGTGCTGGCCTGCGGCCGGTACGGCCAGCGGCTGGCGGTCGCGGACATCCTGTTCGACCGCGCGGCCGACCGGGTGGTTGAGGTGCAGGCGAGCCTCTGCAACGTCGAGCCGGCCGGGGCCGGCCCGACGGACGATTCGGCAACAACCTGGAACCCGCTGGAGTACGGGATTGACGAGGCCGGGCAGGTGGCGCTGGGCAGCCTGGTGGCGGAGATGGTGCGGCGCGGCACCGGCGCGGACTTAGCGGTGCTGCCGGCGTACGCGGTCGAGCCCGGGCTCGCGCGGGGCGCGGTGAGCACCCGCGAGCTGGCGGCGGCCGCGCCGTTCCCGGACCGGCTCAGGCTGGCGGTGCTGCACGATACCCTGGTCCAGCGCCTGGCCGACAGCGTGGACCAGTCCGGGCTCGCGCCGTTCCTGGCCGGGGCCGACTACTTCGTGACCGGCGATACCGCGCGCTGGCCCCTGGCTGCCCAGGCGGCGCGCATCCGCTACCGGCAGGCCAAGCACGTGTTCCGGGTGGCGACTACCGAGCAGTTGCTGGAGCGGGCCGGCATCACGGAGCGCGGTCCGGTGGCCGGCCGGCTGATCCAGGTCTGGCTCGCGGCCGCGACGGCGACGGACACCCTGGGTCCGGTGGCGCTGCCGCGGCTCTTTCCGGCCAGCCCGGGCGTGGTCCCGCTGCCGGGTGCGACGGCCTTTCCCATCAACCTCAACACCGCGACCGCCCAGCTCCTCGAACAGCTGCCGGGCGTGGGGCCGAAGACCGCCGAGCGTATCATCGCGTACCGGGACGAGCACGGTCGGTTCGGCGCGGTCGACGAGCTGATGAACATCCGCGGCATCGGGCCGAAACGGATGGAACAGCTGCGTCCGCTGGTATCAGTCAGGTAGCCGCGGCCGGGACGAAGTCAGCAGCCGCAAGCCAGAACTCAGAATGTAGAAGTCGGGGAGCCTGAGGCGGCCGGCGGCAAGCTGGCGGCGGGGCTACGCTTCCCAGTCTGAATCAGGCGTTTCGTCCCTGGACTCAAGCTCGAAGTCGATGAGCTTGTAGTCCGGGTCCGGGCCGCCGGCGCGGCGGCCGGTCTCGACGAAGCCGAAGGACAGGTACAGCTGGCGCGCGGCCAGGAAGAACGGGTGTTCGTGGCTGGTGACCCGGATGGGGCGCATGCCCCGCGCCTTCATCCGGCGCACCACCTCGGCCAGCTGGCGCGTGCCGAACCCGCGCAGCCGGAACTCGGGCAGGATGCAGTTGTGCCCGACGAGCCCTTCCTTGCCGTTGGCGCCGGGCGCAAACGAGGCGAAGCCGACCGGGTGGTCTTCAATGCACGAGACGACGACGCAGGCGCCGACCGTGGCCGGGCTCGCGAACGCCTCGCGGTCGAACTCCTGCCATCGTTCCTTCTCCTGGGCCCAGCGCTCGGGAAAGGCGTCGGTCAGTTCCTGGTAGCTGCGCTCGAGCAGCGAGCAGAGCGTGCCCGGCCGGTGGGCCTTGAGCGGTGTGAAGTTGATGCGGGCCATGGCGTCAGGCCGGGTCAGTAGGTGCGGGCGTAGTGGATGACCGTCCCCGTCTCCTTGCCGCAGGCGATGCAGCGGCCCGGCGTCCTGTCCTGTTCGGCCGGGACCAGCACGCGCGGCGTGGTCCGGGTCTCGTCGATGATGCGGTTCTCGCAGTCCCGGGACCCGCACCAGTGGACCCGGATGAACCCGGGCTGGCGGCCGAGCAGCTGCCGGAAGTCGTCGAAGGTCGCCGCCGCGCCGCTCATCGCGGCCAGCCGGGCCCGGGCCGATTCGAGCATCCGCTGCCCGACCTCGGCCAGCAGCTTGTCGACCTCGGACTTGAGGTCCGCGAACTTGACGAACCGCTTGCCCGAGCCGTCGCGGGGGACCAGCACCGCGGCCTGCTTCTCCAGGTCCTTGGGGCCGATTTCGACCCGCACCGGCACGCCCAGCATTTCGTACTGGTTGAACTTCCAGCCCGCGGTCTGCTTGGTGTCGGCGTCGAGCCGGACGCGCACGCCGGCGAGCGCGGTTACCGCCTCGCGGCAGCGGGCCAGCACCGCCTCGTCGTTCTTGCCGAAGAGGATCGGTACGACGACCGCCTGCACCGGCGCGACGACGGGCGGCAGGAACAGGCCCCGGTCGTCGCCGTGGGCCATAATCAGGCCGCCGATGAGCCGGGTGGACACGCCCCAGGAGGTGCCCCAGGGGTGCTGTTCCTTGTTGTTCTCATCCAGGTACTTGATTTCGAACACCCGCGCGAAGCCCTGGCCGAGGTTGTGCGACGTGCCGGCCTGCAGCGCCTGGCCGTCGGGCATCATCGCTTCCATCGTGTAGGTGCGCTCGGCGCCGGCGAACTTCTCGGAGTCGGGCTTGAGGCCGGACAGCACCGGCAGGCACAGGTCGTTTTCGAGGAAGTCGATGTACAGGCCGAGGATCTTCAATGCCTCTTCTTCAGCTTCCTGTTCGGTGCGGTGCAGGGTGTGGCCTTCCTGCCAGAGGAACTCGCTGGTGCGCAGGAACAGCCGGGTGGCTTTCTCGGCGCGGAAGATGTTACACCACTGGTTGACCAGCACCGGCAGGTCGCGGTAGGACTTGACCCAGCGGGCGAACATCGCGTTAATGACCGCTTCGGACGTCGGGCGCAGGGCCAGCCGTTCCTCGAGCTTGTCCGAGCCGCGGTGGGTGACCCACCAGACTTCGGGCGCGAAACCGGCGACGTGCCGGGCCTCGCGCTGGAAGAACGACTCGGGAATCAGGGTGGGGAAGTAGGCGTTGGCGTGGCCGGTCGCCTTGAACCGCGCGTCGAGCCGCTGCTGCATGTTCTCCCACAGCGCGTAGCCGTAGGGACGGATGACCATGCAGCCGCGCACCGGCGCGTAGTCGGCGAGCTCGGCCTTGAGTACGACCGAGGTGTACCAGTCCGAGAAGTTCTCGGACTTCTTCGGAATCTCCTTGACCATGCCGGGCTCTTTCTCGACGGGCACGCCGGCGTCGGGCCGGTTCTTGTCGTCAGCCATAGACGGCTATACTAGCCGCGGCCTGCGGTGAGTCAAGCAGGGTCAGTGGCCCCGGAGCCCGGGAAGAGCCACGAAAACACGAAGGTCACGAAGCAGAGACCCAATACCATCGGGCAGGTGGAAGCTATCCACAATCGGACGGTGCCCGTACCTGCCAGGTGCTGTAGCATTCCGTTCAGAGTTCCTGTCCTTTGTGGGCTTAGTGACTTCGTGGCTTCTCCATGTCGGTTCCTGGGAGCCGGGCCGGGCGACATCGGCGCCGTTGCCGGGCCGGCTTGACAGCCGGTCGGCCGGGCCTAGCATGAATCCGATGAAGTCGTGTCTGGTGCTGGCGTTCCTGCTACTGGCCGGCTGCAACAGCGAACTGAAGCAGGCGCGGGCCGACCTGGGCAGTCCGGACCCGGCCGTGCGCGCCGAGGCGTGCCGGGTGCTGGCCGCGCGGCGCGACAAGGCGTCGGGCGAGCGGGTGGCCGTGTTGCTGTCAGACGAGGACGCCGACGTCCGAGAGCAGGCGGCCAAGGCCTTGGGCAGGTTCGGTGACGCGGCCGCGGTCGAGCCGCTGGCGACCTTTGCCGAGCGGGAGCCGGTCGAGGCGGCCGGCGCTGCCGGCATCCGCTCGCTGGTCGAGCTGGGCGACAGCGCGGTCGGGCCGCTCATCCGGCTGGTCTGGTCCGGCCGGCCTTGGGCCCGGGCGGAGGCAGCGCGCGGCCTTGGCCGGCTTCGCGCCGAGGCGGCGGTCGAGCCGCTGATCCGTCTACTGGGCGAGCGCGACCCGGACCTTGCGATTGCGGCTGTGCATGCGCTGCGGGAGATCGGCACCGAGCGGGCGCTGGCCGCGGTCGCTGCCGCGGTCGAGAACCCGAACCAGGACGTCGAGCGGGCGGCGGAGCAGCAACTGGGCGGCCAGGGTTACGAAGAGCAGCTCGACAAGGCCAAGCGGTTGGCCCGGCTCAGGTACTAGGCGACAAAAAAGGCCGCCGGAGGGATGCGCCTGCTCAGAGAGCCGTAGACACTGTCCCGATTGGCAGCCGAATAATAGTAGCACAACTGCGGCGGCCTGTCAATACCGCGTTGCGGGACGTTCTGACTGGCCGCTCTAACTGGTTATCGGGAAGTGACTTACCGGCCTGGCTAGCCGACGTGCGCCGGAATCCAGGTGTTGCCGAAGTCCAGTGAGTAGATGAGGGTCTGCCGGTCGCCGGCCGCGATTCCGACCCGGCCGTCGGCGAAGAAGCGGACCGAGTAGAGGTCGGCGTCGGTCCCGGCAAGGCGCGTCTCCCAGCTCTCGCCGCCGTCGCGCGTGTGAATCATCGTGCCCCGGGCGCCTACGACGTAGCCTTCCATCGTATCGTGGCGGAAGTCCAGCGAGAACAGCGGCGGCAGCTGCCGGTCGGTGCGGAGCGGGCGCCAGGTTTCGCCGCCATCGGGCGTGAAGATGACGTGCCCGTCGCCGGTCGTGGCGAAACCGACGGTGTCGCCGGCCGGGAAGTGCAGCGCGGTGACCGGCGTGTCGGGCATCAGGCCCTGGATGTTGCCGCTCTGTGCAAACCAGACGGCCCCGCCGTTCGTGGTCTTCAGGATGGTGCCCCGCGGTCCGACCGCGTAGCCGGTGAGTTCGTCGGACGGGAAGTTCATGTCCATCAGTTTGTGCTCGGTGGCGGTCGGCAGCCGCTGCCAGGTCAGCCCGGCGTCGGCGGTGCGCAGGATCGTGCCCGAGTCGCCGGCCACGAAGCCGACGTTCGGACTCACCGGGAACTTCACCGCCCGCAGGTCGTCGGCGACCCCGGTGGCGAGCGGCTGCCACGAGCGGCCCGCGTCGGCGGTCTTCAGCATGGTGCCGGCGTCGCCGCAGGCGTAGCCGACGGCCGCCTGGCCGGGAAAGTGGACGGTGTAGAGGTTACGGTTGGTCGGCACCGGCAACCGACGCCAGCCGGCGCCGCCGTCGGCCGAGGTCAGGAGCAGCCCGCCGTCGCCGACCGCGTAGGCGGTCAGCGTGTCTTCGACGGTGAACAGCGAGTTGATGCGTCCCGGCATGACTATCCTTGGTGCATTCTCCGCCGGGAAGGGCCGTC
>JAEAMF010001773.1_pt1 | contig 14064 bp, 20 predicted proteins | sample 8958721 | NCBI WGS metagenome assembly JAEAMF01 (sample SAMN16933255, study PRJNA681124) | bioreactor sludge metagenome | isolation source: anaerobic bioreactor treating anionic surfactant - SDBS | place: India: Bengaluru | collected 2019-02-28
ACTTTTTCACTAAACTCTTTACTCCACTTTTTATTACCATATGTATCATGAACTTTATATGTATGTATTGTAACCTCTTGATCTTGTTCTATTTCTATATGTTTAATTTTGTTTTCCATCTTCTTCTCCTTCAATTTCTGTGATTGCTAGTTCAATAAATTTACCTAAATTATTCAATAAAGCATCATCTAAGGATTCCCCACCTATATAATATTTAAATATTCCATTTTCTCTGACTAAAACTAATCCACCTTCAAACACACTTAATTCATCTTTAGTGCAAATAATAATCCTAACGTTATCCATTAACTTATTATTAAGCACTTGTGATATTGAGGTACTTTCATTATTTTTAAGTAACATATATTCCAATGAACTTGTTGTTTCTGATAATTTTAAAACTCCACTATACATTTATATCTATCTCCTTTTAATATGTATTTTTATAATTTATTATCTAATAAAATCGTTGATTTATTGTGTTTTTAGTTATGTTATAATATATTTGAAGTTCGACTATACAAGTTTATTTTTCTTAACATATTTTCTCATTTTGTAAAAAGAAGTTATTCTTCTGTTATAAAGCCAATCCTCATTTTTAAGTAAAATTTCAGTTACATTATTAATTAATTTTTGCTTTTTATTCAAACTATTCACTCCTTCGCATTTTTATCATAGTATTCATCTATTCATAATCTTTAATATTTACACTAGCTTGTTCTCTATGAATTTGAATATCAGATACCTGTATTTCATATACAAAACCGACTCTAGCGTTTTCCTCGATCACTTTTAATCCATTGTCTTTAGCCTGTTTCAGAAGTTTTTCTAGTTGCACTTTATAATAAACTGGATCATCTTTTTTCAACATATATCCTCCTTTAAATTTCCCTAATATTATGCTCATAAGTTCTAATCATCTGTCCATTCTCAACACTTTCTAAATCATAAAATATCATATCTTTTTCACCTAAGAAATCATCATATTCCATACCAACCACTATGTATATTCCGCTAAACCCATTAACCTTAACTTTATCATCTACTTGATATTTACTATCCATGTCTACCCTCCTTTCTTAATCTCTTAATATAATATATTCAACAAAACTTTTAATATTCCTTTATTTTATAATTTATTATTTAAGATTTCTCTATGTATTCATTTACCTAAACAATTCCCTTACTAAAACATTTCAATGTTAAATTCCTAGATAATTAATTGATAAAATTCAACTTAAATCTTATTCTACGACCTTTCTATTGTTTAACATATTTAATTTTCTCTTTTCCCTTTGTTCTTCAGTTAAAACTACTTTCTTTCTAAAGCTAACTTGGTTTAAGTCTAATTTATAATATGCTGCAATCATAACTCCGTCTTCCATTTCAGTTTTGTATGGCTCTACTCCAAGTTTACTCATCTTATTAAAAATTCTAGTCTGACGACTATACACATCCCAAAATCTATCTTCATCATTACTTAATATTATAGTTTCTCTTTCTTCCTTACTGTACATTTGTATCACCTCACTTTCATAATTTTCTATCTAATACAAGTATACCATATATTTCTAATTTGTCAATACTATTTTATAATTTATTAACTATAAATAAAATCACTGTTTTAACGTATAACTCTTTTGGGAGAACATCTACATATTGAGTAAACAATTCTCCCATTTTGGTTATATATCAATCATTCCAACCTAATAAATTTCTTTCTAACTCACTCATATCATACTTTCTTTGTTCATAATTGTTGAAATTTGATACTTTTTTATTACTTTTCCAATTATCTTGTACTGCTTTTATTAAAGTGCCAGTATAGTTCCCAATTTGGTTATACTTAGAGTATTCTTCTAAGATACTTACTTTCTCCTTGATAAAATCTAATACACCTATTTGTAACTTGTTTATTGCTATTGATTCAATTGCATAATCAAAAATAGACTCTGCAACTTCAGGAGATATCTCTACTCCTGTGATGCCTTTCAATTGCTCATATATAGAACCTTCTGATGTGATAGCAACTTCATCAAGACTAATTTGTTCATGTATAACTCTTTTGGGAGTTTCTTTGCTACCTTTAACATGAAAAACAATCCCTACTACTTTATTCTTTTGTTTAACTTCTTCAAAGATAATCTCTATATCTGATTTTCCATTAAGTAAATCAAGTGATGGTTTAATTATTTTCTGTTTCATATTAGCATACTTAGGATATTCTGTATCTGGTATGCCTAGTTTATATCTAAAATCTCCTATAGTAAAAGAACGTTTGCCTATCTTTTCGTATTGTTTCATTAACTCATAAATCCTATAAGTGTAACTATTCTTAATGCTCTTAGCAACATCATATCTAAGTACAGTAAACTTATTCTTGAATATTAACAAGTCCATGATAAGATCAGGGTGAAACCTTAGTTTAATTCTATTATTTGCTTCATCATATTTACTTGTAATAACCCAACGTTTCTTTACTATTTGATTGTCCTCATCAACATATTGTATCTTTCTTTCATAAAGTCTATCACATATTTCAACTAATTCAGCATATACATTATTAGACTTAATATTAAACTCTTTTTTATACTCTAAGGCATCAATTTCAATATCATCAAATATATTTGCCATAATTAGTTTTTGTGTCTCTTCAATGGATAAATTCTTTTTAATGAATATAGGTTTTAATTTCTTAATTCCCATATACATTATTCTTTGTTCTGATACACTTAGTTTATAGCTGCTTTCAATCAAACTATTAGATTTATAAATATGAGGTTTTGAGTTATTAACATTATCCACAATTTGAACGGAATTTAACATATATATCACTCCCAAATCGGTTATACTTAAAATTTTTGACTTCCCATTTCAGTTATATTTATTCCCATTTAAGTTATATGTTATCCCAATTTGGTTATACTTTCAAGCAATAATTTTCCCAATTCGGTTATAGTTGTTCCCAAATCGGTTATATTTACGTTGTCTAACCCTAGCAGTTTCAAGGTGTTGAATGGTGTCTAAATATATTAAATATTGTTGTAATAAATATATATTAAAGATATTAAACAACAACTGTTGCTAATCTCCCATTTTAGTTATACTCTATTATGTTGTTGTAATGGAATTGCATTTTAACTTATCATTATATACACTAATACCAAATAATATTCCTCAATCAAAATATAAGTTAATTTTATTCATTTATTTAGCCTTGTAAAGAATTTAAACATACTCAGTAAGGTATTTATTCCTCTTGAAGTTAAAATTCAATACAGAGCCTATTAATGAGTTTAAATATATTATCCAACAACCCAACACCATATAATCAATTTTAACATTAATTTCTCCTATTAATCATCTATTAAATTTCACATCAATATTAAATCTTGAATAACTAGTCTACTTGATAAGTTAATATTAATTTCTTAGAGAATTAATTGATATATTGTTATTGGTTAATTTAAGGGTAATAACTTACAAGAGAAGGAATAATACCTCTGGTATAGTTAAAGTTGATTACAAAGCCTTATATGAAGTTTTACAGTTACATTCGAGGTCGAGTTTCTACAGTTAATGTTCTTGTTAAAGAAAAAAGATAATGTTAAATATACGTTCTGAGGAACGTATATTTAAAGCCTTGAAAGATTTTCAAGGCTACTTAAAATTTGCACGTAATATGTATTTTATAATTTATACTCTCTTTTCTTTAAGACCTACACCCATCAAACCGTTGGTATTACTATGTTTAATTTTATTTTGGGACTTTTAATTTCCCATTAACCATTTATCTAATAGATTTCTCATTCTTGAAGAGGGTATGTATATATTAATATCTTCATTATTTCTTATGCTACTCCTCCATATCCATTGTAGCAATTCTGATAAAGCATATGTATCTTCTTCTATTCTTATATCTTTATTTATGAAAAATTGCTTTATTAGTGGATTTAGAAATATATTAGAACAATATGCTAAATTATGTTTATGTGAATATTCATTGGTGGCTCTTGCATTAACTGCAACAAATCCAGAAGAGTACCCTTTTCCACTCAATTTAGGCTTATAATCTTTAAAAGTAGTCCACATATTGTCTTTAGATTTTGATTTAAATTTATGTTCAAAACTATTTCTGATATTATTTTTTAGTTGCTCTATTAAGACTTCATTTTTCTTTTTCTTAAACCAACTAACACTTAAAGCATATTCATCATCACCTATACTATTTATCTTATCATCTAATACATTAATTTTATTTCTTATATGTGTCATGTCATCACCATATAAATTATCACGTTCTTGCAACTTATATGTATTATTTTCTTTTATAACTTTATAATATGTATAGTCAACATTAAATAAATCATAATAGTATCTTTGTATCTGTGCATCAAACAAATAAGACATCACATAAACTTCTGTAAAGCTGTCAAATATATCTACTGGGAAAGTCCACATAAACAAGCAATCATTTACCATAAATAAACTTTTATTCATACACATAATTTTTATATGGTCATATTGAGTTTGATAATCTAATTTATCTTCATTCCATACTACTAAACCATCTTCTTCAACTCTAATAAGTTTTGTGTCATGTAATAGTATTTGTAAATCATCTTTTTTCAATGGCACTTGTTCAAGAACATCCATTACTTCATCAAGAATAAGAATATAGTTATTTGCTTTTATTAGTTGTTTTGTTACATCTGTTGACATTCTAAATAAAGCATGTGTACTTGCAATATTCTTTTGCTTTAGCAGTAAATCTTGTAAACTATCTAACTTTCCATTACCTAGGTTTACTGGCTCACAGAATTTCTTATGAGTGCATTGATCCTTTATCCTTTTAACCTCTGATAAGAAAGGTGTTATGTATATATAATTATTTTCAGTATCATTATTCATCTTTTGTATTGCATAACTTGTTTTTCCTGACCCCATTATGGAGTCAATTATTTTTACCTTCATTAAATCACTCCCGTTTTATAATTTATATAGATACATTACTGTTAAAATACACCTATACAAATTAATTGTATCATATTACCAATTTAGTGTCAATAGTATTTTATAATTTATATACTACCATTAATCTATTAGAAATTTTAACTATATCTCCCCTACTAGGCTAATTTATCATTGAAGTAGTTTCTCTTCTATTTTCTTAGATAATTAATTGGTATTTACACACTTAAATTTGATTATAGAGAAATAACTCCCATGTAATATGAGAGTTACCTTTTAAATATTTTTGAGAAGAAACTTTGTTTAGGTTGGTGATTTTGTTCCAATAGCTTTTTTTGGTCTTCTAATGATGTTTTAAGGCTATCTAGCAATTCAAGGTCTCTTTGCTTGGCTTGTTGCTCTTGCGTGTCTATATAAGCCTTAAATTCATCTAGTTTTGTTTCTAGTTTTTCAGAGACAAGTTCATCTACTGTAACAGCAATCGTTTCTGTTAACTTATTATTTATTTCTTCTTGTTGTACTTTTATTTGGTTAAGATGATCTGCTAATCTACTTTCAATTATTTTATCCATTTCCTCAGTAAGAGCTTTCATGAATACTTGAATTTGTAGTGGATTATCCTTAACAATCATTTCCTTCTTTATATCTTCCATGTTTTTCTCACTACAATATTCTTTAATCTGTGCCAAAGTTAATCCTTCATCAGCTAATTCAAGTATAAATTTTAATTTTTCAATATCCCCTTTTTTAAACCTTCTACTCTTATTTGAAAACTCAAGATTAAGTAAATCTTCAAACACTTTTGCATAATATCGGACTTTTGAATCCGAGAGTCCCAAAATACCTGCAACCTGTGTGGTCGAGTAATATAACACTTCCCCATTGATTTGTTTTTCTATAACATCTTCAAAGTCAACATCAACATAATCTTTATCAAAATTAGAGTTAACCATAGTTAAAGTAACCTCCTTATAAATTAAACCTTACTTAAAGTATAATATTTCCAAAGTGAAAGTCAAGTCTTTAGTTTAACTTAAATATTCAGTTTCTTTGAGTTAGCTTTAGTATATAATATTTGTAATTTGTATTTGGTTTAATAGAATTGTTTATTACTTTGAGTTTTGTTTACTACAAAGAGCGATAGCTTCGGCTTTGCTTTACTTCAAAATATAAAGGTAGTTATAAGGTAGTTATTTGTATTTATAAGATAATATCAAATAAATTACAATATATTTATAAAATAGTTTAAGTATAATATAAAAATAGTTGTAACATATTTATATTATACTTATATACTATTATTAAGATAGTTAAATTTAGTATATAAGTAGTATAAACATAGTTATATATAAATTTAATTGTTTTTATAAAATTGTTATAAAGCTATTGCACTTTACCTTTAGTGTGTTGTAAAATAGTATTAACATAGTTATATTTTGGAATATATACTCACATTAGAAAGGAGTGTAAAAATTGTATACCTTTACTAAGAATGACTTTTTAATTTTAAGAGTAATATCAAAACGTGAAGCCAGAACTGAAATGATTTCAGTAACAATTAAAACAATTGCAGAAGATACTAAATTATCACCTGTAAAAATTAGAGCAACATTAAATTTATTTATTAATGAGGGTTATGTTAAAGAAGGTTTTAGAAAAGTCAATGCAAAGACTTTTTATATTACTGATAGTGGTATTAAAAAATTAAATGAAATAATGGGGAGGAATTAAATATGTTGAAAAAAGACATTTTGTGGATAGCAGTTGGTGAAGCAGGTGGAAGAATAGTAAATGAAATATTAAAAAAAGATAAAAGATATGTAGGACTATTCTTGAATAGCAACTACAATGATCTCAAAGATTTAGAAAATGCTAAAAATGTTTATACTATGGCTAATAGTTCTGGAACAGGAAAAAATAGAACAAAATCAAAATTATTATTTGGTGAAAATAGACACTCGATATATGATGAAATATTGAAATTTAATTCGCAAAAAGTATATCACATAGTTTTTAGTATGGGTGGTGGAACTGGGGGAGGTTTAGTGCCTAGTTTAATCATGGGAATGAAATTAATGAATATTAATAAGCCTATCAATGTAACTTGCGTATTACCATCTTATGCAGATAATAAAAGGTATAGAAAAAACGCAATTGAATGTTGGAATGAGTTAACTCAACTAGATAATATTAATACAATTCATTTACTAGATAATAGCAAAAGGGAGAATAAAGAACAAATAAATAAAGAATATGCAGAAATGATAGATGTATTCATGAATATGCCTAAATTTAGTACAGCAGATGATAGCACAGTAGATGCAGAAGAAATAGGAATTATAGGGTTAAGTAAAGGTTCGACAGTGTTTTATAATTTACCTAATGATGAATCAAATGCTAAGATGGGACTTGCGAAAGCTATTAAAAGTAGTATTTTTGCAGATTTATGCGAGGAAAATGAAGTTTGTCAATATTTAGCTATAACAACTAAGCCTAATGGATATAATCAAAGAGACATAGAAAACTTATTTAATGTTAATGAATATACTGTAAACTCTTTCAATGATAAGTATAACCTTGTTGTTGCATCAGGTTTTAAGCCACAAAAAACGATAGTAGAAATGCTTGACACAAGTTTAAAAGAGGAAGATTTAAATAGAAATAATTTAAAAGTTGAAACATTCTCAGATTTAAAGATAAAAACAGATGTTATAACTAAGCAAAATACAGATAATACAACACTTCATCAGAAAAATGTAGAAATTATCAATAATGATATAGATAAACTTCTTGATGATGATGATTTATGGAGCAAAGCATTTGACATGTAGGAGGGTAGTATTTTGCATACTTTAATATTGAATTTTGAAACTGAATATGAATTAAACACTTATAATGAAATATGCAAACACACCGATAAAGAACAATTTGCAAAAGATATGTTATGGAAAGTATTAGTAGATGAGCCAAGTAGAAGAAAACCATCACTTTCAAGGAAAGAATTAGATAAAATTTGTAAGGAATTAATGGAAGAGTGGGATAGTTAAAGCAATGGTGCGAGGTGGTAATATGTCTATTAAGGTTGTTATAACTGATGATAATGGGGATGTTTTATTCTCTAAGGAAATATATAGTAGTGAATTACAAGAAGTTATAATTAAGACAGAAGATCATGAAATCTCTTACAAAATAGAACGTAAAAAGAAAAAAGGTAATGAAGAAAAATTTATTTGATATGTTATAAGTAAAAGACTAGGAGTTTTTATATTCCTAGTCTTTTTTATTTAATAATCCAATGCTAATTTTCTGCCATCACCATTAAAAGTCTTTACAAATAGCCTTGGTATTAAATGCACATCAATTCTTTTTAACATAAACATAATATCATTCAAATCCATTAGAGTTAAGTTCTTATATTTTACACAGCAATCTATTGCGTTTTGATTAAATTGTCCTGTGGTTATTACAATACATTCATCAGCACCATCTATAGTCATTGCTCCTGTAATTTTTTGACAAATTTCACGACCTACGAAATTATTCTCACTGTAGTGCTTCATTTCCACATAAATTTTTCTACCTGCTCCATCTGTTAAAATACAATCTTTTCCTCCATCATTACTAGGTGGAGTGAGTTCAACTTCATACCCAATAGCTTTAAACATTTCAGCTATAAATACTTCAAATTCTCTAGGACTCATATTTCTTATTAATCTTATTATTTGTTGGTGACTTAGATTTATATTTCTAAAATGATATTTATTCCAAGACCACATTCCAAACTTATAAACACCTTTAAATAAATACTTTACAACATCTATACTGAATAAGAATAGCCATATTGCAACAGTTATAAATAAGTTAACTAAAGCATATGTGATACTATATCTTCTAAAAACTCTACGAAATTTATATCTGGACATGCTATCAACTCCTTTACTATCTTTAGTATGTGTAGTTATTTCAACTTTATGTATAGAATTTTGTGTCAAAAATAGAACATGTAGCATAAAGTGTACTATAGAATAACTGACAAACAAGAGAGGTGTTAATAAATGGGTTTGGAAATCATATGTGGAGGAATATTTGTAGCAGGTTATTCAGTATATGCTTATTTCAAAGTAAAAGGAATTAAGATTACAGGATATAATAACAAAGTTGTTTATCGAAAGATTACTAATAAAAGAAGAAAAGTTAAGCAATTAGACCAAAGATTAAATGACAGTGTAGGAGGGAAGAAAAATGATACTTTCTTTAAAGGCAAATAAAAAGTCAAATGAAAAGACAGAAATAATAAAAGAAGTCAAAGCCAAAAAAGAGAAACTTGATAAAGAAAAGAAGAAAGAACAAAAGGAAAAGTTAAAAGCAGAAAATAAAATTAAAACCTCTAATAATAGAAAAATAAGAAAGTTAATAGAGGATTGGGATGAAATAATGTTCCAAACTGGTATGTATAATCAATATGATGAAATATTTACTTTGAGTGATATAGTTGTTGAAGAATTTGGATTTAAAGCTAACTTGCATTGTCCTAAAGGATTAACTTTTAAATCACTAGAAACCATTTTAAGTGTTATAGAAGACAACTTACATTGTATATTTATTTATAATAAAAGTAGATTAGACAATTGCATGGAAGTTCGTATTGTACAAAGAATTTCTAAAGATACCAAATTTCGACCGCCACTAACAAAAAGTTACGAGATGTATATTGGAGATCAATTTGACGGAACACCTATAATAGTAAATTTAAATGATTGGTGTCAAGTTATGTTAACAGGAACTACAGGAAGTGGAAAGTCAAAATTACTAGACTGTGCATTAACAACACAAGTTTATAATCATATGGCAACTGAATTAGAATTATATTTATTACAATTAGACAAATGTGATTTGGCTTTATATGAGGATTCAAGAATATGCAAAGGATTTGCAGACAATCTTGATAAAGCAATTGTTATATTAGAACATTTAAAAAAAGAACTAGATAAGAGGAATGCTTTAGTTAAATCTGTTAAGAAAAAGGGTAAGGGAAGTAATATAACTGACTATAACAAGGTAAATCCTATGAATGCACAATCTACAATATGGGTAGTTTTAGATGAAATGGCTAGTATTCATGAGAAACCATCTGATAATGAAGTTGTAAAGCATAAAAAGAAATATATTGATGATATGTTAGCTGCTATTGCACAGTTTGGAAGAAGTAATAATGTATTTTTAATATGTTGTATACAAAGACCAACTGCTGATATGATAAATAGCTTTACTAAGGCAATGTGTAATTTAAAAATAGCATTTAAAGCATCTAATAGTAAAAGTTCTGAAGTAGCAACAGATGATGCTAAAATAGCACTTGATTTAGAGAAAAGGGTAGCAGTATATAAATTATTATCTTATGATTTTTTACAAACCCCCTGGATAGATGATCCATTGATTATGAAATATATTTCTAAAATGCAAGAGCCTAATCATTACACCATATTTGATAGCAAGTGGGGTAAAGAAAAATTACAAGAAGTTAAAAAAATGAATAAAAAAGATGACAAATCCAACAAAAACAATAATAATGACACACCACCACAAGAGCAAACAGGTAAAGTAGATGCTACAAAAGAACTAGAACTTAAAAACAAGGAAGAAGAATTAAGAAGAAAAGAAGAATATTTAAAACAACTTGAAGAATATAATAAGCAACAACAAGAGGAAATTAAAAAGGTAAAACTACAAGCCGCTATAGTTCCAATTAAAACTACTATAGTAAGTCCAATAACTGAAAAAGATAAACCATATAGTAAAGTTGATCCTACTGTTCAAGAAAAGATAGTAAAAAATATATCAAATATACCAGGATTTGTACCTTATCAACCGTTAGATTCAAAAATAAACATAATTGATAAAACACAATACAATCCACAAGAAACAGAAAGACCGAGGAAAGGGAAGGTGAAGATTGAAAAATGATTACAGAAAGAGATAGGATGATATTAAAGCATATAGATGAACATGGATTTATAACACTAAAGGAGGCTTGTGATATTGCATATCAATCAATAGGATATGGATATGACTATGCCAGAAGAAGATTTAAGAAATTGATAGAATGGGAAATGATAAAAGTTAAGAAGAGTTATATATTAGGTGTTAATATTTATTATATTGATAGTGCATTTTGTAATCCATCATATCATAGAGTGCTTCTTTATGATTATTATTGTAAATTAATAGGATCAGGTGCAGAAATAGAAGTATTTAAAAAAGAAAAAGAATGGTGTGATGGTAAAGTAAGAAGTGATGCTTTATGTATATATACTTTTGGTGGAAGTAGATTCTATAACTTAGTTGAAGTGAATGTTAGTAGAAACAAATTAAATCTAAAAAGGTTTGAAAAAATGATCCCTGAATTCCAACAAGAATTTGATATAGATATTACACCTACAATGGTGTTAATTGATGATACTAAGCATAAAGTTTATGATACTAATATGTTTTCTATAGTGAGAGTTAATTATGATATGAGTAATATAAGTGAAATATTTGTTTAAAATTAAATACTATAAAATAACCTATGAAGTGAACTATAAAATGTATTAATAGTTCACTTTTTTTATCACCTTTTAAGTGTATGTGAATACTATGGTATTATAGGACACATTACACGTACTATGTCGGTAAATCCGATAATGTATAAATGGCTTGGTTGAGGGATTTTAGTTCGCAAATAAGAATAGGAGCGTAGCGAGTATTCGTGTAGGGGCGGCAGCCACTACATATTCATTCCGAAAAATTATTAAAGCCTGTCCAGTAAATCAACTTACAAAATATATAAAATAATAAAAATAATTACAAAACAACTAAAAATGTAAATTTAATAGTAACCATTATATAGTAACTTCATAGTATATAGTATAGTACAACAAAAGATACATACCACAAAAGCTAGTTAGATTATCAAAAGTTAATTTTAAAATCAACAAAGGCAAGTTAAAGTTACTCTTAATAAATCATTCTATAACTTGTAAGTGACATATAACTTGTTCTGATTGATCTTTAAGTATTAATTAGTAAATCTATACTAGGCTTGTTATCACCTTAGTTGGTGCTATCTATTACTTATATCATGTGGAAGTTAGCAAGGGGCATGGGGTGGTACTCATAAAACCTACTAAACTAAGCATGGTATAAGGTATAGGTAGTTATCAGCTAAAGGTGATAACAAAGTTGTAGTATCAGATTTATCTAATTCAATATTTAAAAGTTTCAATTATGAATATAGGTTATATAATCATCTACAAAGTTCATAAAATGAACATTATCAAAAGTTAAAAACAAACTAGCAAATACAAAAGAATTTAAAAAATTAACTAACAAAGGAGAAGATACTATGAAAGCTATAGCTGAAATGATTAAGGAACTTATTACTCTTCTAATTATGATGGAAGTATGTGCTTTTACCTTTAGATTTGTTTTAGGTAGAACATGGATAGGAAGAATGTTACTAAAAGGCAAAAGAAATTCCAGAGGACATCTAAAAAATAGATATAATATCTGGAAACAAAGATGCAAAACAACAAAAAACATTATCCTTTTTATAGCAAAAGGTAGCAAGAAATTATATGTTGGATTGAAAAATAGATATGAAGTTACAGAAGTAGAAAGTAGTAAAGAAGTTGTAAACGGAGGTAAAATAATAGATTTTAATACTGCAAAAGAACTAAGACATAAATGGGAAAAATAAACTTATGAATAGGCTAGTAATACAAAACTAACTAGCCTTTCTAAACCACTAAGGAGGATTTAATATGAGAAAAATAACACCAAACCAATTAATAGAATATGTTAAAGATTATGACTATGAAATTAATAGACAACAAGCAATAGAAATAATGGAAATATTAGATGACAATAGTTTAGACGGAAGTTTTAATAGTATAGACATTGAACAAGCAACAGATTATGTAGTAAATAGAAATAAATCAATATATGCAGATTATTTTGAATAAATCGTACTTTCCTTGTTTTATGGGAATCCTGAATAGCTACGTTAACGCTATTTGAGTCTTACTGTTTTTACGGTATACTCAGAACTATGTGTATTCATGGTTTAGTGGGATAAAGTAAAATTTAGGTAGAATCGTATAGGAGAAAATTCCTATACACCTTAAAGTTAATATTAATGTGTTAGTTTTAGAGTGTATAGGAAACTCCAACAAATTAAAATAATGGAGGAATGAATATGAAAGCTATAAGAAATATAATGAATTCAATAAAAGAAAAAAGTGAAATAAGAGATTTTATTAATAAATGGAAACTTATAATGGTCAATACAGGAGTTTATAATGAAAATTACCATACATTTACAATGTACAATATAAAGAAGATAGATAAAGGATTTAGTTTTAGAGTATATTGTCCAACAGGATTAAACTTTAATGATCTGAATAAGATTAAAGAAACAATAGAGAATTGTCTTAGATGTAAGTTTGAATATAAAATGAATCAATTCAATGAATATGCAAATGCAGAAATGCAATTTGAAAATTAGGAGGTAACGATTATGGGTATAACGGCAACAGTAATAGGTTTGTGTTCGGCTGGCGTGGTATCTGCCTTCGCGGAAGGGCTGTGTGAAAAAGTTGGCAAGCCCGACTATGCTCAATATGTTAGATTAAGTGGTTTTTGTTTAGCAGGTACAACAGTTGTAATTACTGTAGTAAGCTTTGTAAAAGCACTTAAACAACTTTAGGAAGTGAAGAAAAATGACATTAGGAATATTATGTGGATGCATTATAAAAACATCTGCACTTACAATATTAGGTAGTATGGGAATGCGAGCGATAGAACAGAAAGATTATGAAAGATTAATTAAATTTACAGGTATAAGCCAAATAACAACTGATGTAGTATCTTATATAAATTATGTAGAAGAACATCCTGGATTTTGGATGAAATTAATACAAGGTAGTGCAGAAGGTTGGAAGAAGTTTGGTGAAGTAGCAACTCCAATATTAGATTTCTTTATAAAGGAGTGATAAGTTATGATGTTAGCAATAAATGGAGTTTTATACTCTGATGAAGATATGATAGTTAAAA